>Ga0302267_10000122_pt1 | contig 97034 bp, 83 predicted proteins | sample III_Bog_E1_3_FD_194555 | JGI IMG/M metagenome (GOLD analysis project Ga0302267, IMG submission 194555) | Peat permafrost microbial communities from Stordalen Mire near Abisko, Sweden - III_Bog_E1_3 | ecosystem: Environmental > Terrestrial > Soil > Wetlands > Peat | place: Sweden: Abisko... | reverse complement strand
GGGCAATGCCGTCCAAGTCCGGCGTTTGCTGTCCCGTAAGGATGTCACGGAGCAGATGGTCGTCGACGACGACGGATGCCACCTACGAGGTCGCCAGATCGGGATCGTCGAGCTCGCTGACGAACTGGCGATGCTGCTCAGCTGTCAGCGCGTTGGCGAGGAGCTGTTGACGGCCGCCGGGGGGCAGGAGGATCACAGCGTCGCCCAGGTCGACCACGGTGACCCGACCACCGTTGTCCAAACCCCATCGATGCCGCACGGCCGCAGGCACTGACATCTGGCCACTGGTCGAGACAAGAAACTCGGCTGACGTCGCCATGTACGACCCCCATTCACTTGGTGAATCACCATTCTACCAAGTATCCCCGTACCGGGGTTATACGGGTGATCGCCGCCAGCCCGAATTGGCGCTCGGTGAATGGTCCCATCCCCGCGCTATCCCCGCGCGAGGACGGAGAACGACGGACACTGGCGGTCACTGCCGGACAGTGATGGGAAGAACAATTTCGGGTTTGAACAGGACTTTTGACCAAATTGGCTGGTCGGGGCCGCGTTGGCCAAATGGCCCGGATCCGCCTGGCAGTCAAGAGGTCAGGGGTTCGAATCCCCTTACCTCCACCAAAGCATTCAAGGACGAACCCCCGGCACGTTGAACGCCGGGGGTTCGTCGTATCTGAGCCTCGATTTCGTCAACCAATCCCTCTGCCATGAGCTGGGCCATCGGGTCTGCTTGAGGTACTTCGAGACGGTCGTGCGGCAGATGTCGTGGCGGGCGGCAAGGTCCAAGATCGTGGCCCCACAGAGGTAGCTGGCCACCAGATCGTGCATCTGAGCCTCCGTCAGGTGGATCTTGCGGCGACTCTTCGGCGGTGCCGGTTTCGGGCGCTCGAGGACCTCTCCCATGTCCAGAATCTTGACAACTGAGGCGATGACCAGCATAAACGAGGTTGGACGGGGGTTCGCGAAGAGTCCGCTCAGCTCCACCGAAGCAGTGCAGGTCAGAGAGCGGGCCCTGCATCGTGCGATCCATCGGTAGTCGAGTTGATCGCCAAACTGCGACGAGGAAGGGAGTTCCGGCGATGCAGTCGGTCACAGCCTGACCACCGGCAAGAAGTGGATAGACCTGACCCTCGACCCCGCGATCGGCATCGTGGTCGACCACGTGCTGCCGCCCCGGAAGCTGCGCGGGTTCGAACGCAGTCCAATGTCCTCCACGCGATGCCGCAGGAATCACCGCGTCTTCGTTGAGGTGTGCCTTCACCATCCGCTCGCTGCCCGAGAACAACGTCGATGTTCGAATCCTCACCCGATTTGGGGGCACACCAGCGTCAAGCCAGCCGTTCGGTGGGCCGAGTCAGGCTCCATCTGGCTCCTCGACTTCTCGCACAAGGAGTTCGGAGTGCCATCGAGTGAACGCCACATCACCAGGGGACGGGGCCGGCCTCGTTCGAGAACGTTCCCGTCGGCCCCTCAGCGTCGAGCAGCGCGAGGCGCACGGGCTCACGAGCGGCTTCTTCGACGGTGCGCGTTCCCCGGAAGTCATTGAGATCCGTGGCGGTGAAGCCGGGACAGGCGGCATTGACCTTGATGCCGGACGACTCGAGCTCACCCGCAAAGGCCACCGTGACGGCATGAGACGCCGCCTTCGACGCGGAATAGGTACCGAACATCCATCGGTGCGGCGTGGCCGGGTCCGAACTCAGCGAGAGTGAGCCGGCGGAGCTCGCGATGTTGACGATGCGTCCTGCCGGGGATTCACGGAGGAGGGGCAGCATCGCCTGGGTGACGGCAATCACACCGAACACGTTCGTCTCGAACATCGTGCGCACCTCGTCGAGAGGAGCGACGGTCAAGCGGTCTGCGGGGAGGGCCTCATCGAACGACCTCCCTGGAACTTCCGCACGCGAGATGCCTGCGTTGTTCACGAGTACGTCGAGACGCCCGAATTCGCTGCGGATGCGCGCTGCCGCTCCTGCGATGGAGTCCTGATCGGTCACGTCGAGCTGGAGTGCACGAGCATCGTCGCCGACGCTCTTCGCTGCCGATTCCCCGGCCTCGAAGCTGCGCGAACCGACGACCACGGTGAGGCCATGTTTCGAGAGATCCTTGGCGATCTGAAGACCGATTCCCTTGTTCGCACCGGTGACCAGAGCAACGGGCTTTTCATTCATTGTGATTTCCTCACTTGAGCTAGAAGGCGCAGGGCCCGTCCAGTTGATTGACTGACATGGGAAGGAATGTGTTGGGTGCGTCCTCTCTCACGCTAACGATGAGGGATGACGACAATGCGGTGGCAATTGCTCGCTCCGACCAACTCATCGACCGGATGTCAACCTGTCGCACCGTGCGAGTTGACGTAGGGGCAGGACCGGCGACGTCGGCGCATTGACCCGGCGCGTTGACGGGTCAACGGCGAACGAACGTTGCCGTGATGGTGACTGAGTTGTGGAGACCCGCTCCCATCTTGGTCCACCCCAGGCCCCACTCACTCCGATCGAGTGTGGTGTGGACGTCGAAGGTGACAGCTTCGTCACCCTCCGACCGGAGAACAGCTTGGAACTCGATGGGTCGGCTGATGCCGTGAAGGGAGAGCGTCCCCTTCAACGTGGGTTGTCCCGGAGCACCAAGATGAACGTCGACCACGTCGAAGACCATGGTCGGGTACTTCTCCACCTCGAAGAAGTCGGCGTTGCGCAGGTGCTCGTCGCGCTTCTTGTTCCTTGTGTCGATTGAACTGGCGTCGATGGCGATGCGGCCGGTGACCCGCCCGTCGGCGTCAACGGTGCCGGTGCCGTCGGTCGCACGCAGCGTGCCGTTGACCGTCGTAATCCACAGCGCCTTGGTGGTGAACTGAATCGTCGTCCGTTGCGGATCGAGGTTCCAGGAGCCCGCCAGATCCGAGAGAACCTGAGGTGTTGCGCTTGACATGTCCGGCATGGTGAATCTCCTTCTGTTGATCGTCGTGAGGGATGAAGCGAGCTGCCAGCGTGGTGACACCGGCGGTCTGTTGTGAACTGGTTCACGGACTGAGCCTCGATCTGGCGAGGGCCTGTCGCCCCGGCTCATGACTCCTCGTGGGAGCCGGCATCCACGTCGTCCGGTGCGGCGATCGGATAGATATCGACATCGAAGAACGGATTGAACGGCAACGTCGCCAACGTCTCCATCACGTGCTCCTCATCGGAGGCGAACACCTCGAGAAACGCCGTCGCTCGGGAGGGGGCAACGTGATCGGACCCGATCTTCCCGTCCGATTGCAGGACTGCGATCTGCTTCTGTTCGTCAGCTCGCAACGCCATCATCTCGGCGAAGTCCGTGTCGTCACGAATGGTGGCGACCACGACGAATGTCTGGCGTCCGGTGGGAGTTGGGGTAGTTGACATGGTGTGTCCTTTCACGGGTGGTTGAGGCGGTCATTGACGGTTGAGAGCGACGTCAGGCGACGTGGGGCGACGGCGTTCGGGGCGAAGGCGGTCTGGCGGCGATGGGCGATGGGCGATGACGCGCACCTTGGCAAGCGGGGCAACTGCTTGAAGTCGCTTTCGTCGGTCCGCCGTATCTCGAACACGTCGTGAGGGCACACGACGACGCAATCCCACTTCCCTTCACACCGACCGTGATCGACGATCGGGATCCACACGCCTTCGTCACCGGTGCACCGCGTCCCGGGGCGGCCGGGGTCCCGGGCCGCCCGGCGCTTCCTGGCCAGCGCCAGCTGCGGTGTTTCAGGTGACATTGTCATCTGAGGTAACATAGAACTTCGAGATGACAATGTCAACCAAAGGGCGTGCGAGCCACCATGGCTAGTCGCGTCGAATCAGCAGCCAAGACCCGACGCGCCCTGCTCGATGCAGCCGCCGAACTCCTCGACGCAGGCGGTCCAGAGGCAGTTACCCTGCGCGAAGTCGGTGCCCGGGCCGGCGTGTCTCGGGGCGCTCCGTACCGGCACTTTGCCGACAAGGAGGGGCTGCTGACGGCGATCGTCGTTGAGAGCTGGGACCGTATGGCCGACGCTGTGAGGGCCATCGGCGCAATCGATTCGCCCCCCGCCACACGACTGCAGGACGTATTGATGGCATTCGTGGAGCTAGGTAGGGACCGTCCGCACCTTTATCAGCTGATGTTCGTCATATCCAAGAGCGACCCGGGAGCCGGAGCTCGCGCCCCGCTCCGGGCACTGGACGAGTTCCTCACCATCGTGGCTGAACTGGTCGGCGAGACGGATGCACCGCGCTTTGGGGCCTTGCTGTTCAGCGGCGCGCACGGCATCGCCGAGCTGGAGATCAGCGGGCACCTGACGGAAGCAAAGTGGCGCACGACTGCAGACGATCTCATCGCAACCTTGGTGGCCATGACTGGCGATTACCACCCGGCGACGAGCCCACGTTCCTCCGGCTCCGCCGAACGACAGCATCGCACAAGGGCGGATCTGGACAGGGACGGGTCCGAGGGATAGCACGACGAGTCGGAGTCGGGCGTCCGAGCATCCTTCGAGGTACTGGAGTGTCGTCGTGAGCTGACCGCCGGCTGGCGACCGACTAGTGTCCTGTCCGGCTGAAGCGGTTGGAAAGTCGTGATGTCATGCCTCCGCCCCTTCGTTGATGGCGCTGCAGTATCCGGCGAGACGTTCGAGGATCTGCTCGGCAGTCTTGTGCCACACGAAGGGCTTGGGGTCCTCGTTCCAGTTGTCGACCCACGCCTGGATGTCGACGGCGAGCTCCTTGGCACTGCAGTGGGCCGATCGTTGCAGTTTCTTCGTGGTGAGCGCGGAGAACCACCGCTCGACGAGGTTCATCCACGACCCATACGTCGGGGTGAAGTGGAGATGGAACCGGCGGTGACGCAGCAGCCAACGATGGACCTTGGGCGTCTTGTGGGTGGCGAGGTTGTCCAGGATCACATGGACGTCGAGGTCGGCGGGCACCTCGCGGTTGATCTTGTTCAAGAAGGCGATGAAGTCGTTCTGGTTGTGGCTGGTCCGAATGTCCGAGATGACGGTGCCACGGGCGATGTCGAGGGCGGCGAACAGATCGACGGTCCCGTTGCGCACGTAGTCGTGGGTGGCCCGTTGCGGCGTGGTGGGCAACAACGGCAGCGTCGGTGCGGTGCGGTTGAGCGCTTGGATCTGCGGCTTCTCGTCGACGGCGAAGACCGCCGCGGCTTCGGGCGGGTTCATGTACAGGCCGACGAGATCACGAACCTTCTCGATCAGGTCGGGGTCCGGGGACACCTTGAAGCTGTCCTGCTGCCACGGCTTCAGTCCGAAGGCTCGCCAGATCTCCGCGACAGTGGTCTTGGAGATGCCGTGCTTGGCCGCCAGCCCCCGAGTGGACCAGTGGGTGTCCTCATCGGGCGTCGACTCCAACGTGTCGACCACCACCGCTTCGATGGTCGCATCCGCGATGGTGCGAACCGCCCCAGGTCGGGGAGCGTCGGCAAGACCCTCCAGTCGGTCCACCGCGAACCGGCGTCGCCACTTCGACACGGTCGCCGGATGCACGCGCTCCAGCGCAGCCACCTCCTGGTTGGTCATCCCCTCGGCACACGCCAGCACGATCCTGGATCGCAGCGCGAGGGCCTGGGCCGAACTGTGTCGCCGCACCCAACGCTGCAAGGTCTCGCGTTCGGCGTCGGTCAGTTCGATGACAGCTGTCGGACGTCCTCGAGTGGACATGGCACCTCCAATGTTGGCTCACATCGGAGAACGCGACCGGACCAGAGAAATTCCCGAATCAGCGATATTTCGCGGCTAAACAGCCGGACAGGACACTAGGCGCAGGTCCACCGATCATCGAACGCCACGACGACGGCCACCGGGGAGGTGGTAGGTCGTCGATACGGACGAATGAACTACGAGAGTGGTGCCGCAGAGGTCCAGTCCACCACCACCGTGCAGCGTCCCGGCGTGTCAGACGCTCCGCGTTCGGTGGCCGTAGGTCGCTGGGAGTTCGTGCGTTCTCGTTCGTTCACTCCGTGAACCCGATCGAAGCGTGGCTGGCGTCACAGAACGGCTTGTTGGCCGAGGCCCCGCAACGACAGAGCGTCACCCGGTTGCGGATTTCGTAGGTCACACCGTCCGCCGACGTCACGGCGATGCCGCCACGCACCCAGATGGGCCCCGCCAGTCCTTGCGCCGGGTCGGCGACGATGCCGATCGACGGGGCGAACTCGGGTTCGATGTCTGCGTCGTCCTGGTGGTCCCGGACCACCAGCCGTCCCGATGGACAGAGCCCGGCTTCTCGAGCCGTCATGTCGGCGGCCTCGGCTCCCTCCTGTTCCACGAGGTTCCACACCTGCCCCGCCACGTCACAGAATCGGGCGTAGGCACAGAGCGGCTGGGCATCGGAGAGTGTCAGGCTCGGCCCCACCTGCTCGGTGGCCTGAGCGGCAAAGGGTTCGTGGCTCGCCGTCTCGGCCCCGTCGAACCCCATGCGGACATGGGAGCCGTCGCAGTAGGGCTTGGCGGCCGACTGACCGCAGCGGCAGAGTGCGCACGACTCCTTGGTCTCGAATGACTCACCTTCCTGCCATTCACGCGAGTCACCTTGCGCGTCAGCGACGATGGATTGTCGGGCCATCGGCACGGCACCCTCGACCAGATAGGGGCCGTTCGTGGTGACGGTGATCTTGATGCCTTCAACTGCGTCCATGAGGCTCTCCTTGCTACGTGGCCGGTGTCGACGATCGGATCGACGCGTGACGTCGGGATGTCCTCCGAAGAGGAGCAGTCCTGAACGTGACGGTGGAAGACAGGTTAGGGACCGTCGCACGGACGTGCGCAGTGGTTCACGAGTGGTCGGAACCGACGTCGGGGCCGTCACGCTCATGGATCTTTCGGGCCGGGAGCAGTACGTGGCATGTGCCAAGGCACAGGGCACGATTCGGGCCGGCTGCCACCCGACCACGACGCCCGGTTCGAAGCGAGCTCCATACGGTCACTCGATGCGGAGCTGGGTCGCCTGATGTCCAACGAGAACCTCCAGTCGACTGATCGGCTCGCCTACATCCATGCGAGCGCGTTCGAGGCCGGACTCCGCGGCCTCGGTTCGGTTGCGCGCGTCGTGGACGACCCACCACACGGACCGCTCCCACGTCGGAGGATCTATTTGGCAGTAGACAACCATTACGCGACGGTCTCCGTCGTCGCCGAGGAGGACCGACCATGAAGGCTCCCGTCTCACACCACACTCCCGCGGGGAGGAACGGCCCGATTCTTCCTGGGTTGACGGTCCTCCTCCTCTGCGCCGTGCTGACCGCCTGTTCTTCGGGCAGTACCGACGGGACCGGTCACTCAGGATCCGGTGCCACTGACGTCGCGACCACGGTCACCTCGACTGGAACGATCGATCTGTCCGCCATTCCCCTGGGTGACGGCTACCTCTCGACCACCCCGAAGGTCGGCTATGTCGATTCCTGCGTCACCTCCTTCGGCACCGGACTGGGAGGGGCGGTCGAGGCGGTGCCCTGGATCGACTACACGACCAAGACGTGGGACTCTCGTGCCAAGCCGACCGTGTCCGGCGCCGTCTCCTGGCCGAATGCGACGTTCTCGGTCACCGCGAGCGACGGTCGTCGCATCATCGTGGGTAACGACCTCCCGATCGACCACACGACCGGAATATTCCCGATCAGCACGACCGATTCCGCCTACGACTACGACCACAACCCGAACTCGATCACTCCCCAGCCCATCTCGTGGTCACTCCCCCTCGCACCTCCCGCGGCCACGACGCCCCAGTGCCTCGGCCTCGGTCCCATCGGTGTCCTCTCCGACGGCGTCTACCTCTACGACGCGCTCGACGGTGAAGGACGCGATGCCGGCGCCCACGAGGTGCTCGACAGTTGCGGCGAACATCCCAACAGCATCCCGGAACTCCACCACCACGAGGTGCCCAGTTGCATCCTCGCAACTGCGAAGGGTCGCTCCACGCTCGTGGGGTATGCGGCCGACGGCTACGGCATCTACGTCGAACGGTCGGCCGACGGGGCGCTGTTGACCAACCGGGACCTCGACGCCTGCCACGGTCGGACCTCGCCGGTCCTCTGGAACGGCAGGGTACAGGACGTCTACCACTACGACGCGACGCTGGAGTACCCGTACACCCTGGGCTGCTACCACGGCACACCCACGTCGACCCCTGGCTGATCGACGCACCGCCTTCGGCGAGCAGGAACGGGGACGGCGGGGCGGGTGCCGCGCGCTGGCGGCGACGCTGGCGATGTGCGGCAAGGGGCTCTACGGTGACCACTGGCACCGGCCGGTGACCCGGAGAACCGGATGTGACGGTGCTGACTGGTAGCCGCCCGGTGCCCACCGGGACCGGGCGAGAAATCCATCGGATGGGTCGGCAGATGGGGATCCGCGGACACCTGCCGACAACGACGCAGTGCGAGAGGCAACCGCAGTGGACATCGATCTGATCAGCCCCGACCAGTGGACACGGGGGGTCCCGCACGAGCAGTTCGAGTGGCTGCGTCGGGAGGCACCCGTGTACTGGCACGAGTCCGACGACCCGGCCGTGCCGGGGTTCTGGGCCCTCACCCGTCACGCCGATGTGCAGGCGGCCAACCGGGACATCGATCGGTTCTCGTCACAGCGCGGTGGAGTGTTCCTCGGCATCCAGACGGACGAGCAGCGCGACCTGTTCCGCTCGATCATCGAGACCGACCGGCCGGAGCACACCCGGCTCCGTCGACTGGTCAACCGGGGGTTCACCCCACGGGCCATCGCGCAGTTCGAAGCGAGTTACCGGCAGGCCGTGCGGGACGTCCTCCACGATGTGGTCGCACGCGGCACCTTCGACTGGGTGACCGAGGTGGCGACGGTCCTGCCCGCCTATGCGATCTCGGAGCTGCTCGGCGTGCCCGTCGAGGACCGGCCCCAGGTGACCGCATGGACCAACATCATCTCCGGGGCCAACGACCCGGAGTTCGCCGACGATGCCGACGCGCCGATGAACGCCGCCATCGCCCTCTACACCTACGGGACCCAGCTGGCCGAGCAGCGCCGGGTCGAACCCCGGGATGACATCGTTACCTCGCTGATCACCGAAGTCGACGACGATGCGCTCGGAGCCCACGAGTTCGAGGTCTTCGTGCTCGCTCTCGCAGTGGCCGGCAACGAGACTACCCGGACGGCCATGTCCCAGGGGATGCTCGCGCTCCTGGACAATCCTGACCAGATGGCGGCGTTGCGCTCGGAGCCGGAGCTCGCACCCCTGGCCGCCGACGAGATGATCCGTTGGGCGACCCCCATCGTCTACTTCCGACGGACTGCCACCTGCGATCTCGAACTGCACGGGGTCACGATCCGCGAGGACGACCCCGTGGCGCTCTACTTCCTGTCCGCCAACTACGACGACGGGGTCTTCTCGGATCCCCACCGTTTCGACATCGCCCGGACGCCCAATCCGCACGTGTCCTTCGGAGGCGGCGGGCCGCACTACTGCCTGGGCGCGCATCTGGCACGATTCGAGATCTCGGTGCTGCTCGAGGAGCTCCTATCGTCCACGAGCTCGATCGAACAGGCCGGGGACGCCGTCCGGCTTCGATCGAGCTGGATCAACGGACTCAAGCACCTACCGGTGACGGTCTCGTCCTAGGACGCCCTCAGGCGACGTCGGTGCGGTGGGGCAGGACCCAACCGGGTCGGGGGAAATGGCAGGTGTAGCCGTTCGGGTAGTGCTCGAGATAGTCCTGGTGCTCCGGCTCGGCCTCCCAGAACGGTCCCGCCGGGGTGACCTCGGTGACCACCTTGCCGGGCCAGAGTCCGGAGGCCTCGACGTCGGCGATGGTGTCCTCGGCCACCCGGCGCTGGGCGTCGTCCAGGGTGAAGATCGCTGAGCGGTAGCTCATCCCCAGGTCGTTGCCCTGTCGGTTGAGTGTCGTGGGGTCGTGGATCTGAAAGAAGAATGCCAGCAGGTCCCGATAGGACGTCATGTCGGGATCGAAGGTGATCTCGATGGCCTCGGCGTGGGTCCCGTGATTGCCATACGTGGCGTTCGCCACGTCACCGCCGGTGTAGCCCACTCGGGTGGCGAGCACACCGGGGCGCTTGCGGATCAGGTCCTGCATACCCCAGAAACATCCTCCGGCCAGGACGGCCTTCTCGGTGTGCTGGCTCAACGGTCTGCCTCCTCTGGTGTCGCTGCTCCTTCGAAGAGCTCCTGGTACCTACCGAGGCCCTCGGCCTCGAGATCCTCGTATGGCACGAAACGGAGGGATGCCGAGTTGATGCAGTAGCGCAACCCTCCCTCCTCGGCCGGTCCGTCGTCGAAGACGTGACCGAGATGGCTGTCGCCGTGGAGCGAGCGGACCTCGGTGCGGACCATGCCGTGGGTCGCGTCCGTCTTCTCCACCACGTTGGCCGGCTCGAGGGGAACCGTGAAGCTCGGCCACCCACACCCACTGTCGAACTTCCCGGTGGAGGCGAACAGGGGCTCCCCGGACACGACGTCGACGTAGATCCCCGCCTCCTTCTTGTCCCAGAACGCGTTGTTGAACGCCGGCTCGGTCGCGCTCTCCTGGGTCACGGCGTACTGACGCGCGTCGAGCTCGGCGATCGCGTCAGGGTCCTTCCGGTACGTCTCGCTCATCGTGGTCATCCTTGGTCGTGCTCCACAGAGTTCACACCCAACCACGGCATCGATGCGACCCCTGTGCGCCGCGTCGACTTGGATGTGTGTCAACCATTCAACCCCGAGGACCCGCCAGCTCGATCGCCGTACCCCGGTTCGTGCCGTCGGGCAGGTCGGCGAAGGCGAGACCGGACCGGTCACGTGGTGCGCATGGTCACGTGCCGGCGAGTCCCTCGAGTCCGTCCGGAGCTGTCCTGCCAGCAGGTCAGCCGTAGACGACCCGGGTGACCCACTGGGCCACCAGCGCGGGCTTCTCCTCGCCCTCGACCTGCACGGTGATGTCCCGGGTGACCTCCACCATGTCCCCCTTCAACTCCACGTTCGACGTGACCCCACGGGCCCGGATCCGTACGCCGACCCTGACGGGGCTGACGAACCGCACCTTGTTGAACCCGTAATTGATCCCCATGAGCACACCTGCATATTTCTCGGGCTCTTCAGCGGCACTGGAGGCGCCCGCGGTGAGGTGGCTCAGCATCGACAGGGTCAGGAACCCGTGGGCGATGGTCCCGCCGAACGGCGTGGCCGCAGCCTGCTCGGGGTCCACGTGGATGAACTGGTGGTCGTGGGTGACGTCGGCGAACTGGTTCACCTGGTCCTGGGTGACCTCGAACCACTCACCCACGCCCTCGTCGTTGCCGATGTCACGGGTGAAGAGCTCGAATGCCCTGGCTGCAGCCTCTCCCATCGCGTGCTTCCTCCCCGATCGGACGGCCGGATCGGCCGGTGCGGCCGTGTCCACCGCAGTGGTCGGACGCTAACAGCTGCCGTCGATCGGACGCTGGGAGCACTCGACCAGACCCACATCTGAATTCGAAGGAGTGGTCGGCGACGACGACGTCACACCCTTCCGCTGCAACGCCGACGATCTCCGAGGGTTCGGCCACGGGCGGTCCGCCGTCCGAAGGCACGGATGTCCCTACAGCGACTCTCCGAGCGACTCACGCACCGGAGGGTGACCGGCCGGCGTCGTCTTCGGCTCGGGGACCTGTTCGACCACGATCGGGAACGCCGCCGTACCGCGGTCGAACGACCCGGTGATCTGGACGGGGGACACCTCGGGTGGGGTGATCCTCCGGGTCCCCGGCTCGTCGTGCATCGACTCGAGCGACCTGCGGGCAGGCTCCGGCAGCACGCTGGTGAGCGCGAACCCGAGGATGGCGGCGATGCCGGCGATGAGGAGCATGCCCCGCAGGCCGTAGTGCTTCTGCAACTGCGGCACGAGGAAGACACCGACGAAGGCACCGAGTTTGCCGACCCCGGCGGCGATCCCGTGGCCCGTGGTCCGCATGCTGACCGGGAAGACCTCCGACGGGAGGACGAAGGTCGTCATGTTCGGACCGAACTGCACGAAGAAGTAGCTCATTCCGAAGATGGCCAGGAAGGGGACGATCATGGTGGTGAGGTGGCCGAACGCGGCGAGGGTGAGGAAGGCGGCGGCCATCACGCCGAATCCGATGAACTGCAGTCGCCGGTGACCGATCCGGTCCATGGTGAGCACCGCCAACACGTAGCCGGGCACCGCGAACACCACGAAGAGGCCGAGCGTCCACAGCAGTTTGGTCTCCAGCGAAGCGTGGGGCGACACCTGCTTCAGGATGGCCGGGAGCGAGAGCGTATTGCCGTAGTAGGCGTAGTCGAACAGGAACCAACAACCGGCGGTGCCCAGCATCAGGAGCAGCATCCGACGGCTCCTCAGGAACTGGCCGAGACCCATGCGTTCGGTCGCAGTCGTCTGGGTCGCCCGGGCATCGACGACACCGTCCGAGAACGAGGCGAGGTCCTTCGATGCCTCGGTGACCTTGCCCTGCACCTGGGCCGCGAACCGGGGGGATTCCGGCATCTCGGAGCGCAGGTACACGACGCCCGCCGCCGGCAGTGCCCCCAGCCCGAGCATCACCCTCCAGGCGACGTCGTGACTCATCCCTGACGTCAGCAGGACCAGGCCGACGAGCGGGCCGACGATCAGACCGAGCGCCTGCATCGAGAACACCATTCCCACCATTCGACCCCGGTCGCTCCGGTTGGAGTACTCGCTCATGAGTACGGCGGAGACGGGATAGTCGCCCCCGATGCCGAGGCCGAGCACGAAGCGGGCCACGACCAGCCAGATGAAGTTCGGGGCGACGGCCGAGGCCACCGCGCCCACCACCATGATGATCGCCACGCCCACGTACACGGACTTGCGACCCAGGACGTCGGCGACCCGGCCGAACAGCAGTGCCCCGAAGAATGCGCCGAGGATCGCCGAGCCGGTGACCCAACTGGTCTCGAAGGTGGAGAGGTGCCACTGCGTGGCGACGATGGTCGCCACCGTGCCGATCACGAACAGGTCGTAGGCGTCGGTGAAGAAGCCGACACCGGAGACGATCACCGTCCTACGGTGGAACTTGCTCCTCGGGGCCTCGTCCAGGAGGCTTCCCACTGACGTCGGACCGGATCCGACAGCGTCGTCGTCCGGACCCCTGGTCGTCGTCGTCATCGCTCCGTACTCTGATCGACGAATGTGGACGGAAGGTAATTCCAAGGGAAACGTAACGTGAACAAACTGAGAGATTTCACTTTCAGATGGCAAAAGCCCACGTCGTGGGTAATCTCTCGGTGACATGACTCCGCCCGCGACAACGGTTCCCCTCATCGACCAGAAGGTCGTCCAGCTGTTCGCTCTGGTCGCCGAGGCCCTGTCGCGGGCGACCCACGCCCTCCTGAGCGGTGATGCGCTCCTCGGCCAGACCGTGATCGACGGCGACCAGGCGGTCGACACCCTCACCTCGGACGTCGAGTTGATGATCTGGGACGAGCTCCAGGCGCGGCCCGTCCAGGGGGACGAACTGCGCTATCTGGTCGGCCTCCTCCTCATCATCCCGGAGCTGGAACGGAGCGCCGACCTGGCCGAGCACGTCGCCCAGCGGGCCGTCGAGCACCTGGGCTCGGCCATGAGCCCCCGCAGCCGGGGCATCGTCCAGCTGATGACCGAGGTGGCCAGCGAGATGTGGCAGGAGGCGGCGGACGCCTTCGGCGATCGGAACCGGGTCGCCGAGCGACTGGCCCGGGCGGACGAGGAGATGGACATCCTCCACGCACGTCTGACGGAGGAAGTGGGGGCGGAGGAGATGCCGATGTCGATCGCCGCCCAGGTGACGCTCCTCGCCAGGTTCTACGAACGCCTCGGGGACCACGCCGTCAACCTCGCCCGACGCATCGAACTGCTCGCCGACTCGCGTCCCTGAACGGGGCCCGGGCGGACCGGTGGCTCACACGGCGCGTCACGGCGCTCCCGTTCCGGCAGGTTGCGGACGCCGACCACTTCCCGCGTCGTGCCCATTTCGTCCGCGCTAACGTCAGCGGATGCTTCGGGATCGGCAGCAGAAGAGGACGAGGAACCGATGACGCGTTTCATCGAGAGCACCATCACCTTCCCGTACAAACGGTCCCTCGGACCGGTCGTCGGGGCGTTCATGACGGCACTCACCGAGAAGCAGATCCTCGGTATCCGATCTGGGGACGCCGTGCTCGTCCCCCCGATGGAGTGGGACCCGTCGACCGGCGCCGAGCTCGCCCACGAGTTCGTGGAAGTCGGCCCGGCCGGCACCGTGGAGTCGTGGACGTGGGTGACGACCCCGTCGGAGCAGCACCCGCTCGACCACCCGTTCGCGTTCGCCCTCGTCCGCCTGGACGGTGCCACCACGCCGCTCCTGCATGCAGTGGACGCCGGCACGCCGGGCGGCGTATCCGAGGGGATGCGGGTCGCCCCCAGATGGCGGGGCACCCGGGCCGGCCGGATCGACGACATCATCTGCTTCGTCCCGGGCGAGGTCCCCGAGACCGAGGGCGAGGACACCGGTGGCGCGGCCGAACCGGTGACTCGGATGGACTACCTGGCCTCGATCACCTACCGCAATCCCGTGCCCGAGGCCGCCGACCGGGCCACCGAGGCGTCCCGGGAGCATCGGCTCCTCGGCCTGCGCTGCCCGGCCTGCGGGCGGGTCTACGCGGGCGGGCGCGGCCTCTGCCCGGTCGACGCCATCGAGCTCGGGCCGGAGTGCGAAGTGGACCTGCCCCACAAGGGGACCATCACCAACTTCGCCATCGTGACCCCGGTGCAATACCCCGGTCAGACCGAGACCGAGCCGTTCGTCCGGGCCTTCGTCCTGCTCGACGACACCGACGTGATCATCCCGTACTCGGCGGTCATCGAGCTACCCGCCGACCAGATTCGGGTCGGCCAGCGCGTCGACGCCGTCTGGGCGTCACCTGCCGAGGAGACGGAGGAGGGCGGCGGCATGGGCGGGAGCTGGGGCTCGCTCCTCGGCTGGATCCCCAATGGCGAACCCGACCTCGACGACCCCGACCTCGTGAACAGGATCTTCTGACCGTGAGCGCACCTTCCACCGACATCGCCGTCATCGGCTGGGCCCAGAGCCAGATGGTCCGGCACACCGACAAGTCCGAGACCCAGCTGCTGATGAGCGCCATCACCGACGCCATCACCCCGCTGGGGCTCCAACGGGCCGACATCGACTTCACGTGCCTGGGCAGCTGCGACTACATCACCGGCCAGGCGTTCTCCTTCGTCTCCAACCTGGACGCGATCGGTGCCTGGCCCCCCAAGCGGGACTCCCACGTGGAGATGGACGGCGCCTGGGCCCTCTACGAGGCCTGGCTCCGTCTGCAGGAGGGCGACATCGAAATCGCGGTGGTCACCGGATCCGGACGGTCCTCGACCGGCGACCCGGCCCTGATCTACCCGATGGAGATGGACCCGTACTTCCTGGCCCCACTGGGTGCCGATCCGCTGACGTTCGCCGCCCTGCAGGCGCGGGCGGTGATCGCCTCGGGCATCGCCGACGAGCGCAGGATGGCCGAAGTGGCGGTCCGGGCCCGCGGGACCGGTAACGTCGAGTCGCTCCTGGCCGAGGAGTTCATCCGTCAGCCGCTACGGCGCCACGACGTGCCCCCGATCACCGACGGTGCCGCCGCCATGGTGCTGGCCACCGGCGACCGGGCCCGCCAGCTGGTGGAGCGACCCGCGTACATCACCGGGTTCGACCACCGGACCGAATGCCACAACCCGTCGTTCCGGGCACTGGACGACTCGCCGTCCACCCGCATCGCCGCAGAGGCCGCAGGACTGGCCGCCGCCCCGGTCGAAGTGGCCGAACTCCAGGCGGCGTTCACCCACGAGGAACTGCTCCTCCGCAGCGTGCTCGGACTCGGTGACGACGTGACCGTGAACGCCTCCGGTGGGGCCCTCAAGGAGAACCCGATCATGGCCTCCGGACTCTGCCGGGTCGGCTACGCGGCAGATCACATCTTCGGCGGGGGGAACCGGGCACTCGCCCATTCGACCTCGGGTCCCTGCCTGCAACAGAACCTCGTCTGCATCCTGGAGGGACGGTCGTGAGTACTCCACCTGTCGCTGTCGTCGGTGTCGGCCAGACCCATCACAAGTCACGCCGCCTCGACGTGTCCTTCGGCGGCCTCGTCCGTGAGGCCGTCTTCCGCGCACTCGACGACGCCCAGATGACGCTCGCCGACATCGACGCCGTGGTGCTGGGCAAGGCCCCGGACCTCTTCGAAGGTGTCATGAAGCCGGAGCTGTACCTCTCCGACGCCCTCGGCGCGGTGGGCAAGCCGATGTTCCGGGTCCACACGGCAGGCTCCGTGGGTGGCACGACCGCGATCGTGGCCGCCTCCCATGTCCAGGCGGGCAAGCACCGGACCGTGTTGGCCGTGGCCTTCGAAAAGCAGTCCGAGGGCAACGCGCAGTTCGCCCTCGGCAGCGGCAAGGGTGCGTCGCTCGGTGCCGGGGGCGCCTTCGCCCCGTTCATCCGGGCGTACATCCAGCGGAGCGGGGCACCGGAGCACATCGGGTGGAAAGTGGCGGTCAAGGACCGTCTGAACGCGTTGAAGAACCCCTACGCCCACCTCAAGATCGAGGACATCTCCATCGAGAAGGTCAAGGCGTCGCCGATGATGTGGGAGCCCACCCGGTTCCTCGAGTCGTGCCCGTCGTCCGACGGGGCGTGCGCCGTGGTCATCACCGACGAGGCCGGAGGGAATGCCGCCGCCGCGGACGGTCGGCCGCCGGCATGGATCCTGGGCTCCTCCTCGCGCTCCGAGCCACCGAGCTTCCCCGGTCGTGACCCGGTACGACCGATGGCCGCCCTCCAGTGCGCCGCCGACGTCTACAGCGCGGCCGGGATCACCGACCCGCGTCGCCAGATCGACACCGCCGAGCTGTACGTCCCCTTCTCCTGGCTCGAGCCCATCTGGCTCGAGGCCTTCGGCCTGGCCGAGGAAGGCGAGGGATGGAAGATGGTCGACGACGGCACGACCGAACTCGGTGGCGCACTGCCCGTCAACGCGTCCGGCGGTGTGCTCTCCAGCAATCCGATCGGGGCGTCCGGTCTCCTGCGGTTCGCCGAGGCGGCCAACCAGGTCCGGGGTGCCGCAGGTGAGCACCAGGTGGACGGGGCCAAGGTCGCCATCGGCATGGCCTACGGCGCCAACAACCAGTACTTCAGCACCTGGGCCGTCGGGAGCTCGCTCCACCCGTTCGACTAGGCGGGTCCTCCGGGAGTCGCACCGCACCGGCGACGGGTCTGCCCGCTGCGAATGCACCCCGGTCGGACCGGTCGGTCGGTGATACCGACGGCCGACGGTGACGGCATACTGCAGTGGACCGTTCCGACCGGCACCGCGGAGTACCCATGCCCGAGCTTCCCGAGATGCAGGCACTCGCCGAGCGACTCGACACCGCGGTGGCCGGGCGCGTCATCGCTGCGGCTGAACCACTCGGGTTCACGGCGCTCAAGACGGTCGTCCCGGCACCGGACGAGCTCGTCGGCCGCGCCGTCAGCCGCGTGCACCGGCGGGGCAAGTACCTGGTGCTCGACGTCGGCTCCGAGTTCCGCGTCCTGATCCACCTGTCCCAGGCCGGCCGGCTCGACATCGAGTCTCCGGGCAAGGCGACCCGGCCGAAGGGGAGCGTTGTGCGCTTCCGGTTCGATGACGGCTCGGCGATCCTGGTGCGCGAGCACGGCAGTCAGCGCAAGGCAGCCTGGTGGGTGCTCGGTCCGGGTGATGACGGTCCGCTCGCACCACTCGGTCCCGAACCCGACGAGGAGGCGTTCGCCGATCTCCTCTTGACCAGTGACTCGAACCGTCGGATCCACACTGTGCTGCGCGACCAACGCACCCTGGCCGGGCTCGGACGGGGGTACGTCGACGACGTGCTCAACGTGGCTGGGCTGTCGCCGTTCAGCTCCCTGCGGTCACTCTCGGCCGGGCAACGCACCGCACTCATCGAGGCCATCCGCTCGGTGCTCGCTGATGCCCTCGACCGGGAGCGCCGCCGGACGGGCGGGCTGTCCGAGCCCAAATTGGGCCAACGCTTCGCCGTCCACAACCGAGCGGGCCAACCTTGTCCGCGCTGCGGCCAGCCACTGTTGCGGGTCTCCTATGAGTCCTACGAGATCGTGTACTGCCGGCACTGCCAGACGGGTGGCCGCACACTCGCCGACCGCCGGCTCTCCCGCCTCCTCCGCTGACGGGCGGGGGCCACGGGCCCGTCCGGCGGCAATCGGCGCTGTCCGGAATTCGACGGTGTCGGCCGCAAGACGGTCAGGGCAGGCCACCGGAACGGAACCCGATCCTCCGCGCGGGCGACACGAGGATGTCGGTAGGGCGGTGTCGGCTGCGGCCATGGTGCCGTGCGGCGGCGGAACCGGCAAGCGCCTGGCGCTGCCGGACACCTCTGGTGCTCACCATCGCTCCGACGCGTACGATCCGTGCAGGGTCGAGGACGAGCGAGGTGATCTGTGGGACGACGGGTGACGGGCGGTCCGGTGGTGATGACGCTCGTCGCCCTCGCGCTGGTCCTCACCGCCTGCAGCTCGAGTCCGTCGGCGACCGGGCAGCGGACGTCGGGCACGGCCTCCACGTCGGGCACAGCCGCCCCGTCCACGACCACCTCCTCGCCGGCCGCGGCAGCTGCCGGTGTCGAACTACCGGCCTCCGTGATCCCGTGGGGGCAGGTGGGGCCCGGCTGGCAGGTGGCCCTGTGGGGTCCCCATGCGGCGATCTCCCCCGGGTCGCAGTCGGCGACCTGGGACCAACAGCCCACGACCCTCTTCCTGGTCGACCCGGCCGGCGGCAGGTACAAGGTGACGACGTTGCCGGCACCGTCGGACTACGTCCTGTCCGACTGGTCGGGTGACGGCCGACGCGTCCTCCTCCTCGAACCGGGCGGGGACGGTGGTTCGACCTTCGACGAGGTGGACCTGCCCACCGGTCGCGTCCTCCACCGCGTGACGCAGTCCGAGGAGGCGTCGGCCCGGTTCACCCGGCCCACCGGGCAGGCGTTCCTCGCGTGGACGACGGGGGTCGACGAGTCGTCCACGACCCTCGTCCGGACCTCGTGGACCGGTGCGGTCCAACTCAGCTACCCGACCACCTATCCAGGGCTGGGCAGCCTCACCACGTTCTTCCTGTCCATGCTGGACGGCACCCAGCTCGTGGTGGGGACGTCCGCGGGTATGGCACTCATCGACAACAACGGGACCTTCGTCCGGGCGATCGGACCCGCCGGACGGGCCTGTACCCCGACCAGATGGTGGGATCCGGCCGACTTCGTCGCGTCCTGTCAGCCCCCGACCACCGGCGCGTCGGCCGAGTCGTCGCTCTGGCTCGTTCCCGTCAGCGGCGGGCCTGCCACCCAGCTGACGAACCCGGTGGCTCCCGACTACGGCGACAGCAACGGCTGGCAGGTCGGATCGAACGTGTACGTCCAGGCGTCGGGCGCCTGCGGCACCGAGTTCCTCGCGCTGCGCGATCCCGACGGCACCACGTCGAAGGTGAACGTGCCGGGAGCGACCGACAGCGTCGAGGTGATCGGGGCCCACCAGTCCCAACTGAGCCTGCTGGCCCAGATGGCCTGCGGCTCGGGCGAGTCCCTCTTCTGGTTCGATCCCGCCACGGAGACGGAGACGCCGCTGCTCGGGCCGCAGGTGAATGGTGGCGGGGTGCTGGCCGCGCTCCCCTACCCCGGCCTCCAGCCCTGATCCGCCGGCACCGGCGCCGGCACCAGCGGGGCGGAACCTCAGCTCACTGGTGGCGCATGATGCGTTCGAATTCGGCGGCGGGATCCACCGGGGGGAGCGGGCCCACCGTGATCGACACACCCACCAGCGACGTCGGGGCCGGGGCCGGTGGCTGGTAGTCGTTGCACACCGGAAAGGGTCGGCTGTAGCCGACGGTGAGGAATGCGCCATCGGGTGCCCAGGCCAGTGGTGGGTGGACGCCGAGCAGCTCACGGGCGAGTTCGACGCCGTCGGCGGAGAGCACGACCTCGAGCGAACTGTCGACCAACCGCCCCTCGGCACCGAGCAGCACGCCTTCGTGCGCGCTGCCCTTGAGCAGGTCGGCTGCGGCAGTGTGCGGCCCACCCTTACCGGCCAGACACCAGCGCACCTGCCCCTCGGCCAGATACCAGGCCCACCCCGAGTTCCAGTCGCCCTGCTCGCACAGCACCGCCGTGCCCAGCACCGGCAGCGCGCCGTCGAACGCGGCCACCATGCGGAACCCGCCGGCGATGTTCGGACCGACCACCTCGTGGACCTTGTCACCCGCATGGAGGTCGTAGGACAGACGCGGGGCCGTCCACGGCGTCCGCATGTGCCGGATCCTCGTCATGTGCCCGTCGTCGATCGGCAGGACCTGATTCCGTTCGGCCTCGGCGAACCACAGGCGGACCAGCTCGTCGAGGAGCTCGGGGCGCTCGTCGGCCAGGTCGTTGATCTCGGTGGGGTCCCCACGCGTGTCGTAGAGCTCCCAGCGGTCCGTGGCGAAGTCGTGACTGCCCACGATGGCGCCCCGCTCGGCCGCGGTCAGCTGGTTCACGTGGTTGGTGACCGCTTTCCAGCCGTCGCGGTAGATGGCCCGGCTCCCCCAGCACTCGTAGTACTGCACCGGGTGCGGGTCGGGCGCCCCGGGGTCGAGCACCGCCGGCACCAGTGTCGACCCGTCGAAGCTCATCTGGGGTATGCCGTCGACCTCCCCGGGTAGGTCGATCCCGCAGAGCTCGAGAACCGTCGGGAGCACGTCGGTGGCGTGGCAGTACTGGTGACGCAGTGCGCCGACGTCATCGATGCCGGGCCCGGCCAATACGAAGGGGTCGCGCACCCCGCCCTCGAACGTGTACCGCTTCCACCGGCGGAACGGCGTGTTGCCGGCAAGTGCCCAGCCCCACGGGTAGTGACCGCTCGACCCGAAGCCGCCGAGGTCGTCGACGTGGGCCAGCTCGTCCTCGATGTCGTCCGGCTCGTCGGAGATGTAGTGCCCGAGCTGGTTGTAGGTCCCGTTCGGTCCTCCCTCGGCCGACGCGCCGTTATCCGAGACACAGAGAACCAGCGTGTTGTCGAGCTCGCCCGTGGCCTCGAGGTGGTCCAGGATGCGCCCCATCTGATGGTCGGCGTGGGCGATGAACGCCGCGCACACCTCCATCATGCGGGCGTAGAGCCGCCGGCGGGGCTCGTCGATCGTCGACCACTCCTCCACCCAGGATGGACGGGGGGACAGCGGGGTACCAGCGGGCAGGACACCGAGCTCGATCTGACGGCGGTGGGTCGCCTCACGCCACGCGTCCCAGCCGTCGTCGAAGCGGCCCCGGAAGCGCTCGATCCACTCCTCGGGTGCCTGGTGGGGTGCGTGCGGGGCAGCGGAGCCGTACCAGAGGAAGAAGGGGCGCTCCGGATGGGACAGTCGCAGCTCCGAGAGGTACGAGATGGCGTTGTCGGCCAGGTCGGCCTCGAGGTGGTACCCCGCCTCGGGCGGCCTCGGCGGCTCGACATGGTTGGTGTCGCGCACGAGGTTGGGCGTCCACTGGTTCGTCTCGCCGTTGAGGAATCCGTAGTACCGGTCGAAGCCGAGGCTCGTCGGCCACATCCCGTACGGACCGGTGTCCCGCTCGTCACGGGGCACGAGGTGCCACTTGCCGACGCAGTACGTGGCGTAGCCGTCCGCCCGCAGCATCTGGGCCAGGGTTCCCGCAGACCGGGGGAAGTGGCTGGCGTACCCCGGGAACGTGGTCGGCAGGTCGGGCAGCATCCCCATGCCGACGCGGTGGTGGTTGCGGCCCGTCAGCAGACAGGAGCGCGTGGGCGAGCACACGGCGGTGGTGTGGAAGTTGGTGAACCGGAGTCCCCGGGCGGCCAACCGGTCGATGGCCGGGGTCTCGAGGTCCGAGCCGTAACCACCCAGATGAGCGAATCCGAGGTCGTCGAAGACCATCACCAGGACGTTGGGCGCCCCGCTGCGGTAGGGCTGGGGCGCGGGCGACCGCGGGGCCTCGGCCATCGACAGCGGTCGTGTCTCGTCGGTCATGTGCTCCGTCCCCCTCCCCGTGCGCCTGCACGGTGTCGCCGCCGAGGGTACGACGTCGGGGCCGTCGGTTCCAAGGACCGGGCGTTGACCGGTCCGATGGAGCTCCCGGGGAGGGTCGCCGGCTGGACGGATGGGAGCCGCGGGCTCCGCCACGGCCCGGAGGCCGGAGGTGCCTGGCCTATGCTTCCCGCGGCAGCGACCTCCGTTGCCGGTCGTCTGGGGGAGAGCGAGTCCGAGCATGCCGTCACCCCCGGACGAGGCGGGTCGGGAGTCCGGCGGACCCGGCGTGACGCCGCACCACTACGGCGCGACGGAGGTCGTCGTGGGACCGGAGACCGCCGGGGTGGTGCATCCCCAGGTCGCGCTGCCACCGGCCACGCTCGACGTCAGCATCGTCGTCCCGTACTACAACCCCGGCACCCGGCTCCGGCACACGGTCGACCAGATGCTCCAGGTCCTACGGGACTCTGAGGCGAGCTTCGAGATCATCACGGTGTCGGACGGCTCGACCGACGGGAGCCCGTTGTCGCTCGAGGGACTCCCGGACGACGTCATCCGCAATGTCGTCCTGGAGCGCAACGGAGGCAAGGGTCAGGCACTCCAGGTCGGTCTGGCCCTCGGTCGCGGGCGCTACCTCGGCTTCCTCGACGCCGACGGCGATCTGTCCCCTTCGCTGCTGGCGCCGTTCCTGACCCTCATGCGACTGTACGAGCCCGACATCATCCTGGGCAGCAAGCGGCACCCGATGTCGTCCGTCCACTACCCACCGGTCCGCCGCGCCTACTCCTGGGGCTACCAGCAGCTGATCCGCGTCCTGTTCAACCTCCAGGTGCGGGACACCCAGGTCGGCATCAAGCTGATCGACCGCGAGGTGATCGCCGCCGTCCTGCCCCTGCTGGTCGAGCGGCGGTTCGCATTCGACCTGGAGCTCCTGGTCGTTGCGAACCACCTCGGCTACGACAAGTTGTTCGAGGCACCGGTGCGGATCGAGGAGCGCTTCTCGAGCACCATCTCGAGCCGGGCGGTCCTCGGGATGCTGGCCGACACGCTGTCGATCTTCGTGCGGCTGCGCATGCTCCGCTTCTACGACAAGAAGGCCATCCCGTCGATCGCCGGGACGCTGTCGGTCAGCGGACCCGAGGCTCCGGGGTCGTCGTGAGCCGTCGGGCCGGACGATGACCGTCGGGGACGACCGACCGGACGGGCCCCCGACCTGGACCGACCTGTCACCCCCTGCGGCGTCCGTCCCGGCTGCCCCGGCCTCGTCCGTTGCGGACGGCGAAGTCGTTGGGGACGGCCAGGCCGGTTTGGCCGGCGGCACACCGGCCCCGATCGCTCCCGACGACGTCCTCGGAGCACGCCTCCGGCTGGTCCGGCGCATCGGCTGGGTGGTGTGCGCCTGCATGGCACTCGGGCTGTTCGCCTACAGCGTGCACATCTACCGACGGTTCGACCTCACGACCGACTTCGCCATCTCCAACCAGGCATGGAGCCTGATCGCCCACGGCCACCTGAATCCGTACTCCACCCTGAATCCCTACAACTACCCGCACTACGGCTACTCGTTCTGGCAGGACCATTTCGAGCTGATCATGTGGCCGCTCGCACTGCTGTGGTTCGTGTACCCGCACAGCATCGACCTGCTGTTCGTCCAGGACCTCGGCCTCGCCGGCTCCACGCTCGTGGCGTTCCTGTTCCTCGTCGACCTGCTCGAGCGCCGTTGGGAGGGTCGGAGTCGGACCCGCGACGCCAGCCGGGTACCGGTCGGACTCGCCCTCGGTGGTCTCGTCGCACTGGTGATCAACCCGTGGACCTACTGGTCCGCCTCGTTCGACTTCCACATCGAGCCGATCGCCACGCTGTTCCTCCTCCTCGCCGCCCGGGACCTGTGGTCCGGCCGGAACCGCCGGGCCGTGGTGTGGATCCTGCTGGTGCTGCTCTGCGGGAACGTCTCGGCGACGTACCTCTTCGCGCTCGGCATCTGCGCCGTGCTGGCCCGCCGCGACCTCCGGCTGAAGGGCGTCGGACTGATGGCGCTCGGGCTGGTGTGGGCCGAGGCGGTGGGGGCGATCGGTGGGGGTACCGGCACCCTCATCGCCGGCAACTACGGCTACCTCGCGCACCCGGCCGCCGGCCAGACTCCGGGCAACCTGGCCATCGTCAAGGGCGCATTGCTCCATCCCGCCACGCCACTCCACATGCTGTCCTCACGGGCCGCCAACATCTACCGGATCCTCGCCCCGTCCGGGGTGATCGGCGTGGCCAGTCCCCTGGGCTTCGGGATCAGCCTGGTGGTGATGTTGAGCAACGAGCTGAACGCGTCGCCCGTGTTCTCGAGCCCGCTCTCGTCGTTCCAGAACCTGCCCATGTGCTGCTTCGTGCTCATCGGCAGCGTGGAGATCCTCGCCTGGTTCTGCACGAGACGGGCCTGGGCCTGGCGTCGGATCGCCCTGGTGGTCGGAGCCGGACTCCTCGTGCAGTGCGCCGTCCTGGCCGCGCTGTGGATCCCGAGGGCACCGACGACCTTCCTGGTGGTCGACGGGCCCACGGCGGCCGCCCTCGCACGGGTGGAGCCCGGCATCCCTGCCGGCGACGAGGTGGTCGCCTCGCAGGGCGTCGTCGGCCGGTTCGCCAACCGGCTGTACGTGTACCCGTTCCTCGACCTCGGCGGCAACGGGCAGGTCATCCCGCTGCACGGGGTGCCCGTCACCATCGTGCTGACCGATCAGGGGATCGAGTACACCACCCCGGCGGACATCACCTCCGCGGTCACCTACCTCCAGTCGCTGGGCGCGCGACGGCTACCCGCGGGGCAGGGCGTCGTCGCGCTCCGGTGGAGACCCCCGGCCGGCGCGAAGTACCTGACCGTCCCCCCGACGGCCACCGGCTGAAACTCCCAGGTCCCGGCCCACGTCGGCCCGCCGGACGGGATCCGGTGACGCCGCAGGGCCGCGAGGTCGTATCCTGTGTGGGTGAGCCTCAAATCCGAATTCACGCGTCCGACGATCTGGAGCGTGGGTCACGCCGAGGCCCCCGAGGTCGTCACCTCGGCGTGGATCGACGAGCAGCTCGCCGAGACCTTCGACCGGTGCGGCATCCGTCCGGGCCTGCTCGCCTCCGTGGCCGGCATCATCGAACGCCGCTGGTGGCCCGAAGGGGTGTCCTTCGACGAGGCCGCGGCTCTCGCCGGTCGCCGGGCACTCGAGCTCGCGGACGTGGCGCCGTCCGAGGTGGACCTGCTGATCTCCACTTCCGTGTGCAAGCACCACCTGGAGCCGAGCGTGGCGTGCTCGGTCCACTTCCGGTTGGGTCTCGCGCCGGAGTGCGTCAACTACGACCTCGGCAATGCCTGCCTCGGCTTCGTCAACGCCATGCAGATCGGCGCCATGGCCATCGAGACCGGCCAGGCGGCCACGGTCCTCATCGTCGACGGCGAAGGGAGCCGGTACACCCAGCTGGCGACCATCGAACGACTACGCCAGTCCACGACCACCGCAGTCGACGTCTTCGACCAGTTCGCCTCCCTGACCCTGGGCTCGGGAGCTGCGGCCATGGTGATGGGCGGGCCCCGCGAGGGGGCGCACCGCTACCTCGGTGGGATCACCCGCGCCGCGACCGTCAACCACGACCTCTGCGTGGGTGACCTCGACACCATGCGGACCGACACCGCAGCACTGCTCGAGAACGGTCTGGCCCTGGCCAAGGAGGCCTTTGCCGCATCGGTGGAGGCGGGCTGGGACTGGACGACGTGCGACCGCTACGTCATGCACCAGGTGTCGGCGGTCCACACGTCGCGGCTGTGCAGCCTCCTGGGTGTCGACATGAGCCTCGTGCCCCTCACCTATCCGGGATTCGGCAACATGGGCCCGGCCGCGGTGCCCTACACGCTGTCGACGGTGGCCGACGACATCGCCCCCGGCGAACGGGTCCTGTTGATGGGCATCGGGTCGGGGCTCAACTGCGCCGCCGCCGAGCTCGTCTGGTAGACGTGCCTGACACCACGGCCGCCCCGCGCAGCCCGACGGCACCCATCCTCTCCCCCACCTCCGAGCAGCTGGCTGCGTGGGGCCTCGAGCCCGGCTGGTCCCGTCGGGTCACCATCGACGGCTCGGACGGCCGCCCTGTCGACTGGCACGTCCTCGACACCGGACCGGGACCGGCCGGGACCGTGGTCTGCGTGCACGGCAACCCGTCGTGGGGCTATGTCTGGCGGGACCTCCTCACCACGCTGACCCCCGACTGGCGGGTCATCGCCATCGACCAGACGGGGATGGGCTGGTCCGAACGGGACCGACCCCGTCGACTGGCCGACCGCGTCGCCGAACTGGTCGCCTTCTGCAATCAGGAGGTCGACGGACCGTTGGTGCTCGCCGCCCATGACTGGGGCGGACCCGTCGCCGTAGGTGCCTCCGGTTCACTCGACCTCGAAGCGCTCATCCTGGCCAACACGGCGGTGGCGAAGCCGGACGACGTCGCGGTGCCGCCACTGATCGCCGCGGCCCGCAGTCTCGTCGACCTGGTCTGCCGCCGCACCCCGACCTTCGTGGAGGGGACGGCGCGCATGACGGCCCACGAGCACCGCGACGCCCTGCGCGCGCCCTACCGGACCGCCGCACGACGCGCCGCCGTCCGGGACTTCGTGGCCGACATCCCCTTGGAGCCGGATGACCCGTCCTTCGAGGCGCTGCTGGCCTGCGCCGCGGTACTCGAGGAGCGGTCCGTTCCCACCCTCCTGCTGTGGGGCGGTCGTGACCCCGTCTTCCACGACCGGTTCCTGGCCGACCTGCGGGCCCGGGTGCCCGAGGCCGACGTGGAGCGCTTCGCCGACGCCGCCCACCTGGTCACGCTCGACGCGCCGGTCGGCCCGGTGGTGGCGCGATGGCTGGCCGAACGATCTGGTGCGGCGGCGGTCGACGCCGAGCCCGCCCGACGCGGCGGGGCCGACCCGACCGGAGTGCCCGCCCCACCGTTCACGTCGATCCTCGCATCGCTCGAGTCGCGCCGCGACGACACCTCGGCCGCCTACGACGGGCCGGACGGCACGCTGTCGTGGGCCGACCTCGATGCCCGGTCCACGACCGGCGCCTGCTCGCTCCAGGGATCGGGACTCCGACCGGGTGACCGCGTGTCACTGCTGGTCCCGCCCAGCTGCGAGTTGCTGGTGGCCGCCGGCGCCGTGTGGAAGGCAGGCGGGGTGCCGGTCGTGGCCGACGCATCGGCCGGCATGCGCCAGCTCCGTCGGCTCGTGCGTGCCGCCGCCCCCCGCTTCGTCGTCGGGACCCGGGTCACGATGGGCCTCGCCACGGCAGCCCGCTTCGCCCCGGGCGCCACCCGTGTCGTCGTCGGCAGGGCACCGGGCACCCGGGCACCCGGTGCCCTTGCGCTCGAGCCGGAGGGGTCCGACACGAGCGAATTCACACCCGTCCGCTCCGCACCCGACGACGTGGCCGCCATCGTGCACACCTCGGGGGCGACCGGACCCGCCAAGGCGGTGCGCTACACGCACGGAGCACTCGCCGCCCAGCGCGACGTGGTTGGTCCCCTCTTCGGTATGCGGGCGGGCGACGCCTTCACCACGTCGTTCGGTCCCTTCATGCTCCTGGCCCCGTCGCTGCAGATGACGTGCGTCCGTCCCGACTTTCCCGTCGACCGTCCGTCCGCCCTCGGTTTCGACGAGCTGGCGGCGGCCACGGAGCGAGCCGATGTGACGGTCGCCTGGCTGTCACCCGCCTCGGCCCGCCGCATCGTGACGACCGCGCACGGTCGCGCCGCGCCCATCCGACTGGTGATGCTGGCCGGCGCCCCGATCCCACCCGACCTCGTGGCCGGGGTCCGGGGCGTCACCGGCGGCGACGTGCGCACGCCCTGGGGGATGACCGAGTGCCTGCCCGTCACCGATGGCACCGTTCCCGAGGCGATCGGACCCCTCGGCGGCAACTCCACCGGGCGGCCGGTTCCCGGGTGCTCGGTGCTCGTGACCCCGCTCGACCGGCTGTCGGAACCGGCACCCGACGGCAGTTGGGGTGAGCTCCTGATCCATGCCCCCTGGATGTTCGACGGCTACGACGCAGCCTGGTCGGCCGACGCCGACACCTGGGTCGTCCGGGACGGGCGCCGCTACCACCGCACGGGGGACGTCGGCTACGTGCACGACGGTCTGGTCTTCCACCTGGGGCGCCGGCGCCACGTGCTCGACACGCCATCGGGACCCCTGGCCAGCGTGGCCGTCGAGGAACCCGTCCGGGCGGCGGTGGGCCGACCGGTTGCGGCGGTGGGTGTCGGCCCGACCGGTACCCAGGTCGTGTGCCTGGTCGTCGACGGTCCCGGTCACCTCGCCGTGGCCGACGGAGGACTCCGCAGCGAGGTCCGCGCCGCCGCAGAGGTGCCGGTCGCCGCCGTCCTCGTCGGACGGTTGCCGGTCGACCGCCGCCACGAGTCCAAGATCGATCGCACGGCGGTGGCGATCGACGCCGAACGCTTCCTGGCCGGACGGTGAAGGTCCTCGTCACCGGGGGGTCGAGCCTGCTCGGCGGAGCGGTCGCACGCCAGCTCCTGGCCCGCGGTGACGACGTGACCTGCTTCCAGCGACGGCCCAGTCTCACGGGTGCGCACGAGGTCCAGGGCGACGTGCGCTCGGCCACCGCGCTGCTGGCCGCGGCCGACGGGCACGATGCCGTCGTCCACCTCGCGGCCCTGGTGGCCCCGCGCCCGGCGTGGGCGGACGCCTACGCCGTCAACGTGATGGGCACGGATCACGCCCTGGGTGCGGCCGCCATCTGCGGTCGCCTCGTCCATGTCTCCTCGCCGTCGGTCGCCTTCGACGACGGACCGGCGGTCGGAGCCGGCGTCGGTCCCGCCCGCTACGCCGGAAGTGACGTCTACACCCACACCAAGGCGCTGGCCGAGCAGTTGGTGCTCCGGCAGTCCACGGTGCCCACCGTCGTCCTCCGACCCCATCTGGTGTGGGGCCCGGGGGACACCCAGCTCATCGGTCGGATCGTCGACCGGGCCCGACGGGGGCGTCTGGCCCTGCCCGATCACGGGCGCGCACTGGTCGACACCACCTACGTCGACGACGCCGCGGCTGCCGTGGTCGCTGGACTCGACCGGTCGGGCGACTCGGACGAGGCGGTGGGCCGGGCCTGGGTCGTCACCGGCGACGACCCCCGACCCCTGGCCGAGCTGGTCGAGGGAATCCTGGGTTCCGCGGGCCTCGATCCGACCGCACGGTCGGTGCCGGCACCGCTGGCGGCACTGGCCGGGCGCCTGCTCGGCCGTATGTGGCCCGGCGACGAACCACCACTGACCCATTTCGCCGCCCGCCAGCTCTCGGTGGCCCACTGGTTCGACCAGCGGGACACCCAGCGGGTGCTCCGGTGGCACCCGGAGGTCGGTGTCGACGAGGGCGTGCGCCGCCTGGCCTCGTGGTACGCCACGCGCTGATCGGTCCTATGCCGGCCGGCCCGTGACCGGGGTCAGCCTTCCGGCACCACCCCGGGTGTCGCGCCGCCGGCGAGCGACCGGTTGCGCCGCATTCCCCGGACGCCCCGCAGACTGAGCTTGAGGTCGAAGCCCTTCGAGGGCGGCGGCCGCATGAAGAGGTCCTGGGTCAGGGGAGCTCCCGTCGCCACGCCGGAGGCGTCGGCGCCGGTCGCGGACGGAGTACCGGCCGTCCGGGTGTCGGTCAGTCCGGACGCGGTGGCGACAGGAGCCACAGGAGCCTCCGATGCTCCTTCGGACAGTGCCGCTACGGTCGCCTCCAGCCCGAGGGCCCCGGCGCGGAGCTCCTTGAGCATTGAATGGCAGCCGACGGAGTCGATGGGGCTCAGCGGGAACCCCGAGGTGGCCCGTTCGACAAGGCGTACCGCCGCCTGGTCCACCTCGAAGTAGCCGCTGCGCAGGCGGTCGGTGCACGCCGGGTCCCGGTAGGACCGGCGGTACCGCAGCAGGGTCTCCCACACGTGCGCCTGCCAGTAGCGCAGGTGGTTCGCTTCCGTGTCCTCGGGCGACCGCAGCCGGGCCACGGCCGGCAGCCGGATGAGGGCGGGATCGGTCCCGGGTGGGAAGGGGTTGGCCACCACCGCTTCCACCGCTTCGAAACTGTGTCCCTCGTGCCCCACGGTGCCTCGGTGTCGGTCGTCGTGTCCGTCGTCCCGGCCAGGCCCGCGATCGGACCGACCCCTGCCTACCCGCCAGTCTACAAGGGGTCGCAGATCCCGGCCCAGCGGCAGGAGACCGTGCGGTCGTCGGCACCTGCGTGGACCCGCGGCTGGGCGGGGGTCCGGCGGCGGCTGGGCGGGGGTCAGGCGCCGAGGGCGGCGGCCAGGATGGCCCCGGCCTGGTCCACCTCGAGCAGGAAGCCGTCGTGCCCGAATTCGGAGGTGATGACCGAGCAGGGCCGGCGACCGGGGAGCAGGTTGGCCAGGTCCCGCTGGAGTGCCAGGGGGTAGAGCCGGTCGGTGTCGATGCCGGCGACCTCCACCTCGGCGGTGACCCGGGCGAGCGCCGCGGTCACCCCGCCCCGCCCCCGTCCGACGTCGTGGCTGTTCATCGCCTCACTCAGCACCAGGTACGAGTTGGGATCGAAGCGCCGGGCGAGCTTGTCGCCCTGGTACTCCAGGTACGACTCGACGGCGTAACGGCCCCCGGACGACGGGTCCTCCTCACCCTGGGGGCGCCGGCCGAAGCGATGGTCGAACTCGGCCTCCGTGCGGTAGCTGATCTGGCCGATCCCACGGGCCAGGGCAATGCCCGTCACCGGTGCCCGACCCGTGCCGTAGTAGTCACCACCCTGGAAGTCGGGGTCGAGCCGCACGGCCCGGCACTGGACGGAGCACAGGGCGATCTCCTCCGCCGTCGCCGCCACACCGACCGCCAGCACCGCGGCCCGGGCGACCCGGTCGGGATGGCCGACGCACCACTCGAGCACCCGCATGCCGCCCATCGACCCGCCCACGACGCCCGCCCACCGGTCGATGCCGAGCTGGTCGGCCAGGAGGGCCTCGGCCGCCACCTGGTCCCGGATCGTCACGCCCGGGAAGCGCGATCCCCAGGGTGCTCCGTCAGGTGCCGACGACGATGGACCCGTCGTGCCCTGGCAACCGCCCAGCACATTGGGGCACACTACGAACCACCGGTCGGTGTCGATGGCCGCACCCGGTCCGATCAGCGGTTCCCACCATCCCGCTGTCGGATGCCCGGGTCCGGCCGGACCGGCGGCGTGCGAGTCCCCGGTCAGTGCGTGCAGCACGAGGACGGCGTTCGAGCGCGTCGCGTCGAGGGTCCCCCACGTCTCGTAGGCGACCGTCACCCCCGGCAGGGTGGCTCCGCTCTCCAACCTCAGTCCGGCTCCACCCTCGGCGAGCCTGACGAGGCGACGCCCGCCCGGCTCGTCGCCGGGCTGCCAGGACAGCGGCGCAGAAGCGTCCGTCATGCCCCCTTGGCTGCGGTGAATCCGAGCTCGAGGTCGGCCAGGATGTCCTCGACCGACTCGATGCCGATGCAGAGCCGGACGAGGTCCGGGGTGACACCGGTGGACAACTGCTCGGCCTCGGTCAGCTGCGAGTGCGTCGTCGAGGCCGGGTGGATGGCGAGGCTGCGGACGTCACCGACGTTGGCCAGGTGGCTGAACAGCTCCAGACCCTCGATGAAGCGACGGCCGGCGTCGGCCCCACCCTCGATACCGAACGCCAGGATGGCGCCGCCGCCGCGCGGCAGGTACTGCTGCTGGCGGGCGTGCCAGGGGCTGGACTCCAGGCCCGGGTAGGCGACCCACGTCACCTCGTCACGTGCCTCGAGCCACGCGGCAACGGCGGCGGCGTTCTGGACGTGGCGTTCCATGCGCAGGCTGAGGGTCTCGACGCCCTGGATGAACAGGAACGAGTTGAACGGCGTGACGGCCGGGCCGAGGTCTCGGAGGTACTGCAGGCGTGCCTTGAGCACGAAGCGGGCCGGGAAGAGAGGCTCGGGGAGGTCGCCGAAGACCAGGCCGTGGTAGCTCGGGTCAGGCTCGGTGAAGCCGGGGAACTTCCCGCTGGCCTCGTAGTCGAACGTTCCGCCGTCGACGATGACACCGCCGATCGAGGTGCCGTGGCCGCCGATGAACTTGGTGGCCGAGTGGACGACGATGTCGGCCCCGTGGGCAAGGGGGTTGCACAGGTAGGGGGTGGCCAGGGTGTTGTCGATCACCAGTGGGACGTTGTGGCTGTGGGCGATGTCCGACACCCCGGCGAAGTCCAGCACGTCACCCTTGGGATTACCCAGGGTCTCGGCGTAGAACGCCTTGGTGTTGGGCCGGACGGCGGCCCGCCAGGCATCGAGGTCGTCGGGGTCGTCGACGAAGGTGACCTCCACGCCGAGCTTGGGCAGCGTGTAGTGGAAGAGGTTGTAGGTACCGCCGTAGAGCGAGGCCGACGACACCACGTGGCCGCCGTTCTCGGCGAGGTTCAGCAGGGCGATCGACTCGGCGGCCTGCCCACTGGCGACGGCCAGGGCCGCGACCCCGCCCTCGAGGGCGGCGATCCGCTCCTCGAACACGGCCTGGGTGGGGTTCATGATGCGCGTGTAGATGTTGCCCAGCTCCGACAGGCCGAAGAGGGCCGCGGCATGGGCGGTGTCGCGGAAGGTGTAGCTGGTGGTCTGGTAGATCGGCGTGGCGCGGGCGCCGGTCGTCGGGTCGGGTGCCGCCCCGGCGTGGATCTGACGGGTCTCGAATCCCCACTCGGACATTGTGCGACTCCTTCGACGTGCTGACGGGCGATCCCTGGAGGCCGCCGCGGATGGAACCCGATACTGGCAAAAGTTGACCAACTTGGTCAACTACAGGCACCGCCCTTGGCGTCCAGCCGTCAGGCGGGCGGTCGGGAACCTAGGGTCGGGACGCGGCTCCGCGTCCGGTGGGGCCACGAGTGAAGGAGGACCGCCAGTGCGCCCGTCCGCAGACAGCATGGCCGCCTACGCCGACCTGCGTCGACGACTCAGTGCCGTACTCGCGGAGGTCGGCGACGAGCGCGGCGTCACGACGCCGGTGCCCGCATGCCCCGGTTGGTCGGTGACCGACCTGACCGCCCACGTCTACGGCGTGGCGCGTGACGTGTCCGACGGCAATGTCGCCGGGGCCGGATCCGATGCCTGGACGGCATCCCAGGTCGAGCGGTTCGCCCCGATGGGCCTGTCCGGCCTGGTGGCCGCGTGGAACGAGCTGGGCCCCGGATTCGAGCAGGTGGCGGGCGGTTTCCCCGACGCCATCGCCGCGCAGATCACCTTCGACTCGGGCGCTCACGAGCAGGACCTCCGGGGTGCACTGGATCGACCGGGCGCCCGGGACGCCGCATCGGTCCAGATCGGGGTCGAATTCATCGGCGTCTCACTGGGTCGCCTGGCCGAGGAGCGGGGCCTGCCCGGAGTCGAATTCATCACTCCCGACCTGACGCTGGTCGTCGGCCCCGGCCCCGAGCGGGTGCGGCTGCGGGCCGACACGTTCACCCTCGGCCGAGCGCTGACCGGCCGGCGCTCGACGGCGCAGCTCGCCGCGCTCCCGTGGGAGGGTGACCCGACCCCGTACCTGGCCGTGTTCGACGAGTCACCGATCCGCCCGCCGGCCGACGACCTCGTCGAGTAGCGGCGGGCCCCCGGTGGCGGGCGCCGCCCTCGTCAGACCGGTTTGCCGCCCGAGCACCACGCGTTGGCCGGCACGCCCTGGCACGGGTCGGGCATGGAGGGCAGTCCCGAGGGGAGCGGATGCATGACCACGCCGGTGTGTTGCGGGTACACCATCGTCGAGTTGCACGGCCCGTTGCCCGTGTCGCACAGCACCTGGCCGAGCAGGTCGGTCCCGGCGTCGGAGGCCGTGGTGGTGACGCCACAGGTGGGCTTGGACTGCTGGAGATCCGACGGCGACGAGCCGTTCGGCGCCGTGTTGCCCACGTAGCAGTTGGACGGCTGGCCCCCGTAGAGGGTGAGTTCACCGAAGTCCGAGTTGCTCGGGTTCTTGAAGTAGCCGTCATTGGTGAAGGTGTTGTGGAGCAGGGCGTCGTTCTTCGGGTCGTAGACGCAGCCGAAGAGTGTGGACTCGACGCCACCGGTGCCCGGGCAGGACTGGTTGTACTCGGGCGTGCTGGAGTCGGGATACGGGATCATGAGGAAGCCCCAGGCCCCGTTGTCGGCGAAGGTGTTGTCCATGACCGTGTCGTTGGTCCCGCCCGACAGCGTCATGCCCGTACCGGTCGGGCCCTGACCGGCGGTCCCCGCCGAGGGCACGTTGGGGTTGTTGTTGTTGTGGCTGTAGTTGTGCATGAACACCCAGCACGAGTGGGTGTGGGTGATCGGGCTGGTGGCCCCGTCGGGGCAGGCACCGTCCTGCGGCGCAGGGGGATCGCCGGCGATCTGGGTATTGGTATCGAGCCCGTCCTGGTTGTTGTCGAACTGGGAGTTCTCGATCACGATGGCGCCACCCGAGTTGGTACCCGAGTAACCGAGGGCGTTGTACTCGACCCAGGAGTGGTTGATCGTGATGTCGCAGACCTGCTGGCACGCGCCCACGTACTCGCCGGAGTCGTTGAAGTTGCTCGCATAGGTCTGGTTCCACGTGGCCGGGCCGGCCGAGTCCGAGGAGAAGATGCCGTACTGGGCGGCCGTGTCCTCGTTGTCGAAGAACGTCGACGTCGCCGTCAGGTAGCTGCCCTCGTAGCCGTGGAGTCCGATCGTTGCGCTGTCGGCGCCACCGTTCCACCACACCTCGTTGCCGGAGTCGCCGGACCCGGCCAGGAAGTTGCAGGCGGTCAGGTTGTCCACGGACACCCCGTCGGCCTTCCACACCACGATCCCGTTACGACCGACCGTCTTCCCGTCGGAACCCACCGCACCGTACGTCTGGGCGGCCGGGTTCGAGCTGCACTCGCCATAGCCCGGCTTCGTGCCGTCGACCACCACCCCCGAGCGGCTCATGCCCCGCAGGTGGATGTCGTCCGTCGTGATCATGACCCCGCCGTTGTCGCCGTGGGCCGGGTCCGTCGCCTGGGTGCTGTCCGCGGTCTCGTGGTAGTCACCGGGAGCCACGAGGATCCAATCGCCGGGCTTGGACGCGTTCACGGCGGACTGGATGGTCGTGTAGCCGCCGGCGTGTCCGTGATAGCTCCCGACGAGCAGGACCTTCCCGCTCGGCGCCGCCGTCGTCGTGCTCGATGTGGCGGAGGAGCTACAGGCGGCCAGGAGGCCCGCCCCGAGGACGCACGTGACGACCGCCGTGGCCGGCCGTCGGAGCCGCCTCCCGCCGAGCCGCCTCCCGATCGAGTCCAGCACCCCAGTTGCCACGTCGGTCCCCTTGCTCTCCCGCACGCTCTACCCGCCGGGCGCACCCGGCCAGCGTGACGGGCCGAGGCTAACAGGGCAGCCGACCGGCAGGCTGGGACGCCCGCACCGTGATGGCGGATCGGTGACGAGGCCCGTGGACTAACATTCATCGCAGCGTTTCGGACCTGGGGCCACGGCCGACGGAGGGGACCGGACGCACGCGGCTGGGCCGGACGGGCCCACGCGGTGACCACCGTCCTCGACGGGGCCGGTACGACGAAGGAGCCACCATGTCCAACGAGACACGCACCCACGACTTCAAGGTCGCCGACCTGTCGCTGGCCGAGTTCGGCCGCAAGGAGATCGTGCTGGCCGAACACGAGATGCCCGGCCTCATGTCCATGCGCGCCGAGTTCGGCGCGTCCAAGCCCCTGGCCGGCGCCCGGATCACCGGCTCGCTCCACATGACCATCCAGACCGCGGTGCTGATCGAGACGCTGACCGCGCTCGGCGCCGAGGTGCGCTGGGCCAGTTGCAACATCTTCTCGACCCAGGACCACGCGGCCGCGGCCGTGGCCGTCGGCCCCGACGGGACCCCCGACGACCCCCGGGGCGTCCCGGTCTACGCCTGGAAGGGCGAGACCCTCGAGGACTACTGGTGGTGCACCGAGCAGGTCCTGCGCTGGCCCGGTGGCGACGGCCCGAACCTGATCCTCGACGATGGTGGCGACGCCACCCTGCTCGTGCACAAGGGCGTCGAGTTCGAGAAGGCCGGCATCGTGCCGGACCCGTCGACTGCCGACTCCGAGGAGTTCGCCGTGGTCCTCGGCGTGCTGACCCGCAGCCTGGCCGAGGACGCCACCCGGTGGACCTCGATCGCCAACGGGATCAAGGGCGTCTCCGAGGAGACCACCACGGGCGTCCATCGCCTCGTCGAGATGCAGGAGCGGGGCGAGCTGCTCTTTCCCGCCATCAACGTCAACGACGCGGTCACCAAGTCCAAGTTCGACAACAAGTACGGCTGCCGCCACTCGCTCATCGACGGCATCAACCGGGCCACCGACGTCCTCATGGGCGGCAAGGTCGCCGTGGTCTGCGGATTCGGAGACGTCGGCAAGGGCTGTGCCGAGTCCCTCCGTGGGCAGGGCGCCCGCGTCGTGGTCACCGAGATCGACCCGATCTGCGCCCTGCAGGCGGCGATGGAGGGCTACCAGGTGGCCACGCTCGACGACATGCTCGAGACGGCTGACATCTTCATCACCACGACCGGCAACAAGGACGTCATCACGTCGGCCGACATCGCCCGCATGAAGCACCAGGCGATCGTCGGCAACATCGGTCACTTCGACAACGAGATCGACATGGTCGGCCTGATGGCCACGCCGGACATCGAGCGGGTCACCATCAAGCCCCAGGTCGACAAGTGGGTCTACCCCGACGGCAAGGCCGTCATCATCCTGTCGGAGGGTCGCCTGCTCAACCTCGGCAACGCCACCGGTCACCCGAGCTTCGTCATGTCGAACTCCTTCACCAACCAGACGATGGCGCAGATGGAGCTGTACATGAACGAGGGCCAGTACGAGAACAAGGTGTACCTGCTCCCGAAGCATCTCGACGAAAAGGTCGCCCGGCTCCACCTCGACGCCCTCGGCGTGCGGCTCACCACGCTGACGCCCGAGCAGGCCGAGTACATCGGCGTCGCGGTGGACGGTCCCTACAAGCCCGAGCACTACCGGTACTGAGCAGGTCCGGCCGACCGGCGGGGACGGCATGCACCGCCTGTCCGTCCGCGCGGGTCGGCGACCCGCTCCCCGTGGCCAGACCGCATGAGCACCCCGCTGACCACGGTGACCCGGTACGACGTCGTCGACCACGTCGCCACCATCACCCTGGACCGTCCCGAGCGCCTCAATGCGTGGACGGCCACGATGAACGCCGAGTACCGCGCCCACCTCTCGGTGGCGGTCGACGATCCCGGCGTCCGGGTGATCGTGGTGACCGGTGCGGGCCGGGGGTTCTGTGCCGGCGCCGAGTCCGACGACCTGGCCGGCCACGCCGAGCGGGGTGCCTATGACTCCGGTGCCCCCGACGATCTCGCCACCCCGGGCTACGGGGTCCGCGAGGAGTTCGACGCCGAGCTGGCCTACCACTTCGGCATCGACAAGCCGATCCTGTCGGCCATCAACGGTCCGGTCGCCGGGATCGGCTTTGCGCTGTCCTGCTATCACGACCTCCGGTTCGCCGCCCGGGGCGCCAAGTTCACGACCGCCCACGGCAAGCTCGGTCTCCCCTGCGCCTTCGGACTGGCGTGGCTGCTGCCGCGGCTCATCGGTCTGCCCCGGGCACTCGACCTCATCCTGTCCAGCCGGACGTTCGACGCCGACGAGGCGTACGCCCTCGGACTGGTGACCGCCGTGGTGGAGGGATCCGACCTGCTCGACCACGTCCACGCCTACGCCCACCAACTCGCCACCACGGTGTCCCCGGCGTCGTTGGCCGCGTCGAAGCGCCAGGTCTACGAGGCCTTCCACCTGACAGCGGCCGAGTCGGTCCGGGCCGCCGAGGCACTGCTCGACCCGATGATGGCCGGACCCGACTACCGCGAAGGTGTGGCCGCCCTGCGCGCGAAGCGCCCGCCCCGGTTCGGCGACCCGACCCACACCTGACCACCTCCCGGTCCTCCGTGGGCCACGGGCACCGGTTTCCGGGTCCGCCCGCCGGGCCACTACCGTTGCAGCCATGCCCGGAGACACCACACCCTCCCCCGTCACCCTCTCGCCACCCCGTCGTGGCGAGCCCGAACGCCCCGCCATCGAGCCCGCCCTGGCGCGTGCCCGCATCCATGCGGCCGAGGCCGCCCTGCTCGACGAGCGCCGGTTGCTTTCCGGTGAGGAGTTGGCCGGCCTCGCCGCACTGCCCGACGCCTACGTCACGTCGCTTGCCGCACTGGCTCATCAGGTGCGCCTGGCCTGGTGCGGTCCCGAGGTCGAGGTCGAGGGGATCCTGTCGGCCAAGACGGGTGGCTGCCCCGAGGACTGCCACTTCTGCTCCCAGTCGTCACGGTTCGACACCCCGGTCAAGGCCACGCCGTTCCTCGACACCGGCGAGGTCCTCCGGGCCGCCGAGGAGACCAAGGCGGCCGGTGCCTCCGAGTTCTGCATCGTGCTGGCCATCCGCGGCCCCGACGAGCGGACCATGCAGCGCATTCTCGAGCTCGTCCCGGTCGTCCAGCAGCAGACCGGTCTCAACGTCGCGGTCAGCGCCGGGCTGCTGACCGACGAGCAGGCCCGGCGGTTCGGCGAGGCGGGGGTGCACCGCTACAACCACAACCTCGAGACGGCCCGCTCGTTCTTCCCCAACGTCGTGACCACCCACACGTGGGAGGAGCGCGAGGAGACCTGCCGGCTCGTGCGCGAGCACGGCATGGAGCTGTGTTGCGGCGCGCTCATCGGCATGGGCGAGTCCGACGAGCAGCGCATCGAGCTGCTCGTCCAGCTCCAGGAGCTCGACCCCACCGAGGTGCCCCTCAACTTCCTCAACCCCCGTCCCGGCACCCCGCTCGGCTCCGAGCAGCCGGTCGCCGCATGGGAGGCCATCCGCTGGATCGCCCTGTTCCGCCTCGGGCTCCCCGGTGTGATCCTCCGCTATGCGGGTGGCCGCGAGGTCACCCTCCGGGAGCTCCAGTCGATGGGCATGACCTCGGGCATCAATGCACTGATCGTGGGCAACTACCTGACGACACTCGGCCGGTCCGCTGATGAGGACCTCCAGATGCTGTCCGACCTCCGCATGCCGGTGGGCGCCCTGACCGGCGTCCTCTGAGCGGCACGCGATGGTCGACGTGGCCGATGTGACCGCCCCCCACTGCACCGGCTGCGGGTCGGCGTCGTGCCCCGGCTGCGGTCGCACACTGGACCCACCGAGGTTCTGCGCCGAGTGCGGCCGACGCCTGACGGTGGCCGTCACGCCCGGCGGGTACCGGGCCCGGTGCCGCGACCACGGGGAGCTGGCCGGCGCGTAACCCTCCCCTGTCGATCCGGGGCACCGGGATAGGTTGCACCGATGGGCAACCTGCTGGTCGCCGTACTGCCGTTCGCACTCGGGGCGGCGGTGAGCCCCACCCTCCTGGCCCTCCAACTCCTGGTCCTCTCGGGGACCACCCACCGGCTGGCCCGGGCCTGGTCACTGGCCGCGGGGGCGGGTCTCGTGCTCGCCGGCTTCTCGATCCTCTGCGTCACCGCGCTTTCCCGGGTACATCCGAGCCACGCCCACAAGTCCGCCACCGACGCCACCGTGCTGATCGCCTCCGGCGTCCTCCTCGGCGCCCTGGCCGTCCGTTCCCGGTTCCGCACGCCGACGGTGGGTGAGCGCCACACGTCGAGGATCGGTGAGCGGTTGACCACCGCGCCTTCGAGCTGGTTCCTCGGCGTGGGTGCCGTCGGGATGGTCGTCAACTTCTCGACGCTCCTGCTCGTGCTCCCGGCCGTCCACGAGATCACCCACTCGACCGCCGCCACGTCGGCCAAGGTCACCGCGTTCGTCGTGCTCTACCTGATCGCGCTCCTCCCGGTCCTCGTCCCCGTGATGCTCGCCCAGGTACTGGGCAGCCGGGTGGACCACGCGCTCGACGCCACCCACCGGTGGGTGGGGCGCAACTCCCGGACCATCGGCACGGTCATCGAGGCCGTCTTCGCCGTGTACCTGGTCGTCAAGGGCGTCCGGGCAATCCCCTAGGTCGAGGTCCTGCCTCTAGCCTGGGGTGTCCCACACCCGAGGAGGAGACCCGATGGACTGGAAACTCGAGCTGGTGGTCGTGCCGGTGGCAGACCAGGACCGCGCCAAGGCCTTCTACGTGGATGCGCTGGGCTTCGACCTGATCGTCGACCACCGTGCGGGCGAGCACTTCCGGGTCATCCAGGCGTCACCGCCCGGTTCCGCCTGCGCCGTGGCGCTCATGGCCAACCAGGAGTCGGCCGGAACGCTCCAGGGGCTCCACCTGGTGGTCCAGGACGTCGGACTGGCCCGCGCCGAGATCATCGGTCGCGGCGTCGAGGCGGGTCCGCTCGTCCACTACGTCGAGGGACGCGAGCAGGAGGGCCCGGATCCCGAGCGTCGGGACTACAACACCTTCTTCCAGTTCACCGACCCCGACGGCAACGGCTGGATGGTCCAGGAGGTCGCCAGCCGACCTTGACCGGTCCGGGCGTTCCCGAGCGACCGGCGTCACGCCCCGCCCTTCTCATAGGGTGTCAGGCATGAATCAGCCCAACATCCTCCTGATCATGACGGACGAGGAGCGGTACCCGCCGCCGTACGAGTCGGCGGAGGTCACGGCATTCCGCACATCGCAGCTCACGGCCCGCGCGTCGATCCGGGCCAGGGGACGTGAGTTCCACCGCCACTACGCCGGCTCGACCGCCTGTACCCCCAGCCGTGCCACCCTGTTCACCGGGCAGTACCCGTCACTCCACGGGGTGTCGGCCACCGATGGCACCGCGAAGCACGCCACCGACCCCGGGATGCACTGGCTCGATCCCGACGCGGTGCCGACCCTCGGTGACTGGTTCCGGGCCGGTGGCTACCGCACCCACTACCGGGGGAAGTGGCACGTGTCCCACGCCAACCTCGAGACGCCCGGCACCCGCGAGAGCCTGATGGCCTCGGACGACGAGGGGCGGCCGCTGCCGGCCGCCGTCGACGCCTACCGGAAGGCCGACCGGCTCGACCCCTTCGGCTTCTCGGGGTGGATCGGGCGTGAACCTCACGGCGCCGCCAAGTCCGACTGCGGCACGATCCGCGACGGCGTGTTCGCCGAGCAGGTGGTCGAACTGTTCGACGAACTGGCCGGCGCCCGTGCCGACGGGCCCTGGCTGACCGTGGCCTCGTTCGTGAACCCCCACGACATCACCTTCTCGGGCTTCGGCTGGGAGCAGCTGCTCCAGTTCGGCCCACCCGGCGACACCGTGCCCGACGTGCCCGAGGCACCGTCGCAGTCCGACTCCTTCGCCGGTCGTCCGCCCTGTCAGGCCGCATTCCCTGCGGCGTGGGACGCGATGATCTACCCCACCGCGACCGACCTGGGCTACCGGCGCCTCTACTACCACCTCCATGCACTGGTGGACCGGGCCATCGGGCGGATCCTGGACGCCCTCGAGCGGAGCGGCATGGCCGACGAGACCATTGTGGTCCTCACCTCCGACCACGGCGACCTCGTCGGCGCCCACGGTGGACTCGTCCAGAAATGGTTCAACGCCTTCGACGAGGCGGTGCGGGTCCCGCTCGTGGTGAGTGGCCCGGACATCCCGGCCGGTGGTCCCGGTGTGTCGATCCCCACCAGCCACGTGGACCTGGTCCCCACGCTGCTCGGCCTGGCCGGCATCGACCCCGACCGGGCCGCTGACGGCGTGGGACGCCACCACGACGAGGTGCACCGCCTTCCCGGCCGGGACCTCAGCGGTCTCATCCGGGGATCGGCTGACGAGGCGTCGCTCGCGTCCCCCGTGTACTTCATGACGGAGGACAACGTGACGGCCGGCGCCGATCAGGTCAACATCCTGACCGGCGAGCACTTCGCGGCCATCACCGGCGCCACCTCGATCGAGTCGGTAGTCGCACCGCTGCCCACGGGCGCCCGCGGCGCCAGCGAGCTCTGGAAGGTCAACCACTACTACGAGCGGCTCGACGAGTGGAACGCCGACCACGGGATCGCCCCGAATCCGTTCGTCGGGCCGGCCGCCGACCCTCTGTACGAACTCCACAACCTGACCCAGGACCCCGAGGAGCGGATCAACCTGGCCGACGGTCAGCCCGAGACCCTGTCGCTCATGCAGTCGGTGCTCGATGTCCAGCGCGAGGCCAAGCGCCTCCTGCCGAACCTCCGCAATCCGGGCTGAACCGACCCGCTCCGGTCGCTCAGCCGGCCGGGACCTTCCAGCCCCGGCCCTCGGCGATCTCCTTGCACGTGGGGCAGATCGGATAGCGCTTGGGGTTGCGTCCGGGCACCCAGATCTTCCCGCACAGCGCTTTCACGGCCGTGCCGTTGACCATGCCCTCCACCACCGATGGACCCGCCGAGATGAAGTCCCCCTTTTCGGGCTTGAAGCCCTCGAGCACGATGTGCGACATGCGCTCGTGGTCGCCGTCGAGCTCGGGGTCCACCTGCACGGGGGAGAGCGTGATGCCGGTGTCGGTCATGGCACCAGGATCGCGCATCGGCGGCCTCCGGGTCGACGGGGACGGTTGGTCCCGGGTGGAGCGCCGGTCCCCACCGGCGGGACGGGGCCGTCCCCGTGCCGCTCCCGACGGGGCGGAGCGCCCCGGAACGGCCCCTAGGCTTGGGCCATGCCGTCCCGCACCCTGGTCCTCGCCTCGGGCTCGCCCGCTCGCCTGGGCCTGCTGAGGGCGGCGGGGTTCGCCCCCGAGGTGGTGGTCAGCGGGGTCGCCGAGGACGACGTCGATCCGTCGGACACCCGCGGATCCGTCGGACGGCTCGCCCTCGCCAAAGCCACGGCGGTAGCGCGGGACGGGGGAGACGCCCTGGTCATCGGCTGTGACTCCATGCTCGAGTTCGACGGTCGTCCCTACGGCAAGCCGATCTCGTCGGCCGAGGCCCGGAACTGGCTCTCGGCCATGCGTGGCCGTTCCGGGATCCTGTGGACCGGTCACTGCCTGATCGACGAGACCACCGGCGCACGCGTCGAGGAGGTCGTCGGCACCACGGTCCGGTTCGGGGTGACCACCGATGCCGAGCTCGACGCCTACCTCGCAGCCACCGACGTCCTCGCCGTGGCCGGCGCCTTCACCCTCGACGGCCGCTCGGCTCCGTTCGTCGACGGCATCGACGGCGACCACGGCAACGTGATCGGACTGTCCCTGCCGGCCTTCCGGCGCCTGCTCGGTCACCTGGGCGTGTCGGTCGTCGACCTCTGGACGGAGGGCACGTGAGTGGCACGGCGGCCGCCTCCGGGGACGGCCGCGGGACCCCGGTGGCGCCGCCGCTGCGGTTCGGAAACCTGGTCGTCGACGTGCCCGTCGTCCTCGCGCCCATGGCCGGGGTCACCAACAGCGCCTTCCGGACGCTGTGCCGCGGCTACGGCGCCGGGCTCTACGTGAGCGAGATGGTGACGGCGCGTGCGCTGGTGGAAGGCAACGCCAAGACGATCGGCATGGCGTCGTTCGGCGCGGACGAGACGGTGCGCAGCGTGCAGCTGTCGAGTGTCGACCCCACGGTGATGGGCCGGGCCGTGCGGCGTCTGGTCGACGAGATCGGTGTGGACCACATCGATCTCAACTTCGGGTGCCCGGCCGGCAAGGTGACCCGCCAGGGGGCCGGGGCTGCGCTCCCCCTCCACCGTGCCCTGTTCCGCGACATCGTGCGTGCCGCCGTCACCAACGCAGGGACCGTACCCGTGACGGTCAAGCTCCGCATGGGCGTGGATGACGCCCATCTCACGTTTCTCGACTCCGGCCGGACCGCCGAGGCGGAGGGGGCGGCGGCCGTCACCCTCCACGCCCGCACGGCCGAGCAGCTCTATTCGGGCACCGCCGACTGGACGGCGATCGGGCGGCTGAAAGAGGCGGTGACGACCATCCCGGTGCTCGGCAACGGTGACCTGTGGGAGGCGGCCGACGCCCTGGCCATGACGGCGGCCACGGGCTGTGACGGCGTCGTCGTCGGACGTGGTTGCCTGGGCCGGCCCTGGTTGTTCCGGGACCTGGCCGCAGCCTTCCGGGGCGAGCCCGTTCCCGGCCCGCCCGGCCTGGGGGAGATCTGCTCGATGATGCTGGTCCACCTCGACCTGCTGTGCGGACTCTTCGGTCAGGACCTCGGCACCCGGCAGTTCCGCAAGCACACCGGCTGGTATCTGACCGGGTTCCCGGTCGGATCCCAGGTCCGCCGTGCACTGGCGCTGGCATCCACCGTCGCCGAGGTCGACGAACTGCTCGGCGGCCTCGACCGCGCACTGCCGTTCCCACCCGAGGCGCTGCGGATGGCCCGGGGGCACACCAACGGCCCGCGTCCCGTCCACCTGCCCGACCGGTGGCTCGACACGGTGGACGACCCGACCCCTCCGACCGGAGGCGACCTCCTGGTGTCGGGCGGATGACCACCGGCACGGTCGCACCCGTGCCCACCGCCACCCGTGGGCGCGTGGCGGTGGCCGGAGCCCGTGGCTTCGTCGGCACCCACCTCGTCCCGCGCCTGGTCGCCGAGGGGTACGAGGTGCGCGCACTGGTCCGGGACCCACAGGGGTTCCACCCGCGCGACCACGTGGGGATCGACGTCCTCGACGTGGCGGACGCCGATGCCGTGGCCGACGCGCTCGTCGGATGCACCGTCGCGTACTACCTGGTCCACGCCATGGCCGGCGGCACCGGATTCGAGGACCGGGACCGGGCCATGGCCACGGCATTCGCCGAGGGCGCCGGTCGGGCCGGCGTGGAGCGCATCGTCTACCTCGGAGGACTCGGGCACGAGGGCCTCTCCACCCATCTGTCGAGCCGCCAGGAGGTCGGAGCGATCCTCGGTTCGACCGGCGTGCCCGTCGTCGAGCTGCGGGCGGCGGTCGTCCTCGGCGCCGGCAGCATCTCCTTCGAGATGGTCCGCTACCTGACCGAGCGGCTCCCGGTCATGGTCTGCCCCCGTTGGGTGAGCACGCCGACCCAGCCCATCGCGCTGGGTGACCTGCTCGAATACCTCGTCCAGTCGACGGCAGTCGCTCCCGACATCTACGAAGTCGGCTGCACCGACGCCACGACCTACCGCGCGATGATGGCGACCTACGCGAGTGTGCGCGGCCTGCGTCCCCGGCTCGTGGTCAAGGTCCCCGTGCTGACACCGGCGCTCTCGGCCCACTGGGTCGATCTCGTCACGCCGGTCGACGCCGTCGTCAGCCACGCGCTGATCGAGAGTCTCACCAACGAGGTGACCGTCCGCACCCGCGACCGGACCGACGCCGCCTTCACCGTCCGACCGCTGACCGTGGCAGAGGCCATCCGCGCCGCGCTCGACGACCAGGCGGAATGGGTGACGGCGACACTCTTCGCCCGCCGGCACGGACTCGCGGAAGGTATCTACACCGACCGGTCGCATGCCCTGCTGCGGACCACCGACGTCGGGGCGGACGGCCGGGTGACCGGGTTCGCCGAGGACCTCGACGACATCGGCGGGCGCCTGTCCTGGTACGGGTTGCCGTTCGCCTGGCTGTTGCGCATCACGCTCGGCAACCTCTTCGGTGAGGACCTCCGCCTCGGACGACCCGAGGCGATCGCGACGGGTGCCCGTGCCGACTGGTGGACCGTCGTCGTGCGCGAGGACGAGGCCCTCGTGCTCCGCTCCTACGAGTGGTTCTGTGGCGAGGCATGGCTGGGGTTCCGGGTCGCACCCGACGGTCCGCCGGCCATCGAGCAGGTCGGGTCGCTCCGCACCAAGGGCGTGCTCGGCATGGCCTACTGGTGGGCGCTGTGGCCCATCCACCAGGTCGCCTTCCGGGCCATGGTCCAGCACCGGAGGGCGCGGGTCCGGCGCGGGGCACGGTCGCTGCGCCGACGCGGCACCGTGCGGCCGGGCCACCCCTGAGCAGTGTCCGCCGGACCTGCCGATCGACCGACCACGCTGGTGTGGGAGACTGGGGGCGCTGACCTCGTCGGGAATCCCGACACCGGGTGGGGATCCACCCCCGCCGGACCGGTCACCCCTCCCCCCTCATGATCGTCGGATCCTCCCTCACTATCGAGATCGGTGACCGCACACTCCTGCGCGATGCCTCGTTCGTCGTCGGCGCCGGCGAGAAGGTCGGCCTCGTCGGACGCAACGGCACCGGCAAATCGACGTTCATCTCCGTGGTCATCAGCGAACCCGGACGCAACGTCCGGTCCACCGGCAGCGCCGCCATACGCGGCACCTACGGCTACCTCCCCCAGGTTCCCGAGCCGCACGGGCTCGGTCTCGAACCCAACGGCTTCTCGCACGTGCTGTCCGGTCGGGGTCTCGACATCCTGGACGACGCCCTGGGCAAGGCCCGGACCCAGATGGCCAAGGATCCCTCCACCGAGAACATCGCCCTCTTCAGTGACCTGGAGGAACAGTTCCGTGAGAACGGCGGCTACGAGGCCGAGTCCACCATGGCCCGGCTGGCCGACGGTCTCGGGCTCCGCCAGGAGCTGCTGCTGGAGGACATCGAGAGCCTGTCCGGCGGGCAGCGACGACGGGTCGACCTCATCCGGATCCTCTTCCAGGGGCCGGACACCATGATCCTCGACGAGCCCACCAACCACCTCGACCGGCCGGCCAAGAAGTGGCTGATGGACGAGCTCGAGAACTTCCCGGGGGCCATCCTGGTGGTGTCCCACGACCTCAAGCTCCTGGACCGGTCCATCAACAAGGTCCTCCACCTGTCCGACGCTCGGCTCACCGAGTTCAAGGGGACCTACTCGTCCTACCTGATCCAGCTCGAGGCCGACCTGTCCCAGCGGGAGCGCTCGTCGCAGCTCGAGGGGCGCGAGATCGACCGGCTCAGCAAGCTGGCCGATTCCATGCGGGGCAGCACCAACCGGCGGGCCCGGATCGCCAAGTCCCTCGACAAGCGGGTCGAACGACTCGAGACGGGGCGCACCGAGGTGCACAAGCGCGAGAAGAAGAGCTCGTTCAAGCTCCCCGTCCCGGCACGCTCGGGCGAGGTCCCGCTGCGCGTCGAGCACCTCTGTGTCCGCTACGACGCCCACACGGTGCTGGCCGATGTCGACTTCCACTGCCGACGGGGCGATCGCGTGGTGGTCATCGGGCGGAACGGCGCCGGCAAGTCCAGCCTCCTGCGGTGCCTCGCCGGGGTCCAGGAACCGACGTCCGGCACGGTCGGACCCGGCGTGAACGTGGCCCTCGGCTACTTCGCCCAGGAGCACGAGCAGGTCGACCTCTCGGTCAGCGTGCTCGACAACATCGACGACCGGATCCTCGCCAAGGAGTCCGAGCGTCGGGCGCTGCTCGGCTCCTTCGGCCTGGTGGGTGACGTCGCCTACCAGATGCCCAAGACGCTCTCGGGTGGCGAGCGGGCCAAGTTGGGCCTGGCCATGCTGGCCGCCGGCCAGGCCAACGTGCTGCTCCTCGACGAACCGACGAACAACCTCGACCCGACCTCCATCGAGGCGGTCGGGGCGATGCTGGCCGACTGGCCCGGGACCGTCATCGTGGTGAGCCACGACCGGTCCTTCGTGGAGGCGCTCGAGCCGACGCATGCCCTGAAGCTGCCGGACGAGGTCTTCACCCACTGGCGCGACGACTACCTCGACATGGTGGAGATGAAGTAGCAGTTCGCGGAACCTGACCGGCGGGCGGTTCAGAAGGCGCTGTTGAGTCCCATGGTGGTCGGCGCCACGTTCCCGGGAAACTCCCACACCGCCCGACCGCCCACGATCGTCCTCGTGGCGGACGAGTGGTTGGCCGTCACCCAGGCGGCGATCTCCTTGTCCAGCGCGTTTCCAGGAAACACGACATACGTGGAGTGGGGCGTGGCGTTCGCCGCCGCCTCGGCCTCGGCGTCGCGGATGGGCGCCACCGAACTCGCCGTGATCGACTGGTTCGAGCAGACCTCGAGCGGCGAGGCCAGCCAGTAGCTCGCCCATACCGTGGTCCGCTCCTGCTCGGTCAGGTAGCGCACCATCTGCCCGTAGGACGGGTTGCACGCCGGTACCGCGGCGAACGAGGACGTGTCGGTGGAGATCGTCGCCACGACCAGCACGAACCCCCCGACCGCCAGCACCGGGGCCAGGCGCACCTTGGCCAACAGGTGCGCCACCACCAGGAGCAGTGGGGCGATGGGGATCAGGCCGTAGCGGAAGGTGACGACGCCCGTCGGGACGTGGCCCAGGGCGAGCACGAACGGCCAGAGCACGAAGGCCACCCCGCAGCAGGCCAGGGCGACCTGGCGCCGCACGATGGCGTAGACGGTGAAGGCCGCCATGGCGACGTACACCGCGAACCCGAGGATCTCGAGGTGGGAGGCGGATGCGTCCGGGCCCGACCAGATGACGTCATACGCCTTCTGGCCGCCGATCAGCGCGGTGGGCAGCACCTGGGTGATGGCGTGCGCGAAGGCTGACGAGCGGCTCTCGGTGGCGGCCTGCACCGTGACGGCCGAGCGGCCGTGGATGGCGAAGTAGGCAATCCACGGGATAAGCCCGACCAGTCCACCGACGAGCACCCGACCGATGGATGCCCAATTCCGTCGTTCCGTCCAGAGGATCACGGCGACCGGGGGGAGTACCAGCGAGACCACGAGGGGGTACGACCAGACCGCCAACCCCGCGGCCAATCCGACCCAGACGAGGGTCGCGGGTCGCCTCGACTCGAACCAGCGGAGGGCGACCAGGCCCGTGGCGAGCGCCAGCACGATCGCCGGCAGCCAGAACACGTACTCCCGCTCGCTCCAGAACACCCAGAGGGCCGGGAAGAACCAGAACGTCCCCGCAGCGACGTCGGCGGCCAGGGGCGACGTGATGCGGCGGCCGATGGCACGCAGCAGCAGTACCGCGATCAACGTCAGGGCCGTGTCGACCAGTTGGAAGATCCACACGTGCAGGCCGAAGACCGCCACCAGAGGTGCCTCGATCCAGGTGACCCCGGCTCCGCCGTAGTTGCCGCCCCAGAAGAGCAGCGACAGGTGTCCGTGGGCGGCCCGGAGTGCCATCACCATGCCCATCGACTCGTCGCCGTCGGGCATGGACCAGTTGGTCCGCAGGACCAGGATCCGCAGCACGAGTCCGGCGACGAGCAGGACGGGGAAGACGAGGCCCGCGGGAGTCAGCCAGGCGGGCGAACTGCGCCGCGACGCGCCGTGCGCGTGTCTGGGGGCCGACGACCCTGTTGTACTGGCCCCGACCGTTTCAACCACGGCGCAGTTCTAGCATGGGGCCGCCCGGAGGTACCGCAACCCGGCGGCCCCGGCGGACGTGTCAGGCCGGGCTCCGCCGGCCCGGTGGCTCAGCGGGCCTTACCGTTGCCGGGAACCGGCGCGTCGACGGGTGCGCCGGCGCCCTTCATGGCATCCACGAGCACCGCGGCCGCACCCACCAGCCCGGCGGCCTCGTAAGGGACGACGACCTTGGCGTTGGGCGACATGGCCACGGCCTGCAGTGCCTGCAGCTGCTTGAAGGCGAGCGTGTTCGGAAGGATCCCGACCTTGTCGATGGCATCGAGTGCTGCGGCATCGCCCTCGCCCCGCAGCGTGGCGGCCCGCTTCTCACCGTCAGCCCGCAGCTCGAGGACCTGCTTCTGCGCCTCGGCGGCCAGGATCGACGCCTGCTTCTGCCCTTCGGCCTCGAGCACGTTGGCCTGCTTGCGGCCCTCGGCGCTGTTGATCGCGGCCTGCTGCTCGCCCTCGGACTTCAGGATGGCGGCCCGCTTGTGCTGCTCGGCCTCCTTCTGCTCCGACATGGCCTGGAGCACGTTGGTGGGGGGGGTGATGTCGAGGATCTCGATACGGTTGAGCCGGACGCCCCACTTCAGTGTGGCCTCGGCCATGTGGTCCTGCATCTTCGCGTTGATGGTCTCACGTTCCGACAGGGACTCGTCGAGGGTCAGCTCACCGAACACGGCACGCAGGGCGGTGCGCGCCATCTGGTCGATGGCCAGGCCGAAGTCGTTGACCTCGAACAGCGCGAGCTTCACGTCGGTGACCTGACAGAAGATGGTGGCGCTCACCCACAGGGACACGTTGTCCTTGGTGATCACCGCCTGCTGGTCACCCGTCCGGGGGAACTCGCGCACGTCGACCTTGTCCATCCGGTCGGCCAACGGCATGAGCACGTGCAGCCCGGGCTGCTTGATGGTCCGGAACTCGCCGAACCGCTTGACCACTCCGACGCAGCCCTGCTGGACCACCTTGAGGCACGACTTCAGGAAGATGACGATGAGGGCGAAGATGAAGAAGGCGACAACCGCCACCCCCACCTCCAGGCCTACGGATCCGATGAGCATGACGACCACCTCCTGGTGACACCTTAGGCACCGGCAGGGGGTTCCACACCGCGTGGCGTCACCGGGTGGTGCGGCAGGTCATACCTGGTCAGCCGGGTAACAGACCAGGAGGCCCCGCTCGACGTCGGCCACCACGACCTCCGTGCCGGGTGCGATGCGGGTCCCCGGGAACATCGACCGGGCGAACCACTCCTCGCCACGGGCCAGCACCGATCCCGGCTGGTGGGGACCGGCGAGCTCCTTGGTCACCACCGCCGTCTCGCCCACCATGCCCGAGACACCGTTCAACATCGTCGACTCCCGTGTCGTGCGTCCTGAGTGATCCAGGTGTCGCCGTCGTCCCGTGCCGCTGCACGACGACGTCGTGGCGCCCGTCCACCAGCACTATACGGGACCACCCCGACCCTCCCGTCGGGATACCGTTGGCCATGAGCGACCGGTCGTCCCCCGTCAGCCCACTCTCCGCCCGCAAGACGTGGCGGACCCTCGAGCCACTGCACGGAATGGTGTACTTCGCTCCAGAGGCGGCCGGGTCCTACGCCCGTCTCGGCCTCGAGGGCCAGTCCGGCTACTTCGCCTCCCGTTCGGCCGCACTGGGTGCCGTCGGCGCCGGCACGGTCGTCGCCACCTTCTTCAACTTCCGCCCGTCGCTCGTCCGCGCCTCCATGGACGGCGTCTGGAGCCGGGTGACGCCCGACGCCGTGCTCGAGGCCCGCACCCGGGTGGCCGGTGACGCCCTCCGCCGCATGCTGGGTGACGCCGCAGGATCGGACGACCTGCGCACCGCCGCAGACCTGGCCCGCCGGGCCGCGCTGCGCGCCTGCGAGCGTACGGAGGGCCGGCCGTTGTTCGCCGGCCACGCCGACCTGGCGTGGCCCGATGGCCCGGTCGAGACGTTGTGGCACGCCCAGACGTTGCTGCGCGAGTTCCGCGGTGACGGACACATCGCCCTGCTGGTCGACCGGGAGATCGACGGTGTCGAGGCGCTGGTCCTGCACGAGGCCACCGCCGAGCTCCCCATGAACCTGCTGCGCCAGACCCGGGGATGGACGGACGGAGAATGGGCGGCGGCAGCCGCCCGGCTCGTGGAGCGGGGCTGGTTGCGTCCCGAAGCTACGGCCGAGCACCTGGCACTCAGCGAGGAGGGGGCCAGGGTGCGCAATGCCATCGAGGAGGCCACCGACCGCCTGGCCGTCCACGCCTACGAGGCGCTGGGTGAGGAGGGCTGCGAACAGCTCCGGGGCCTGGCACGACCCTTCTCGCGGACGGTCGTCGAGACGTCGGGACTGGGCTGAGGTCCCTGCACTCCCTTCATCGGGACGGACGGCCGCGCCATCAACCGTCGAGCAGGGTGGCGACCTGTCGGGCCACGTCCCCGCCCTGGGCCCGGCCCGCCCGGGCCGACGGCTCACGGGACGCCGGATCGAGCACATCGACGCCGAACGCCGCCATCGACGATTCGTCGGGCGCGACGAGCTCCACCCGTACGGCGTCGCCCAACCCGGCGATCCCCTGCTGGACCGTCGGATCGACCAGGGGCGCCAGCACCAACACCCGGTCGCACCCCACGGCCAGGTCCACGTTGGCCACCGACCACACGCCGCCGTCGATGTACCGGGAGCCGTCGATCGTCACCGGCGGCCAGACACCGGGCACGGCACAGCTGGCGGTGACGGCGTCGACCAGGTCCACTCCCGACGAGACGTCGAGCACGCGGCGGTCGCCGGAGGTCGCTTCGACCACCACGACCCGGAGTCGGTCGCCGACCCAGTCGAGGCCCTCGAGTCTCGCCTCGATCACCCGTCGTCGGACGGACTCGTCCACCGTGTCGACCGACAGCGCGAGCGCACCGAGTCGCCGCCGTCGGTCAGCGTCGTCGGTCGCCTCCGTGTAGATGGGCGCCATCAGCTCCCACAGCTCGGCCATCGGCAACCGGGGCATGAGTTCCGTGGACAAGGTGGTCGGGTCCACCTGGCGCCTGAACAGGTCGTCGGGTGCCCGCCCGCCGGCGACCTGGGCCGCGACGGTGGCACCCGCCGACGTGCCCACGACGAGGTCGGCCACCGTGACGTCCACCCCGGCATCGGCCAGACCGCACAACACCCCGGTGTGCCAGGCGACACCCGCCACCCCGCCGCCACCCAGGACCAGCCCGAGTCGGCGCCCGGTCGGGACGACGTCGGCCGGTCCCCCGTCGACGGCAGGCACGGTCAGGCGTCCCGTCGCACGAGCAGCAACCCGGCGATCACGATCAGGACGGCGCCGTAGGCGGCCAGGAGTCCGGTGGCGGGCCACGGGGGCAGGAGGACCCCGGCGAAGTCCGTCTTGCGGGTCGTGACCAGCGTCATGGCCAGACCGAGATTCGAGGGGAGGTACTTTTCGAACGAACTGGCGAAGCTCGACGGGAGCACGTCGACGATGAGCGGCAGGACCAGCAGCACGCCCACGAAGGCGGCGATGGCTCCGGCCGTGTGACGCAGGATGAACCCGATCCCGCATGCGAGCAGCGTGAGCAGCAGCAGGTAGACCCCGCTGAGGAACACGGCCCGCAGCGCCGCACTGTCGGCCAGGCTCACGTACGGGATGGTCGTGCTGCGGATCTGGGTCAGGATCGTGGCACCGGGCGGCAGTGCCTTCGCCCCGTGGGCCAGCAGGATGACCTGGCTGGTGAAGAACGATGCGAAGGCCGTGACCTCGGCCACCACGAACACCACGACCCCGATCACCACGAGCTTGGCCACGAGCACCGTGGTCCGCTTGGACGTGATGGACAGCGTCGTCCGGATGGAGCCCGTGGCGTACTCCGAGGTGATGACCAGGGCACCCAGGACCCCCACGACGAACTGGGACAGGAAGGTCCCGGTCTGACTGAAGCGGACCGGGTCGAAGGTGGCGCGGTCCGCCAGTCCGAGGGAGCCCCACCGGCCGGCCTCGATGTTGGTCACCAGTGCGGCCAGCCCGATGCCGGCGACGAACACGACGACCAGGCACACCCACGTGGACCGGACCGACCGCAGCTTCGTCCACTCGGACCGCATCTGGTTGGCGAGTCCGGCGTGGCCCTCGTCGAAGGCACCCAGGACGACGGGCGGCGGCACCGTGGCAGTCGTCACGAACCCACCTGCACGGGTGACTGCCCGTGGTAGTCGACCATGTCCGAGGTGAGGTCCATGAAGACCTCCTCGAGACTGGCCTGCACCGGACTCAGTTCATGCAGGGGGAGTCCGGCGGCGAGCGCCGTGTCACCGATGGCGGCGGCATCGATGCCGGTCACCAGCAGCGCGCCGTCGTCACGGGAGGTCACCCCGGCCCCGTGGGTCCGGAGCTCGGCCGCCAGCCGGTCGTTCGCCGGCGACCGCACGAGGACCGTCGCCACGGTGTTGGAGGCGATGAAGTCGTCCACGGTGGTGTCGGCGATGAGCTGGCCCCGGCCGATCACGACCAGGTCGGTTGCCGTCAGGGCCATCTCACTCATGAGGTGACTGGAGACGAAGATCGTGCGCCCCTCACCGGCCAGTCCTTTCAGCAGGTTGCGGACCCAGAGGATGCCTTCGGGGTCGAGGCCGTTGATCGGCTCGTCGAAGAGCAGCACGCCGGGGTCGCCGAGGAGGGCCGAGGCGATCCCCAGGCGTTGACTCATCCCGAGGGAGAACTTGCCGGCTTTGCGGCGGGCCACGCCGTCGAGCCCGACCACGCCGAGGACCTCGTCCACCCGGGTCCGGGGGATCGAGTTGGTCTGGGCCATGGCCAGGAGGTGGTTGTAGGCGGAGCGACCCGGGTGGATCGCCTTCGCCTCGAGGAGGGCGCCCACCTCCCGCAGGGGCCAGCGGAGGTCGTGGAAGCGGCGACCGTCGAGGGTCACCGCGCCGGCGTCGGGCAGGTCGAGGCCCATCACCATGCGCATCGTGGTCGACTTGCCCGAGCCGTTCGGGCCGAGGAATCCCGTGACGACCCCGGGGCGCACATCGAAGCTCAGGTCGTCGACCGCCCGGGTGGCCCCGTAGGACTTGGTCAGACCCCTGGCGGAGATCACGAGCGTCCCCGTCGGTGCGGCATGCGCCGACGGTACCAGTGAGCGGCCGCGGATCCGGTTCGGCCACCGAGGGAGGGCGTCCCGAGGGGCGGCACCGCGGGCACCGCACCGGCGGTGCCGGTCAGGAATCGATGACCAGATCCGCGAGCTCGGCCTCGGCACCCGGTACGGCCACGATCCGGTAGCCCTCCCGTTCCGTCAGCCAGGCGCGGTTACGTCGGTGGATCTCATGTCCGCCGTCGTAGTGGTTCAGCACGACGACCACGGGTGGGGACGATCCCGCTCCCCCACCCGTCAGGGCGTCCATGGTCAGCCGGATGCTGTTGATCGTGCCGAGGCCGGCATCCGCCACCAGCACCACGAGCTCGGGTGACAGCGCGACGGACAGGTCGCACACGTCACCGTCGTCGGCCTGCGGGGACCGCACACCCCCGGCCGTCTCGACGACCCCGACATCCACACCGTCGGTCGGCCAGGAGAGCTCGCCGAGGAGTTCGGACACCGTGAAGGGTGGCAGCCCGAGCACCTGGGCGGCGATGGGCGGGGCCATCGCCCGGTGGTAGGACCGGAACGAGTGGCACACGTCACCCGGGTGCTCGCCGGAGGCGGCGGCCAGGACCTCCGCATCGGTGGCTCCCCCGAGGCTGCGGCCCCGGCTGTCCACGTCGAAGGACTGGGCCGGCTTGCGCGCCGCCACCGTCAGACCCCGGGACCGGAGCTCGGCCAGGATCCGGGCGGCCACCCAGGTCTTGCCCACCTCCGTGCCCGTCCCACACACCAGGACGAGGCGCTCAGGCCGCACTGCCCACCCCCTGGGCGCCGGGCGCCCGTCCGGCGACGCCGTCCGGGCGCACGTCGGCCAGGCCGGCCACCAGGCGGTTCACCTGTTCATCGGTATGGGTGGCCGAAAGGGTGATGCGCAGCCGGGACGTGCCCGGCGCAACGGTCGGTGGCCGGATGGCCGGTACCCACAGACCCTGCTCCAGGAGCGCCGCCGACGCGGCCACGGCGGCGTCCTCCGCCCCGATGACGAGGGGCAGGATCGGTGACGCGTGGCTGGATAATCCGGTGGCACGCGCCACCCGTCCGACGTGGTGACGGAGCCGGTCACGCAGGGCGTCACCCTCGGGCGAGCGCACGACGCCGACGGCGGCCAGGGCCGCAGCGGCATCGGCGGGGGTCGGTGCGGTCGTGAAGATGTAGGGCCGGGCCCGGTTCACGAGCAACTGCACGAAGCGGGCCGGTCCGGCCACGAAGCCACCCAACGACCCGAGCGTCTTGGACATCGTCCCCACTCGCAGGACGTCGACACCGTAGGTCCGGCCCAGCTCGGGCCCGAGCACGGCGTGGGCCTCGTCGAGCACCAGCAGCGCATCGTGGCGGGCGGTGACGCGGCAGAGTCCGTCCAGGTCGGCGGCGTCCCCGTCCATCGAGAAGACCGTGTCGGAGACCACCACCGAACGACCGTCCACCGAGGAGAGCGAGGTCTCGAGCGCGCCCAGGTCGTTGTGGGGGACGATGCGGACGTCGGCCCGGGCCAGCCGACATCCGTCGATGATCGAAGCATGGTTGAGCTCGTCCGAGTGCACGACCACGTCGCCACCGCCGGCGAACACCGACAGGACGGAGAGGTTGGCGGCGAAGCCCGTCGGGAACACGACTGCGGCCTCGGTCCCCTTCCACCCGGCCAGGGCCGCCTCCAGGCGGTGGTGCACCGGGCGGGACCCGGTCACCAGGCGCGATGCCCCGGATCCCGCGCCCCACCGGTCGAGCGCCTCGTGGGCGGCGGCCACCACCGCGGGGTGGGTGGCCAGTCCCAGGTAGTCGTTGGATGCGAAGGACACGACTGGCACGTCGTGCGCAGTGGCGCCCGTCCGGAGGCGACCGTCGTGCCCCCGGGCGTCGAACTCCTTCGGCGCCCGCCACTGGCCGGCCGCCTCGACCCGCGCGCAGGCCGCCTCGACCCAGGCGCCCCAGGTCGGGTTCTCGTCCGGGGTCACGACCCGTCCTCGCCCACGACCTCGTCGATGCACGCGGCGAGCACGTCGACGACCCGGTCGAGCTCGTCGGCGGTGCTCGTCAACGGCGGCATGACCACGACGACGTCACCCAGGGGACGCAGGAGCACGCCCCTGCGCAGCGCAGCGGCGCAGACCCGGCGTCCCCATCGGACCGAACCTGCGGGTGGGGCCAACTCGACACCGACCATGAGTCCCCGTCGACGTACCTCGGCCACTCCGGGCCGGCCCACGATCGTCGCATCGAGCCGATCCCCCAGGTGCGCCGCCACCTCGAGCACGTGGTCCAGCACCCGCCACTGGTCGAGCAGCTGCAGGTGGCGCAGCGCGACCGCACAGGCGAGGGCGTTCCCTCCGTAGGAGTGTCCGTGGTAGAAGGTCGCCGTTCCGAGGTCCTCGCCGGAGAACGACTCGAAGACCGGTCCGGCCACCACCGTGGCGGACAGGGGGAGGTACCCGCCGGTGATGCCCTTGCCCAGGCACACGATGTCAGGACGGAAGTCGGGGCCGGCCCACTCGGAGGCGAACAGTCGGCCCGTCCGACCGAAGCCGGTGGCCACCTCGTCGCAGATCAGGAGGACCCCGTGCTCCCGACAGGCCCGTCCCACCAGGGCCAGGTCCTCGGGCTCTGCCACCAGGATGCCGGACGCGCCCTGGACGAGCGGCTCGATCACCAGGGCGGCCAGTGTGTCGGCATGGGCGGCGACGGCGGCGACGGCCTTGGTCGCCCAGTCCGCCGAGGCGTAGCCGGGGGTCCGCTCCACCGGGAACCGGAGCGGATCGAACACGGTGGTGCCGAACCCGCCGTCACCGATCGAGAGCGCTCCCACGGTGTCGCCGTGATAGGCGTCACCCAGTGCCAGGAACCGGTTGCGCTCGGCATGCCCGCGATTCACCCAGCACTGGAAGGCGATCTTGACCGCCTGCTCGACGGCCACGGCACCGTCCGAGGCGAAGATGGTGTGGGCGTCGTCGACGGGCACCACCGCCGCCAGCGCTTCGGCGAATTCGATGACCACCCGGCTGCCGTTGCCGAGCAGGGTGGCGTGGGCCACCTTGCCCAGCTGGTCGACGACGGCGGCGTCGAGTTCCGGGACCCGGTGCCCCAGCGTCGTGACCCACAGCGACGAGATGGCGTCGAAGTACCGGTTCCCGTCCACGTCGATGAGCTCGCGTCCCTCGGCCCGCTCGACCGTGACCGGGCTGTTGGTCGGGTAGGCGGCCATCTGGGTGAACCCGTGCCACACGACGGCGACGTCCCGGTCGACCCAGGCATCGCCGGCGGGCAGTTGACGGTGCTCGGCGCTCATGGGGCACGAGTCTTGCCCACGCCGGGACACCGGTCGAACCGGTTCGCGCCACAACCTGCCGGTCTGCGGTGGGCACCGACGCCGACCCGTTCCGGCCGGCCCGTGCGCCCCTCCGGCCCCGCCGGTCCGTGACCACCCGGGAGAGGTGCCAGGTAGAGTGGTCCGATGGACCGTATCGGCGTCGTCGACACCATGTTCGCCCGCTACGACATGGGTGCGGAGGCGGTCGAGGAACTGGCCTCGTGCCCCGGTCACGGCACGACCTTCGAGGTCGTCCGGCGCACCGTTCCCGGCTTCAAGGACCTGGGTGTGGCCTGCAAGCGGCTGATCGAGCAGGAGGGCTGCCGGATCGTCGTGGCGCTCGGTATGCCGGGCAAGGCGGCCATCGACCAGGTGTGCGCCCACGAGGCCGCGCAGGGGATCATGCTGGCCCAGCTCATGACCTCCACCCACATCCTCGAGGTGTTCGTCCACGAGAACGAGGAGGAGGACCCGGCCAAGCTCGCCGCGGTCTGCGTCAATCGGGCCCGGAAGCACGCCCGAAACGCCTACTGGATGCTCTACGAGCCCGAGCAGCTCACCAGGAACGCCGGAAAGGGCGTCCGCCAGGGATACGAGGACGCCGGGCCGATCATCGGCTGAGTTCAGACCTCCGGGTCGTGCGGGAGACCCAGCGTGCGCTCGGCGATGATGTTCCTCTGGACCTCCGAGGTGCCACCCCCGATGGTCAGGGCGGGCGCGAAGAGGAAGCCGTAGGACCACATGGCGTCCGGCCACGGCCCGGCAGCGGGTGTCCCGGGCACCGGTCCCGACCCGTCGAGCATCCCCGAGGCACCGGCCAGGTCGCGGCCGAGATCCATGATGTGCTGCCCGTGGTCGTCGGCCAGCGCCTTGCGCACCGAGGCCTCCGGGCCCGGGGGGACGCCGGCCACCGCCGCAGCTACCATGCGCATCCGCAGCAGGCGGAGGATCTCCCCTTCCGCCCACACCTCCGCGAGGCGTTGGCGCAGGAGCGGGTCCGATGTGCCACCCGAGGAGCGCACCGCTGCCACCAGGTCTTCGGCGGTCGGTCCCATTCCCCACAGCGCCCCCGCGCCCGACAACGAGACCCGCTCGTTACCCAGTGTCACCTTGCCGAGCGACCAGCCCCGGCCACGCTCCCCCACCAGATGCTGCCGGGGGAGTCGGACCTCGTCGAGGAAGACCTCGTTGAACGTGTGGGTGCCGGTCATGTCCACCAGCGGCCGCACCGTGATCCCCGGCGCGTCCATCGGGCAGATGAAGTACGAGATGCCCTGGTGCTTCGGCGCGTCCGGCTCGGTGCGGGCCAGCAGGATCCCGAACTGGGCACGGTGGGCGTAACTCGTCCACACCTTCTGCCCCTGGACGACCCACTCGTCGCCGTCGAGCTCGGCCCGCGTGGAGAGTGAGGCGAGATCCGAGCCGGCACCGGGCTCGCTGAACAGCTGGCACCAGATCTCCTCGGCGGCCAGGAGGGGTACCAGGTACCGCTCCTTCTGCTCGTCGGTGCCGGCGTGGAGGAGGGTGGGGCCGGCCCAGCCGATCCCGATGGTGTTCTCGGGCCGCCGGACCCCGGCCCGCCGGAGCTCCTCGTCCACGACCAGTTGGAGCGCCGGGTCCGCTCCCAGTCCCCAGGGAGCGGGCCAGTGGGGAGCCACCAGACCCCGTTCAGCCAGTTGACGAGCGGACGGCGTGGGGTGTGCCTCCAGCCAGGTGCGTAGCTCGGCCCGGAGGGGATGATCGCCGGTCCCGTCGGCCCGAGGGGGCGGTGCGCTGTCCACGGTCGCCAGCGTAGGCTGCTCCGATCGCCGCGGTCGGCCCCGGGCGGCGTTCGGCGGCACCGACCGGGCGTGGCGTGGCGTGGGGAACGGCAGGGGCTTGGCCCCGGCACGACACCGGGGGAATGAGGAGACCGACGTGAGCGAGTGGAATTTCGGCGATGTGTGGGAGGCCGTGGCCGAGGTGCAGCCGGACGCGCCGGCCGTCGTCTTCGGGGGCCACACCCGTACCTGGCGCGAGTTCGACCGACGCGCCGACAACGTCGGCCGGTGGCTGCTCGGCGCCGACGTCGCCGAGCAGGACAAGGTCGCCCTCTACCTCTACAACTGCCCCGAGTACCTCGAGGCGTCGTATGCCGCCTACAAGATCGGTCTCGTGCCGATCAACACCAACTACCGCTACGCCGACGACGAACTCGTGTACCTGTGGGAGAACGCCGACACCGTGGCCGTCGTCTTCCACGGGGTCTTCGTGGAGCGCATCGAGGGGATCCGCGACAGGCTGCCCGGGGTCCGCAGCTGGCTGTGGGTGGACGACGGCACCGCCACGTGTCCCTCGTGGGCGGTTCCCTTCGAGGAGGCCGCCGAGACGACCGGGCCGACCGGCCCCGGAGGACACCTGCGGGTGCGCGCCCCGTGGGGTCGCAGCCCCGACGACCTCCACATGCTCTACACGGGCGGCACCACCGGCATGCCCAAAGGGGTCATGTGGCGTCAGGACGACCTGTTCGCCCGGCTCAACGGGGGTGGCTTCCGCCGGTACCCGCCGGAGGGCTCCGTCGACGACGTCCGCGCCGAGGTGGAGGCACACGGGCCGGGCATGACGCTGCTGCCGGCCTGCCCGCTCATGCACGGCACCGGGGCCTTCACGGCCATGGAGTGCCTCAATGAAGGTGGGCGGGTCGTTCTGCTGGCCGGTCGCCAGTTCGATCCGGTGGAGCTGCTCGACACCGTCGAGCGGGAGCAGGTGAACTGCACGGTCATCGTCGGCGACGCCTTCGCCAAGCCCATTCTGGCCGCCCTCGACGCCGAACCGGGACGCTGGGACCTGTCGAGCCTGGTCGGGGTGATCTCGTCCGGGGTGATGTGGAGCGAGGAGACCAAACAGGGCCTCCTCCGTCACCATGCGGACATGCTCCTCATCGATGCCTTCGGGTCGTCGGAGGCCGTCGGGCTCGGGACATCGGTGTCCTCGGGTACGAAGGCAGCCAAGACGGCGCAGTTCACCCTCGGGCCCGACGTGCGGGTGGTCGACGACGAGGGCAACGACGTCGTGGCCGGTTCCGGCACGATCGGCGTGCTCGCGCTGGGGGGTCGCATCCCCGTCGGCTACTACAAGGACGAGACCAAGTCGCAGGCCACGTTCAAGGTCATCGACGGCACCCGGTACTCGGTGCCGGGCGACTACGCCGAGGTCCGGGCGGACGGATCGATCCATCTCCTCGGACGGGGCTCGGTCTGCATCAACACCGGCGGCGAGAAGGTCTACCCCGAGGAGGTGGAGGAGGTCGTCAAGACCGTCGACGGCGTCGTCGACGCCGTAGTGGTCGGCATTCCGGACGATCGCTTCGGCGAAGCGGTGGTCGCCGTCGTGCAGCTCGCTTCCGACGTCACCGAGGACACCGTGCCGGCCGAGGCCGTCATCGAGCACGTGAAGGGACGCTTGGCGGGCTACAAGGCGCCGCGCCGGGTCCGCGTCGTCGAGACCATCGGACGATCGCCATCGGGGAAGGTCGACTACGGGCGCCACCGGAGGGAGACCGCCGAGTGGCTCGGGGTCACACTGGACTGAGCCCGCTACCGCCGGCGGGTGTTCAGCGGACGCGACGGGCGCGTCCGGGGCGGGACTCCGTCCGTCAGGACTTGTTGGCGCCGTGTCGACGGACGAAGTCGTTGACCGTGTAATACGCGTCGATCGACTCGCCGGCATCGCCCCAGAAGCCGTCGAGTACGTCGTAGGCCATGGTCCCCTGGGCGATGTAGTGGTTGTTCACGTCGGTGATCTCGAGCTCACCTCGGCCGGAGGGCACGAGCGTCGGGATCACGTCGAACACGTCGGCGTCATAGCAGTAGATGCCGGTCACACCGAACTTGGATGCCGGATGCTCGGGCTTCTCCACGATCCCGACGATCCGACGATCCTCGTCGAAGGTGGGCACGCCGAGGTGACGCAGGTGCTCGTCCTCCTCGACCGGGGTGAGCAGGATCCTTGCGCCGTGGGGGTCGTCACGGAACGCGTCCACCATCGGTCGGATCGAGTTCTCGACGATGTTGTCGGCCAGCATCACGAGGACCGGGTCACCGTCCACGAACCGTGCGGCCAGTCCGAGCGCCTCGGCGATCCCACCCGGACGTTCCTGGTAGCCGTAGCTCAGACGGTCGATGCCGAACTCGTGCCCGTTGCCGAGCAGGCGGAGGAACTCACCGGCGTGGGTGCCCCCGGTCACCAGCATGATCTCGGTGATCCCGGCGTTCACCAGCGCCTCGATCCCCCAGTTGATCATGGGTCGGTCGTAGATCGGCAACAGGTGCTTGTTGGTGATCCGCGTGAGGGGATGGAGACGGGAGCCGGTACCACCGGCCAGGAGGACGCCCTTCATGGCGCGAAGCCTAGACGTGGGCCGGCAGGCGGCGTGGTGCCGTCCGGGGGTGGGTCGGGCGAGCGGTGGTGGGTGGCGGTTACGTAGGCGCCTCGGGCCCGCCGACTGCCTCCGCCAGCACGGACTCGGCGAGGGCCGGCCACGCACGCGATGCCCACACGCCGAACGGACGGTCGGCCAGGCCGCAGCAGAGCACCCCGGCGACCGGGTCGACCCACAGGAAGGAGCCGGTCTGTCCGAAGTGACCGTAGGTGGCCGGCGAGTTCGTCGCTCCGGTCCAGTGGGGTCGTTTCGTCCCCCGCACCTCGACCCCCAGTCCCCAGTCACAGGGATCGAAGGGCCCGTACCCGGGCAGCACCCCCGGCAACCCGGCGAACTGCACCGCGGTGGCCGCCCGCCAGGTCGCCGCACTGACCAGCGTGGGACGTGCCCATTCCCGGGCCAGGGCGACGAGATCGTCGAGCGGACCGGCGAGGCCGGCGGCCGCCGGGCCGGCCATCGTGTCCACGAGCGTCGTCCCGGCCATGCCGAGCGGCTCCAGGACCGCCTGGGCCAGGTAGTCGACGAACGGCATGGCCGAGGCGGCACCCAGCACGTCGGCCAACACCGTGAACGCGACGTTCGAGTAGATCCGGCGGACACCGGGTGGCTCGACGGGCGGACCGGGCTCCGGTCCGAGACCCGACGTATGGGCGAGCAGGTGGCGCACCGTGGAACCGGGTGGCCCCGCCGGGGCGTCGAGCCCGAGTGTCCCCTCCTCCACGGCCACCAGCACGGCCAGTGCGGTGGCGGGCTTGGTGACCGAGGCCCACGGGAAGGCGCGCCGCGTGTCACCGACCGATGCCATCGGGCCGAGGTACGACCCCCCGTCACCGTCGGTCGGATCCCAGCGGACCACACCGACGGCCGCTGCGCCCACCGGCCAGCCGGCCACGACGTCGAGTGCCTCCATGCCCGGGCCATCGTAGGGGATCGCACCGTGACCGGGGGCTGGCTAGCCTTTCCGCCCATGACGACGTCGAGGGGCCACGGGGACGTCCGGCGCACCGGCGCGGGACGGGGGCTGGTGCTCCTCCTGGCCTGCATCGGCGTCACCGGTGTACTGGCCCTCCCGACCGGGGCCTCGGCCGCCACCCCCGGAGCCACGACCACCACCACCCCGGTGGCCAACGGCGGCGAGTCGGTGGTCAGCGGTGCACTCGCCGCCTTCTACCGGCCGCCCGACCCACTGCCCCCGGCCGCTCCGGGCACGGTCATCCGCAGTGAGGCGCTTCCCGTGGACCCGTCCCTCCCGGCGGGCACCCATGCCTACCGCGTCCTCTACCACTCGACCTCCTCCTCCGGGGGTGACCTGGCGGAGTCCGGCGTCGTCGTCGTGCCCGGCGGCACCCCGCCCGCCGGTGGTTTCCCGATCGTGAGTTGGGCCCACGGCACGACCGGTGTGGCCAGCGGGTGCGCGCCGTCGGTGACCGGCACGTCCACGCTGCCCTACCTGGCCTCGCTGGTGCGCAGCCGGGACATCGTGGCCGCCACCGACTACCGGGGGCTCGGGACACCGGGCCAGCACCCCTACCTCGTCGGGTCGAGCGAGGCCGAGGATGTGCTCGATGCCGCCCGGGCGGCGCGGTCGCTGGTGGGTCGTTCGGCATCGGACCAGGTGGCCGTGCTCGGATTCTCCCAGGGAGGCCAAGCGGCGCTCTTCGCCGGTGAGCTGGCATCCCAGTACGCGCCCGACCTGAACCTGGTCGCGGTGGCGGCGGTGGCGCCGGTCACGTCCGTGCTCGAGCTCGCCCCGACCGGCGACGGGCCCCCACCGTCCGGACAGTCGGCCTTCACCGCCATGGTCCTCTACGCGTGGGCCAAGCACTACCGGACCTTCGATCTCCAGCGGGTGCTGACCCAGGCCGGCCTGGCCGACCTGCCGGCCGTGTCGTCGTCCTGTGTCGACGCGGTGGCCTCGCTGTACGACGCCGTGGCGCCGGCACGTTTCTTCCAGCCGGGTTGGCAGGCCGTGCCCGCCGTGCAGGCCGCCAACCGGGCCAACGTCCCGGGCGACTCCCCGACGTCGGCGCCGATCCTCGTCGTCCAGGGCACCGCGGACGAAGTCGTGCCCGCCGCCCGCACCATTCGGTTCGTCGGCAGCCAGCTGTGCCAGCAGCAGTACGACTCGGTCGACGTCGTCGTGGAGCCCGGCCTCGGCCATCAGCAGGCGCTCGACAGCTCGGGTACGTATATCGTCCGCTGGCTCCAGGCACGGTTCGCCGGCTCCAGTGGCGAGAATTCCTGCCTCCTGACCGGACTGGGCATCACCTCCGCCACCCGCTGAGCGGCGCGGGCGGCGCGGACGGGTCAGGCGGCCCTGGTGGTTGCGCCGCATCGGGTCGCGAGCACGGACCTACCGTCGGTCCGACGGCGTGACCTTCCGACTCCGGGAACTTCCGACGGTGTGGACTCGTCGTGGGTAGGACTGGCGGGAACGTGCGACCGACCGACTGCCGGACGGGTTCAGACGTCGAGGAAGCGGCGCACGGCGAAGGCCGAGCCCACCACGCCGACACCGATGCCCACCACGGACACCAGCAGGCAGGTCCCGAAGACCTCCCACCCGCTCAAGGACATCTGGGCGATGATGCTGTTCGTGGTGGCCGCCGTGCTGCCCTTGTTGAGGCCGATGCCGAAGTAGAGCGCGAGTACGACGAGAACGGCCACACCGGCGCCCAAGAGGCCCTGGATCATCCCCTCGGCCATGAACGGCAGGCGGATGAACCAGTTGGTGGCGCCGACGAGTTTCATCACCGAGACCTCGCGCCGTCTGGCGTAGATGGCCATGCGGATGGTGTTGAGGATCAGGACCGACGCGGACAGCAGCAGCACGACGGCCACGGTCAGGAAGACCCACTGCAGGACTCGGATCACCGACTGCATGGTCTTGATCTGCTGACCCGGGTACTTGACGTCGAAGACCCCCGGTTTACCGTGGAACGCCTGATAGATCGCGGGCGCATACGACGGATCGGTCAATACGCACCGGTACGAGGCCGGGTACTGCGCCTCACTCGTGGCGTTGAGCTCGTCGGGCGGCAGGACGATCTTGGCCTCGTTGTAGTCGTACGCCTGGTCGCGGTAGGAGCACGTCTTGACGTACGGCGACTGGTGCAGCTGGGTCCCGATGGCATCGGTCTGGGCCGTCCCGGCGTTCGGGTTGACCCAGACGATGGTCTGGACGCCGTTCTGCCACAGCTCGGTGGCCTTGGACGCGCCCTGCTTCAACAGCAGCGCCGAGCCCACCAGGGCCAGGGACACGGCGACGGTCAGAATGGCGGCGGCCGTCATCAGTCGGTTGCGCCACAGATTGGTGGCGGCCTCCTTCCCGACGTATCCGGCCGACAGTGCCATCAGGGCCGCGCCAGGAAGGTGCCGGGCACCTCGAGGTCGTCGTCAGCGGTCGGCATCTGGTCGACCAGGTTGCCGGTGGGTGACCCGGCGCCGCCGGCCAGGGTCGTGCTGTCGATGTCGTAGACGCCGTGGGCCTGGTCGCGCACCACGATGCCGCGATCGAGCTCGATGACCCGGCGCCGCATCTGGTTGACCATGCCGGCGTCGTGGGTGGCGATGATGACCGTCGTGCCCGTGCGGTTGATCTGGTCGAGCAGCCGCATGATGCCGAGGCTCGTCTTCGGGTCCAGGTTGCCGGTCGGCTCGTCGGCGAGGAGGATCAGCGGCCGGTTGACGAAGGCACGGGCCACCGCCACCCGCTGCTGCTCGCCGCCGGACAGCTCACCGGGGAGGTTGTCGCGCTTCTTGGCCAGACCCACGAGGTCGAGGACCTGGGGGACCTGGGTGTTGATCACGTGCTTGGGGCGACCGATCACCTCGAGGGCGAACGCCACGTTCTCGAAGACGGTCTTGTTCGGCAGCAGTCGGAAGTCCTGGAAGACACAGCCGATGTTGCGGCGCAGATAGGGGATGCGCCACTTCGGCAGGCGACCGATCTCCTTGCCGGCCTCCCAGATGCGTCCGGAGGTCGGCATCTCCTCGCGCAGGAGGAGCCGGATGAACGTCGTCTTGCCGGAGCCCGACGGACCCACGAGGAACACGAATTCACCTTTGTCGATCTCGACGGTGCAGTCCTGGAGGGCGACCGTGGATCCCTTGTACGTCTTCGTGACGTTCTGGAATTTGATCATGGGAGGCGGTGGGTGCGGGACGCCGACAACGGGCTGTCCGAATGTCCGGCAGCTGCTCTGCCCGCGGAGACAGTGTACCCCCGGAGGTCGGCGAACTGGGTCAGCCCCTCTGACCTCGCACTACGCGTGTCGCGACGTGCGACAGCGCACGCGTGCGGCCGCGCGTCAGTGCGATGTGCGTCGTAGTTCGGCGTTCCGACGGAGCTCGGCCTCAATCAGCATGTCGAGGTCACCGTCGAGGACGGCTTCCACGTTGCCGGTCTCGGCATTGGTCCGGAGGTCCTTGACGAGCTGGTACGGCGCCATCACGTAGGAGCGGATCTGGTTGCCCCATGCGTTGTCCGCACGGTCGCCCGACAGCTGGTCGAGCGTGGCCTGGTGCTCGGCGCGCTGGCGCTCGGCCAGCTTGGCCCCGAGCACCTGCATGGCCTTCGCCTTGTTCTGGGTCTGGCTGCGCTGGTTCTGGCAGGTGACGACGATGCCGGAGGGCAGGTGGGTCAGGCGCACCGCCGAGTCTGTCTTGTTGACGTGCTGGCCGCCGGCGCCGGACGACCGGTACGTGTCGATGCGGAGGTCCTTCTCGTCGATGTCGACCTCGCCCGACACGTCTTCGATGAACGGCACGACATCGAGTGAGGCGAAGCTGGTCTGGCGACGGTGCTGGGCGTCGAAGGGGGAGATCCGGACGAGCCGGTGGACACCACGCTCGGCGGCGAGGAGCCCGAAGGCGTACCTGCCGCGAACGATGAAGGTCGCGGACATGAGGCCGGCCTCCTGGCCCTCGGTCGCCTCCTCCACCTCGATGGTGAAGCCGCGGCGCTCGGCCCAGCGGGTGTACATCCGCAGCATCATCTCCGCCCAGTCCTGGGCGTCGGTCCCCCCGGCACCGGCGTGGATCTCGGCCACCGCGTCACCGTCGTCGTAGTTGCCGGCGAACAGCGACCGGAGCTCGAGCACACCGAGCGTGCGGCCGAGTTCGGCCAACGTGTCCTCGATCTCCTGGCGGAGGGAGTCGTCGTCCTCTTCCTGCATCAGCTCGAAGAGGGTCTCGGCGTCGGAAAGGCGGGAGCGCAGGCCCGCGAGCACCTCGAGGTCCTCGGTCACCCGGCCGAGTGCGGTGGTCACCTCGCGTGCGTGGTCGGCGTCGTCCCACAGGTCGGGGGCTGATGCCTGTTGCTCCAGCTCGGCCCGGCGTGAGGCCAGACCGTCGGCGTCCAGGAACCGCTCCGCCTCGTGGACCCGCCCGGTGAGCGACCCGATCTCCGCGGGGATGTCGACCCGGTCGGGCCCCCCGTCCCCCTTGCGGGGGCCGTCGGCGGCCATGTCAGTTGGCGCCGTGGCAGAGCTTGTACTTCTTGCCGCTGCCGCACCAGCAGGGCTCGTTGCGGCCGATCTTCTCGCGGTCGGACTTCACGATCGGCGCCTGGTTCTCGCCCTCGTCGAACCCCGCCTGGCCACCGGCGCTCCCATCGATGCCGTCGAACACCGCGGCGGCGGCCTCGAGCTCGGCCGGCGTGGCGTTGGCGAATGCGGCATTGACGGCGGCGTCCCCCTGGACCGGGTCGTCGGCGGCCTCGTAGCTCGCCTGGGCCAGGTCGGGCTCGGTGGCGTTCTCCTCGGTGAGCACCTGGACGTGGAAGACATACCGCAGGTAGTCGTCGTTGATGCCGTCCATCAGCTTGCCGAACAGGGCGAAGCCCTCGCGCTGCCAGGCCACCAGCGGGTCCTGGTTGCCCATGGCCCGGAGGTTGATGCCCTCCTTGAGGTAGTCCATGTCGGCCAGGTGGTCCTGCCACCGCTGGTCGATGATCTGCAGCATGATGTCCCGCTCGAGCTGACGCGCCGTCTCGGCGCCACCCGGGATGGTCTCGTCCCGCTCGTCGTAGAGCTCGAGCGCCTCGGTGATCACGCTCTCCGTGACCTGTCCGGCCGTGGCCGCCTCCGCGAAGTCGTCGGGCACGAACTTGGTGGGGTAGTACTGCGTGAGCTCGGACACGAGCCCGGACAGGTCCCACTCCTCCGGATAGTCCGAGGGGCAGGACCGGGCCACGACCTCGGCCAGCGTCATCTCGAGCAACTCGACGGTGTCGTCCCTCAGGTCGTCACCCTCGATGATCTGGGCGCGCCGGGCATAGATCACCTTGCGCTGCTCGTTCATGACGTCGTCGTACTTGAGCACGTCCTTGCGGGACTCGGCGTTGCGGCCCTCGACGGTGTTCTGGGCCCGCTCGATGGCCTTCGTCACCATCTTCGCCTCGATGGGCATGTCGTCGGGCAGCGCCCGTCCCATGACCCAGCTCATGGCCCCGGTTGCGAACAGGCGCATAAGGTCGTCCTCGAGCGAGAGGAAGAACCGGGACTCGCCGGGGTCGCCCTGGCGACCGGAGCGGCCCCGCAGCTGGTTGTCGATGCGGCGGCTCTCGTGGCGCTCGCTACCGAGCACGTAGAGGCCGCCCTTCTCGCGGACCTCGTCGCCCTCGGACTTGCACTTGGCCTCGAACTCGGCCTCGAGCCGAGCCAGCCCGGCCGCCCCCTCCTCAGCGGTGAGGTCGAGGCCCTGGGCGGTCGCCTCCCGCAAAGCGAGGCCCTCGGGGTTGCCGCCGAGGATGATGTCGACACCGCGGCCGGCCATGTTGGTGGCCACGGTGACCCCGCCGACCCGTCCGGCCTGGGCGACGATCTCGGCCTCCCGGAAGTGCTGCTTGGCGTTCAGGACCTCGTGGGGGATGCCGCGTTTGTCGAGCAGGCGCGACAGGTGCTCGGACTTGGACACCGACGCCGTGCCCACCAGCACCGGCTGGCCCGTGGCGTGGCGCTCGGCGATGTCCTCGACCACGGCGGCGAACTTGGCGTCCTCCGATTTGTAGATCAGGTCGGGTTGGTCGGCGCGGACCAGGGGCCGGTTGGGAGGGATGGGTACGACGGGCAGCTCGTAGGTGTTCGCGAACTCCGACGCTTCCGTCTCGGCCGTTCCGGTCATCCCCGCCAGCTTCTCGTAGAGGCGGAAGTAGTTCTGGAGGGTCACGGTGGCCCAGGTGTGGTTCTCCTCCTTGATCTTGACGCGCTCCTTCGCCTCGACAGCCTGGTGGAGTCCGTCGGACCACCGCCGACCGTCGAGGGTGCGGCCGGTGAACTCGTCGACGATGCGGACCTCGCCTTGGGCCACCAGGTAGTCCTTGTCGCGCTTGTAGAGCTCCTTGGCCAGCAGCGCCTGGGTCAGGTGGTGCACGTAGTTGACGGCCACGGCGTCGTAGAGGTTGGACACCCCGAGCTGACGCTCCACCTTTTCGATGCCGGACTCCGTCGGCACGACGGTGCGCTTCTCCTCGTCGACCTCGTAGTCCTCGTCGGCGCGGAGCGTGCGGACGATCCCGGCGAACTGGTAGTAGAGCTGGGCCGTCTCGGCAGCCGGCCCCGAGATGATGAGCGGAGTCCTGGCCTCGTCGATGAGGATCGAGTCGACCTCGTCGATGATGGCGAAGTGGTGGCCACGCTGGACCATGGCCTCCTTGGACCGGGCCATGTTGTCGCGCAGGTAGTCGAACCCGAGCTCGGTGTTGGTCCCGTACGTGACATCGGACAGGTAGGCCCCGCGCTTTTCGGCTGCGTCCGAGATGTCGGGGCCGACACGGCCCACCGTCAACCCGAGGAACTGGTGCAGTCGGCCCATCCACTCCGAGTCTCGGGTGGCCAGGTAGTCGTTGACCGTGACCACGTGGACGCCGTTCCCAGCCAGGGCGTTCAGGTACACCGGCAGGGTCGACACCAGGGTCTTGCCCTCACCGGTCTTCATCTCGGCGATCCAACCGAAGTGCAGGGCCATGCCACCCATCAGCTGGGCGTCGAAGTGGCGCTGGCCGAGAACGCGCCACGCGCCCTCGCGTACCAGGGCGAAGGACTCGACCAGCAGGTCCTCGAGCGTCTCGCCGTTGGCCAGGCGCTCGCGGAACTGCACCGTCATGGCCTGCAGCTCCTCGTCGGAGCGCGCCTCCATCTCCGGCTCGAGGGCGTTGACCAGTGGGACCAGCTCGGCCAGCCGGCGGACCTTCTTGCCCTCACCGGCGCGGAGGACTTTCGAGAACATGCTCATGGGGTCACCACTCTACTGTCGGCGGCCTCCCCGCAGTCGCAGGAGCCGTCGGTGACCCGGACCCGGGGCGACCCGTGACCGCCCCGCCCGCCCGGGTCCCCGGATGGGGACCCGGGCGGGCCGCAGGGTGATCCGATTTCACCACGATGCGCTCAGGCGGTGCGCACCTTGCGGTACAGCATCCCGGGCGCGGCCATCCGGTGGCGTGGCTGCGAACGTCCGACGATGCGACCCTTCGCCCGCTCCACCTGGTGCTCCAGCTTCTCGATGACGAGGTCGACGGCGATCAGGGGCTCCTGACCCGCCGCTCTTGCCCGGAGGGTCCGTCCGTGACCGGACATCACCACCTCGCAGTACTCACGATCGGAGATCCTCGGATTGTGCTCCTCCGAGAAGTGGACCTCGGCCCGGTCGAGTCCGGGACAGTGCTCGCCGATGTGGCGCACCTTCTCCTCGGTCAGGGCTCGAACTTCGTCGGACACGATCTTCCGTCCATGCGTGATGACTACGTCCACTGCTTCGCCTCCTCGGCATCGTTGATCGACTGCTACTGCACTGGGTGGCCGGTCCTCCTGGTCGGTCGGTGAATGGATGGGAACATCAGGATCGTGAGCGGCGTGCGGCTGACCTGGTCTTTGACCCCACACTCGCCTGCAGGGGAACTCACGGCCGGGCACCGGCGGCACCGACCGTCTCCGGTCGGACACCCAGCAGAACCACTTGTGGCACGCGTCATCCCCTCTCCGCCCGCCCCCGACAGCCGGGGACACCACGGGCAGGTCTTACTCCTAAGCCGCACCATGCTCAGCAACCATGAGTTGCCTTACGTGGGTCGTTTTGCCTGCGACTGGCTTCGACTTGCAACCACAGACCCGCACGTCGCTCACAGCCCGAGCATACGCCTGCAGGTGCCAAAAGTTAACTGGTACGTCCGCTGTTCACGGAGCCGTCATCCAACCGCAACACGGGAACTGGACGCCTGTCGGTCGGCGGACGCCGGCCAGGACGGTGGTGCAGCCCGGCAGGTGCGGACGGTTCCGGTCCCGGCCGACAGGCGTCGCTCAGGCGTCGTCGCCGGCGGCCAGGACGTACTTGATGTCGTCGACCACGGGAACCGGTCCGGGATCGACACCCTCGTCGCCGGCCAGATGCAGCGCGACCACGTCGCCGACCAGGCACAGGTCCAGCAGCTGGGCGAGATCGCCCTCGCCGGCGGCACGGACCTCGACCACATCGGCCATCACCTCACGGAGGGCCTCGGTGGCAAGATCGAAGCGCCGGCTCACCTGGGGGTGCTCGGCGTCGTGCCGGAGGTTGACGAGGGTGATGAGCTGCCGGGTGGCGTCGCCGTTCACACCCCAACCGGCGACCTCGTTGTGGCAGAGCTCCGGGTGCACGTTCCAGAAGGCCGGTGACTTCGCCGACTCGTTGATCTGGCACTTCCACCGGAGGGCCGCCGCCGCACCGAGGTCCTGGCTGCTGTGCACGAGGGGGATGGTCCGCCCGATCCGTCGCGCCACCGTCTCGGCCACGTTGCCGGCGCGCGCGAGCTGGTCGCGACGTCGGGTCAGCTGGTTGACGGCCAGATCGATCCACTGCTGTGCGCCGGGGAACAGCCCGATGGCCTCCAGCAGTACGAGCGGCGGCACGGCCATGGCCCCGAGTGCGGTGCGGGCCTCGGGGATCGACACCGGCACGGGAACCAGCGGAACGTCCCACTCCCCCGACAACCGGACGAGCTCGCCGCCACCGGACACCACGATCAGGGCGGCCCCGGCCTCGTAGGCGGCGGTGGCCGCCTCGACCGTCTCCTCGGTATCGCCCGAGAACGACACCGCCAGGACGAGGGATCCGGTTCCGACGTAGTCAGGGGGCACGTATCCCTTCACCACCGTGACCGGAACGGGCATGAACGGGGCGGCCACCGCGGTGAGTACGTCACCCACGAAGCCGCTGTCACCCATGCCGAGGACCACGACGTTCTCGACGTCATCGTGGGAAGGGAACCCGTCGATCTCCCGGGCAGCCTCGGCCGCCGCCACCACCTGCTCGGGCAGGCCGAACGTGGCGTCCCAGATCCCCCGCGAGTCGAGGACCTCAGGCGGGGCGGTCACGCGCCGGCGGCCGCACTCGTGGGGACCGCTCCACCGGCATCTGCCTTGGCGGTCAGGCGGGCGTCCTCGGCGGAGTCCACCGCAGTCGCCTCGTCGATCAGCAGCACCGGGATGCCGTCCCGCACCGGGTAGGTGCGGTGCAGTCGGGGGTTGAACAGCACCTGCTCGTCGGCGAAGTACAGGAGCGGGCCCTTGTCCTCGGGGCAGGCGAGCACCTGGATCAGCAGCGGGTCGAGCGTCATGGTTGGTCCTCTCTGGATGTCGTGCGGATCAGTTCGTGGGGACCAGACAGCGGTCCCGGGTAGTGCACAGGGTTCAGGAGCCGAGCAGCCGGGCGATGGACCCCTGCACCTCGGCCACCCGAGCGGCGCAGGCCGCCTCGTCCGGCGCCTCCACGTTGAGGCGGAGGAGGGGCTCGGTGTTCGACGGGCGGAGGTTGTACCACCAGTCGCCCCGGTCCACGGTCAGTCCGTCGAGCCGGTCGGCCGTGCCCAGGGCACCGCCTGCGGCCTCCACCTCGGCGGCCATCAGCTCGACGGTGCCGGCCGGATCGTCGACCACCGTGTTGATCTCCCCCGAGGCGGCGTAGCGCTTGAACGGGGCCAGCAGTTCCGACAGCGGTTTGCCGGTCACACTCAGCAGCTCCAACACCAGCATGGCGGCGATGATCCCCGAGTCGGCGCGGTAGTTGTCGCGGAAGTAGTAGTGCCCCGAGTGCTCCCCGCCGAAGACGGCGCCCGTGTCGGCCATCACCTGCTTGATGAAGCTGTGGCCGACCTTGGTCCGTACCCCGACGCCACCCTTCTCGGCGATCACCTCGGGGACGACCCGCGAGCAGATGCAGTTGTAGAGCACGGTGGCACCCGGGTGCTTGTCGAGCAGCGAGGAAGCCACGAGCGCGGTGGTCAGCGACCCCGACACCGGCTCGGCGTACTCGTCCACCAGGAACACCCGGTCGGCGTCGCCGTCGAAGGCGAGTCCCACGTCGGCACCCGAGGCCAGGACGAGTTTCTGGAGGTCCACCAGGTTCTCGGGCTGGATCGGATCGGCCGGATGGTTCGGGAAGTTGCCGTCCAACTCGGGGAAGAGGATCTGCACCTGAAAGGGCAGACCCTCGAAGACCTTGGGAGCGACCAGCCCACCCATGCCGTTCGCCGTGTCCGCGACGACCTTCAACGGTCGGAGCGCCGACGTGTCGACGAACGACCGAACGTGGTCGGCGTAGGCGTCGAGTACCGAACGGCGCTCGAGCGCACCCATGGCCGACGGGTCGGGATCGGCCGGGCCTTCGGCGCCCCACTCGTCGAGCAGCTGCTCGGTGGTGGCCTGGATCTCGGTCAGGCCGGTGTCCCGTCCGATGGGCCGGGCCCCTGCCATGCAGAGCTTCAGTCCGTTGTACTTGGCCGGATTGTGGGATGCCGTGAACATCGCCCCCGGCGCATCGAGGCTGCCGGCGGCGAAATAGAGGAGGTCCGTCGAGGCGAGTCCCAGGTCGATGACGGTGGCCCCCTCGGAACGGGCCCCGAGGGCGAAGGCCGCCGAGAGTTCGACACCGGACTCGCGCATGTCCCGCGCGATCAGGATCGTCGATGCCCCGGTGAAACGGGCGACGGCCACGCCGATGGCGCGGAATTGGAGGGCGTTGAGCTCATCGGGGACTACGCCCCGGATGTCGTACGCCTTGAAGACGTTGGAGAGGGAGGCCATGGCCGGGCCATCCTAGGCCAGGGCCCCGTGGGAGGATCTGGACGTGATCGGAATCCCTGCCATGGACGCGCTGAGCCCCGACCGACGACGGGTGCGGTCGAGGCGGCGGCCCGGGACGATCCTCGTCACCGCGGTCGTGGCCGCGGTGACGCTTGCCGCTTTCACGGCGTCCCTCGCCGGCATTCCCACCCCGGCAGGAGCCGGGCCGGTCCGTGCCGCCGCCCCGCACCCGGGCACCGGGCCGTCCCCCCGCACGATCCTCAGTACGCATCTGATCGTGGCATCTGCGTCCGATCCCGCGGCGAACGGGTACTGGCTGACGGCCACCGACGGAGGGGTGTTCGCCTTCGGTGATGCGGGGTTCCAGGGCTCCATGGGCGGCACGGTCCTCAACCGGCCCGTGGTCGGCATGGCGGCCACCTCCGACGGTCGGGGCTACTGGCTGGTGGCCTCCGACGGCGGGATCTTCGCCTTCGGCGATGCCGCCTTCTACGGCTCCATGGGTGGGACGCCGCTCAACGAGCCGGTGGTGGGGATGGCGGCCACCTCCGACGGTCGGGGCTACTGGCTGGTGGCCTCCGACGGTGGGGTGTTCGCCTTCGGCGATGCCGACTTCAACGGCTCCATGGGTGGGAAGCCGCTCAACAGGCCGGTGGTGGGGATGGCGGCCACCCCGGACGGTCGGGGCTACTGGCTGGTGGCCTCCGACGGTGGGGTGTTCTCCTACGGCGATGCCGTGTTCCAGGGCTCCACCGGCGCGCTCTCCCTGAACTCGCCGGTCGTCGGCATCTCCGTGGACACGACGAGCGGTGGCTACCGGATGGTGGCGGCCGACGGTGGGGTGTTCTGCTTCGACGCACCCTTCGACGGATCAGCCGTCGGCCTGGTCCAACGTGCCGTGGTCTCCCTCGACACCGACGGCACGGGCTACCGGGTCGTCTCGTCCAACGGTGGGGTGTTCGCCTTCGGCGGGGCGCCCTTCCTCGGCGCCGTCAACGTCCCACCGCTCGTGGGCGAGGTGGTCACGATCGACCCCGGCCACGATGGCGGCAACGGAGCTGATCCCGCATACATCGATCGTCCCATCGACGGCGGTGGCTTCACCGAGTCGTGCGACACCGCGGGCACCACCGACCTGGCCGGCTACCCGGAGCATGCCTTCAACTTCGACGTGGCCACCAGGTTGGCCGCGCTGTTGGAAGCCGGAGGCGCCACGGTGGTGCTCACCCGCTCCAACGACACCGGCGTGGGCCCGTGCGTCAACGTCCGGGCCGCTATCGGCAACCTCGCCGGATCGGACGCCGCCATCTCGATCCACGCTGACGGCGGTCCGTCGGACGGTCGCGGCTTCGCCGTCGACGTACCCGTCCCCGTCGTGAGTTCGATCAGCGACAACCGGGCCATCGTGGCGCCCTCGGGTCAGCTCGGCGACGATGTGCGGGACCACTTCCTGGCCGACACTGACGAGCCGGTCTCGGACTACACGGGCTCGGACGGGATCGTCCCCCGCGGCGACCTCGGGGGGCTGAACCTCTCCACGGTGCCCAAGGTCCTCATCGAGTGCGCCAACATGCAGAACGCCACCGATACCGCACTCGTCGACTCACCGCAGTGGCGCCAGCAGGCGGCCCAGGGCCTGGTCGACGGGATCACCGCCTTCCTGGTCCAACGCGAGGTCCCCTGACCGCGGGGTCAACCGGGCGCCGCGCCACAGCCCGGTGTCCCGCTACCCCGCGCCGCCGCCCGACAGCAGGCCGATGACGTCACCGGCCATTGCCCCGCAGAGCTCGTCCAACAATTCCATGCGGGCCTGGAGGCCGTCGGCCACGAGCAGTCGCTGGAGGTCGAGCGAGACGAGCGGCGCCATGTCGCAGAGTTGCCAGCCCACGTCGGCGGGCTCGCCCGAGATCCGGAGACTGTGCGGCAGGGCCGGGACATCGCCGAGTTCGGACAGCAATGACCGTAGGCGTCGCAGCGACGCCTCGGCCCCGGCCAGGACGGCGTCACTGCACGGTGCGTCGACGTCCGGCAGGTCCTCGACGAGGGCCCGGGGGTACGGGGCGTCGACCAACCACTCCTCGACTCGGACACGCCGGATCCCGGTGGCGACGACCAGTAGGCGCCCCTCCTCCAGCTCGGCCACGTTGGCGATACGGGCCACGGTCCCGACATCCACCCGCTCGTCGCCGCCGCCCACCTCGGAACCGCGCTCGATGAGGACCACCCCGAACTCGCCGTCCGCCTCCAGGCAGCGGGTCATCAGGGCCCGGTACCGCTCCTCGAACACGTGGAGCGGTAGGCCCGCCCCCGGGAACAGCACCGAGGAGAGGGGGAACATGGCGAGTTCGTACGTCACCTCGTCGCCCCGGCGGCACGACGCGCCCGTCGGGCCCGTCCGGCCCGCCAGCCGACGATCGCCAGTGCGATCACGACGATCAGCGAGATGACGGTCAGGGCCTGACCCACCCAGTCGGCCGGCACGTTGCCGTAGGTCAGGCTCACGTCATTGCTCGTCGGCACCACCACCATCAGGTTCGGCGCGACCCGGTAGGGCCCCTCCGCTCCCGAGGCCTGCCAATTGGGGAAGTAGGAGATCCGGACCTCGACCGGCACGCCGACCCTGTCGACGTGGAAGCTGACCCCTCCCTCGGTCTGGCGCACGTCCGACACGGTCACCGGTGGCTCGGGTACCGATGGGACCGAGGCGGCACCGATCGGCACCCTCGTCCAGGTGGCCGGTCCATCCGCGGCCGGGACGACGTCCCACCGGGACGGATGGTCGTACCAGTCCACGGCCGGCGTGAGCCAACTCGACTGGTCGGCCCCGACGCCCTTCCACACCACGGGCTGGCGGGTCAGCGGCACCACGAGTTGCGAGTCGGCGATCCGGTAGACCTTCCACGTCGTGTCGAGCGCCTCGCCGTTGTAGTTGGTGCTCCACGGCCCCGTCGAGCCGACCAGGGTCGCCGACGGGTCGGCCGCGGCCGCGTCCTGGACCGTGGTCGACGACGCGAGCAGGTAGCGCACCCCCAGTTCCTGGAGGTGCTGGATGCCGAGCGGCACGTCGAGTCCGCCATAGGGCAGCCCCACCACGGCGTTCGACGGGTTCGGCGAGAGTTCGTTCTGGTTGATGAAGTGGAACGGGGTGGTGGACGCTGACTCGAAGAGCAGGCCCTCCATCGAGTCGATACAGCCGTTCGTGAAGTACGGCAGGAGCATGAGGGACTCCGTGGTACCGAACCGGTTGAGGGACGGGTCGTACTCCCACATGGCCCGCCCGCAGCCCTGCGTCGCCCCGACCGTGGACATCATGTTGATGACGGCCTGGAACTCGGGATAGTCCGGCTTCTTCTCGTAACCGGAGTAGTTCCACTGCGCCCAGGCGCTCGGCTGGTCGGCACCGACCGTCACCCCGATCTTGGCCAGCGTGGCTGCCGGCACCACCAGTGGTGGCACGACCGCGAGGCAGGCCGCGGCCAACCCCACCAGGGGCCCGAGGACCGCTCCGGCGGCCACCGCCGCGGGGACGGGGCGCCGGAATCGAGTCACCCGCGCACCGGGCGACCAGGCGTCGGTGTCGACGGTAGTGAGACTGCGACGGGCGGCCCGCACCCAGACGTTCAGCCGGCGGCGGCGCCACCATCGGGCGACCAGGCCCACCACCTCGGCCAGGGCGAAGCCGGCCAGCAGGTAGAGGCAGAGGAACCAGAGGGGCAGGAACCTCACGTTGTAGAGCTTGGAGGCCGGGTCGACGATCATGGCCAGCGCCGACAGTCCGGCCATCACCACGAGGAACAGGCCCACCCGGCTGCGGCGCAGCACCACGAACGCCACACCCACCAGGTCGGCGATCAGCACCCACCGGGCCGACCCCGGGAAGAGCAGATGGGGGTACCCGAAGACCTTGGTGTAGCCCATGTTCGTCGTGTACGGCTGTTCGACGTAGAACGGCAGGAGCCACCAGGCGGCCAGCCCCAAGCCGAGCGCGCCGGCCACAGCCGACCAGACCAGGCGACGGCCCCACCGACGCCGCGCCACCGATGCCCGCACCCCTCCGGCGACCATGCGCGGCAGGTCGGCGTCGAGGATCAGCCACACGCCGGCGCCGACCACCGCGAAGATGGCCGGGATCAGGTGGCAGAGGAGGGTGGCGGCAAACAGCACGGCGGCCAGCGCACGGTGCCGGCCCGACCGCAGGCCCGCCGCCACGACGCCAAGGAAGAGGAGCGAGAGCGAGAGGCTCAGCGAGAAGGAGAACTCACCGGCCAGGGTCGACAGCAGGTTCCCGCCGTAGATCGAGAAGCTCGGTTCGAACAGGAACGGGAGGGTGGCGGCGGCCAGGCAGCCCGGACCCGGATCGCGCAACCCGGCCAGCTTGCCGAACGCCCACGCGCACACCGGCAGGAGGAGGCTCCCCAGGACGGTCACCAGCTTGAAGGCGACGTCATAGGAGAACACGGCGTTGAACAGGACGGTGACCAGGCCCGGCAGGGGGAAGTAGAAGGTGTAGAGGGGGAAGCCGTCGTACCAGCCCGGGTCCCATCCCGTCACCCGACCGTGCGTGAGCAGGTCCGACTTGAGGAACGCCGGCAGGGCGACGTGGGCGCCCGTGTCACCGCCCGCCGTGGTCGTGTTCAGGAAGAGCAGGTTGGGGTGCATCTGCGTCAGCACCACCACGATGACGCCAAGGATGGCTGCGGCGCTGGCCCACGCCGGCCACGCCGTGCGGCGGGTCATCCCCACCCACCACGGCGCCCGGACCGACCTGGCCGGTGCCCGGTGGCCGGCGGTGGAGCCGCCGGGTGCGATCACCGTGCCGGGAGCCCCCAGGGGGGCGTCCTCGACGGCCGTCGCGCCGTCACTGTCGCTCAGCGGTCCAGGCGTCATCTCAGCCCAGCCCCCGGGCGCCGACCAGCGCCGGGAGCACCACGGCGCTCAGTGCCAGGGCGTTGAATGAGGCGTGGGCGACCATGTTCATCCCGAGCCGTCCCGTCCGGTACGACACGACACCGAGGATCACGCCGAAGGTAGCGAGTCCGAGCAGCTGCAGCGACTCTGCGTGGGCCAGGCCGAACAGCACACCGCTGACCAGCACGGCCAGTGCGGGCCCCACCCAGCCTCCCCAGCGGCCGAACAACCGGGCCAGGGCGCGGAGGAGGACCCCTCGGAAGAAGAGCTCCTCGAAGAAGGGTGCGCCGACCACCGTGGCGATCACGATCAGCCAATAGCCGGTGCCGTGGGAACCACCCGTCAACTTCTGCGCCGGTGCCGAAAAGCGCTGGTTGAAGTCGTGGACGTGCGGCTTGATCGGAACGTAGATGAGCGCCACGAGGAACTGACCCGCCACCCCGATCGGGACACCGAGCAGGTCGATCCAGCGGAAGCGGAGGCCGACGTCGGGCACAAGGCGCTTGGTTCCGCGCAGCCGGCTGGCCAGGACGGCGGCGCCGGCGAAACCACCCCACAGGCCGGCGAGCGTCGACAGGACGAACCAGGTGGGGGGCTCGGCCAGCTTCGACAGTGCGGTGAGCTGGTGGTACTGGCCAGCGATGGCGGCGGCGATCCCGACGACCACCGCGGCCAGGACCTGCCCACCGAGGAACCCGAGCCCCGCATAGAGCAGCCACATCCACCCGGCGGCCCGGTCGACGGGGCTTCCGCCGGCGTCGAGTTGCAGGCCGAGGGAGACGTCGCTGGTGCCGAACCGACGCCTCTCCGGCCCGGCGCCGGTCGGGGTCGGGTCGTGCGTCGTCGGAAGTGGTGCGCCGGGTCCCGCGGCATCCACCGCCTGTTCGGGCCGGTCGCTCACTCCCCCACGATACCGATGACACACCGTGGCGGGGCACCGGGTGCGACGGGGTGGGGCGATGCGTCAGGAAGGCCCTGTGGCGCGTAGCATGAAGAGGTGACCCCGCCAAACCCGAACACCCCCAGCGGCCCGTCCCCGAGCACCCCCGGGCAGGAGTCGCCAGGGCAGAACAAGAATCGCATCGTCCTCCTGGCGGTCGTGATGGTCGTCGTGCTTGCGGTGCTGCTCGTCCCGAGCCTGGTCCAGAAGGCCAACACGTCCCAGATCACCTACAACACGCTCCTCACGAAGCTGTCGGACAAGCAGGTGTCGACGGCAACCGTCGACCAGTCGTCGGGCGTCATCACCGGGACCCTGACCGACGGCACCAAGTACTCGGCCAACGGACCGAACCCGGTGACCGACTCCGAGCTCAGCGCGCTCAAGCCACTGGGTGCCAACTACAAGTTGGTGACCACCACCACCAACCCGCTCGTGTCGATCATCTGGTACCTCGTGCCGTTCGCAATCATCCTCGGGATCTTCTACTTCATCAGCCGACGGGCACAGGGGCAGATGGGCAGCATCATGTCCATCGGCCGCTCCAAGGCGAAGCTCTACTCCACCGAGCGACCATCGACCACGTTCGACGATGTGGCCGGCTACGACGGGGTGAAGCTCGAGATCAGCGAGGTCGTCGACTTCCTTAAGACACCGGCGCGCTTCCGGGAGATCGGCGCGCGCATCCCCAAGGGCATCCTCCTCGTCGGTCCTCCGGGCACCGGCAAGACGCTCCTCGCCCGGGCCGTGGCCGGTGAGGCCGGCGTGCCGTTCATGTCGGTGAGCGGTTCCGACTTCATGGAGATGTTCGTCGGCGTCGGCGCCAGCCGGGTCCGCGACCTGTTCGCCACCGCCCGCAAGCAGTCGCCGGCCATCGTCTTCATCGACGAGATCGACTCCATCGGACGCAAGCGCGGCGCCGGCCTCGGCGGGGGCCACGACGAACGCGAGCAGACCCTCAACCAGATGCTGTCCGAGATGGACGGGTTCGACCCCACCGAAGGCATCGTGGTGATGGCCGCCACCAACCGACCCGACATCCTCGACGCCGCCATCCTCCGTCCCGGCCGCTTCGACCGGCAGATCGTGGTGCCGCTGCCCGACCTCGACGAACGCCTGCCGATCCTGCAGGTCCACTGCAAGGACAAGCGGGTCGACCCCACCGTCGACCTGGGCAAGGTCGCACGCGGAACCCCCGGCATGAGCGGTGCAGACCTGGCCAACCTGGTCAACGAGGCAGCACTGCACGCCGTCCGCCGCGGGTCCCCCGTGATCCAGAACGAGGACTTCGAGGCGTCCCGCGACCGGGTCCTCATGGGCCAGCGCCGCGACAGCCTGGTCCTGTCGAACGCCGAAAAGGAGCGCGTGGCATTCCACGAGGGCGGCCACGCCGTGCTGGCCTACGTGCTCCCCGACGCCGACCCCGTCCACAAGGTCACCATCCTCCCGACCGGCATGGCGCTCGGCGTCACCATGCAGCTCCCGATGGAGGAGCGGCACATCCACCCCCGCCAGCACATCGAGGACTCGCTCGCCGTGCGGATGGGCGGTCGCGCCTCCGAGCTGCTGGTCTACGGCGACCTCTCCACCGGCGCCGCCAACGACCTGGTCGGCAACACCGAACTCGCGCGCAAGATGGTCCGCGAATGGGGCATGAGCGACAAGATCGGTCCCATGGCGTGGGGCTCGCAGGGGCAGGTCTTCCTGGGCGAGGACCTCATGCACACCCGCGACTACTCGGAGCACACGAGCCAGATCATCGACGACGAGGTGGAGCAGATCCTCCGGGCCCAGGAACAGCGCGCCCTCGAGGTGCTCGCCCGACACCGGGGCGGTCTCGACGCCGTCGCCCGGGCCCTGCTCGACGAGGAGACGATCGACGGCGAGACGGTGGGGCGACTGGTCGACACCGCCTACGGCCGACCCGTCCACGCACCGGGCGTCAAGACGGTGCCGCCGATCTTCGTGGCCAGCCAGCACGGCCCCACGGGTACGGACAATGTCGACGGTCCCCCGGCGGACGCCGCGGGCGCACCCGTGGATGGCCCGACGGCGCCCGCTCGTGTTCCCTCGGCCGAGACCGGGCCCGGATCGGCGGAGCCCGCACAGCCTGCAGGCACGAACAGCAACGCGGCCCCTACTGTCGGCGGCAACGGCTCCGGTGCCCCGGTGCCTCCGGTCGCCCAGCCGGGCAACGGATCGACCCCGCAGACCGGCGGATGGCCCCAGGCGCAGACCCCGTGGCCGGGCAAACAGGCGCCCTGGCCGCCACCCCCGCCTCCTGCCTCGCACTGAGGCCCACTCCTCCGCCCAGGTCGACCAGCCGGCCGGATCGCCCGACGGGCGGGCTGGCGCTGTCGAGCAGACCCGGAAGGTTCTCTAAGGGGGCTGAGTCAGGGGGCTGAGTCAGCCCTCGACTCAGGAGGAGAGCGGAAATCCGGACGTCGACACGACCCCCGGTGCACCGGTGGGACCGTCGTCCGCCTCGACGACGACCGGTCCGGTGGCCTCGACCACCAGCGGACGTAGACCCCCCACGGCGGCGGCCCCGAACACCACCAGGCCCCCGGCGCCGATCCGGGCCCTGGCGATGGGCTGGCCGCCAGCCAACGGGACCACGGTGACCGCTACGGGCGTGGCTCCGGGGTCCGCCACCGCCAGCGACCGGATGGCCGCACCGGCCGACAGCGGATTGCCCGGTGATCCGGGCCCGACCACCAGCCACGTCATCGCCGTGCCGGGGGTCCCCATCGTGAGTCCCGCCTGCGGTGCGATCGCACCGCCGGGGGCCGTCACGCTGCGACCCACCACGATCGGCGAGGGTGCGGACACGGTGATCGAGTAGGGCGAACCGAGCGGCCACCCGGCCACGGCCGATACGGTCAGCGTCGACGCCGCGTGGGCCGGCACCTCGAGGACCCGCGGCGTCACCGTGGCGCCGGACAGGCCCACGGACACCTCGGCGGCAACCTGGGCGCCCCCTGGATTCGCCACCACCAGGTTCACCGTCCCGCCCTGGACGGCCGTGGTCTGGGCGAAGCGCCAAGTCGTCGCCGAGGCGGCGGTCCCGGCCACCAGGGCGAGACCCGACCCGGCCGGCGTCGAGATGTTGTCGAGCTCGGTGGCCACGACCGCGCCCGATGCCGCCTGGACCACTGTGGTGACCCCCGATTGGCCTTGGACGTAGGCGCCGAGGCCCGTGACCACCAGTGCCCTGGGTGCGAGCGTGATGCCCTGATAGGCCTGGGGCACGAGGAGGGCCCCGCTCGTGGTCAGGAAGCTCACGTTGACGACCGCCTGGGCGGCCGTCGGGTTGTAGAGCGACAGGTCGAGCGGCCCGCTGTTGGTCGACCCGCCCGCGAACTCCCACTCCGGCGCCACCGTGGAGGCGCAGGGGGCCGTGCTCCACCCGGTCGGCCCGCCGATGACCATCGTCCCGGTCACCCCGCCGCCGGCGAAGGCGAAGGTGGCCGCCGTCGCTCCGGCCGGCAGCCCGGTCGCCGGGATGACGTCCGCCGTCCCGAGCGCCGGCACGACCACGGCGCTGCGTGTCTGGGCCGTCCCCGACGCCGCCACGGCGGTCATGACCCCGTGGACCACGGTCCGCGTGGAGTTCGTGAGCACGACGACGCCGGTGGCGCCCGCGCCGGCATCCGCCCCGGCACCGCTCGTGCAGAACAGCGAGGACGTCGTCGCGCCCACCGGTGCCACCTGCACAGCTCCCCCGGATGGGGCCGCAGGTGCCTGGGGCGGCGGGACCGCCAGTGAGAACACCCCCACCCCCACGACCACGGCGGCAGCGGCGGCGACGGCTGCCGTCCGTCCGGCGACCGGTCGCTGTGCCCGTCGTCGCCGAGCGATGCGAGACTGGACCGCGGGCAGCGTCCCGGTCACGTCGACCACCGACCGATCCGTGCCCATGTCACCGTCTGCTCCCGGCACGCCGGAGGTCGGACCCGTCATCCGAGCACCTCCTGTTCCGTGCTCCACACGTCGTCGATCTCGTCCGTGCCGAGCGAACGGCCCGGTGACCACCTTCGGGGCCGTCCAACACGCTCCCACTGACGTCGGAGCCGACGACGGTCCACCAACGCGATGAGGACGAGGCCCCACGCCACGACCGAGAAGACCCCGGACCCGAGTGGCACGAGTCCGCCGTCGAAACGGAGGGTGCCCGTCGAGGTCGCCGGCACCGCGTACCGGGATGCCCAGCTGAAGGAGTCGGAGCGAGTAGCCGATGCGCCGGACGCGGTGGTGAGATGCCAGTCGCCCGAAGGGGCGACCGACGAGAAGACCGTGCCGGCGGTCAGTGGCCCCGCATAGGAGCGGGAAGCGGCTGCCCCGGGCAGCACTGACCGGACCCCGGGAACGACGGGCGAGCCCGGGCCAGCGGCCAGGGGCGACGTCAACGCGGTGGCGGTCCCGGGTCGGCCCGGGACCTCGGCCCGCAGCGGCACCCAGTCGGCGTTGGCGAAGATGGTGATGCCGGTGCCCGAGAGGACCGGCTGCAGGTCGAGCTGGCGGTCGAGAGCCGGCAGCAGGTCGGACGGAACGGGGTAGGCGGTGGGACTCTGCTGACCGGCGATGACCGGTGCGATGGAGGTGAGGACGACGACGTAGCGGACCCCGGCGGGAGCGACCAGATAGCCGAGCCGGTCCGTGCGGTCCTGTCGGGCGAGGTCCACCGCGGTGCCGAGCTGAGCCGCCGGACCGGCGGAGGTCCCGTTCCACAGCCACCGGGCGTCAGGCGGTCCGTCCTCAGACGTGGCGTACGCGAGACCGTCGCCGGCGTTCCAGCCACCGAGGTTCAGACTGCGGGGATCGCCGAGCCACAGGACCCGAAACGCGCCGTCCGATGCCTTGGCATTCATCCAGGAGACCGACTGGGCGAAATCGTTGGTCGGGAGGTCCCATCGTCCGGGCAGGGCGGAGATGAGCGTCGGTAGCGAGCCGAGCGAAACGGCCAGCACTCCCACGACCGTGACCAGTTGGCGCCAGCCGAACGCGGCCTTGGGCAGGTCCCGCTCGAACGCGGCCACTCCCAGCCCGATTGCGGCGGCCGTGGCAGCCGCAGCGGGGCCGAGGAGCACGAGCGGCTCGACGGCCAGTCCACCGGTCCACCCACGTCCGCTGATCCAGGCCATGAACCAGAACACCAGCGCCACGGTCCAGAACCGGGTCGCCCACCGGAACCGGACCCCCCGGGCCAGCACCAGCGGTGCCGCGGCGGCGATGACGAATCCCCAGGTCAGCGGCGATCCGCCGATCGGGCCCGTGGCGAAACGGAGCAGCGAGCTCCAGGAGGCGGCACCGGAGGAAGGTGTCTCGAGGCCGAACACGGAGACCATCCCCCGTCCTGACGCCAGCACCCCGATCACCCAGGGAAGGCAGATGACCAGCGCCACCGCGGTGGATCCCAGTGCCAACCGGACCGCCCGGACCGTCGGACCCGCGTCCCGGAAGAGGAGAGACGAGATGACCAGGGCGAGTGCGCTCAGCACCACCACGATGCCCGCAGCCGGTGCGAACGAGATGAGCACGGCCTCGAGGACGCCGAGGGCCAGCGACCCGCCGAGGAGACCGTGACGCGATGCCCAGGCGCCCGCCGGCACCGCCCGGCCCGGCCCGTCGTCGGTCGGCGCCCCCGCCTTCGGTGGGCCGGCGGTGCGGACGAACGGCTCGAGCCCGGTCGAGCGCGCCAGGACGGCGAGCACCCACGGCGACCCGGCGTAGACCACGAGTGCGCCCCATCGACCCAGGGCGAGCGCGTTGTAGGCCACGGGCATCGCCAGGTACGCGAGCCCGGCCACGAGGGCGGCACGCTGGGAGCCGAATGGGCGCAGTAGACGCACGGCCCCCCAGGCGCCGAACGGCAGGCAGGCGAAGATGAGGACCTTCTGGGTCAGCCCCATGGCGCCGAGCAGCAGTGTGCCGAGTAGGCCGGAGATACCGAGTGCAGGCGTGACCGGCGCCGTCGTCCCCACCCCCGACGGGTGCCAGCCACCGAAGAACTGGGAGATGGTCGACGACCAGGAGGGGAACGGCGTGAACTGGCCGACGGCAGGGAGGTGGCTGGTCAGCACCCCTCGGGAGCCGATGACGACGAGCACTGCGGCCGTCAGCCAGAAGGCGAGCCTCGCCATGCCGGTCACCCGTCCGGCCTCAGTCGTGCCTGCACCTGGCTCCAGTTCGAGCCCCTCGTCCGGGGCCCCGTAGACCTCGGCCGATGCGGCGGCGGCCGCCGCCAGCTCGTCGGCGTGGGCGCCGTGGAATCCGTGCTGGAACACCCGGCGGGAGTAGGCGGACAGGCGCGCGCTCCCCCGCACCTGGAGGAGTCGGATCTCCTTGTCGCTTAACTGCCGTTTGGGTCGGAGGGCTGCCCGGCGGGCACGGGTCGCCGACAACATTCCGAGGTTCCAGCGCCAGGCGCGGATCACCGCAGCGGCCCGGGCTCGGTTGCCGGCCAGTTCGGCGACGAGCACCTCCCCCAGTGCCAACAGGAAGATCTGGGGTAGCACGCGGAGCAGATGGGTGCGGGAGTAGCAGGTGAACACGGCCAACAGCTCGTGGCGACGCTGAAGCTCCTGGAGCGTCGCAGGGCGTCCCTCATCCTTCGACGCCGGCGTCGGTGTCCCCGTCGGGTCCGGAGGCGCTGCGGCGTCCGCTGCGGCGTCCGCTGCGGCGGAGGTGACCAAGGCGTCGGCGTCCAAGTCGGTGGCGTCCGCATCAGCCTCCGTGGCCGAGGACACGACGACGGCCGCTTCGGCGGCGGTGTCCTCGGCGGCGACCAGGGACGCCTCGAGCGGACGCGCCCCGGAAGCCAGCTGCTCCAGGTGGCGCACCCGGGCATCGGGGGCGACGACGATGCGGGCACCGAGCACCTGTGCCCGCCAGCACAGGTCGAGGTCCTCTCCCATGGCGACGATCATCGGGTCGTAACCGCCGAGCGCGTCGAACAGGTCGGAACGGATGAGCGTGACCCCGCCCGGGGCCACGAACACGTCCCGCACCGCATCATGCTGGCCGTGGTCGATCTCATGGGGCTGCACCCGCTCGACGACGGATCCGCCCTTGTCGACGCTCATGCCGACATGGACGAGTTGCACGGGGTCGTTCCAATCCACGACCTTCGGTGACACGATCCCCGCATTGGAGCGAAAGGCCTCCTCGACGAGGAGGTGGACGACGTCCGGGTCCAGGGCCACGTCGTCGTGGCACAGGACGAAGTACGAGGCCCCGTCGACCATCGTCCGGACCTCGTTGACGGTGGCCCCGAACCCTCGGTTCGACCCGAACCGCCGGACATACGCGTCGGGCAGGACCTCAGCCACGCGGGCGGCAAGACCCTCCGCCGCCCCTGTGTCCAGGACCAAGACCGACAACTCCGCATAGTCCTGTGAGGCGATCGAGGCCAGCGTCTCAGCGAACCACGGACCTGGATCGTGGGCGACGACGACGGCGACAACCGGCGGGGCCAGTGTTTCCATCAGGGGTCAGAGGCTATCGGGCCTGGAGGGGGCTGACGAGGCTATTGGGACGGACTTCTCGACTCATTCGTCATAGCCGCACGCCTCCCGACGACTGGACGGTGTTCGCGGAGTGCTTGCAAATGTTTATCATCTGGTATACAGTTGTATTCGAACACGACGCCAGGATCTTGGATGCAGGAGCCCGGCGTGGTGCGACAGGAACGTGACAGCAGCACCGGAACCGAGCAGAAGGAGCACACCATGCCCGACATCAACACCGACATCACCAAGGCCGCCAAGGACATCGCCAACGTCGCCAAGGACGCCACCTACGTCGTCATCGGCGCCGGTGTCCTCGGCTTCCAGCAGGCGCAGGTCCAGCGGCGCGAGCTCATGCAGAAGCTGCAGGACCCGTCGACCGGTCTGGGTGACCGGGTGACCGCCGCCCGGGGCGATCTGAATGAGGCCGTCAAGCACGTCGATGCCAAGGTCGAGGAGCTCATGGACCGTGCCGAGGAGCTCATCGAGCGGGTCGAGGCCGTCTTCGCACCGTTCGAGGACCGGCTCCCCACCCAGGCCAGGGACATCGCCAAGCAGGCCCACGAGCAGGCCAAGGACGCCCGTTCGCAGATCCGCAACATGCGGCCCACCGCCGTCGCCTGAGCGACGCACAGCGACGCCATCGGGTACCCCCCCACCTGACGGCGCCCGACCGGAGTGCCTTCGAGGCCCGGTCACACCGGGACCGACCCCCAAGGTCCCCGAGAGAACGGCCCGCCAGGTGCGGGCCGTTCTCCGCGTCCGGGCCCTCAGGCCGGAGCGCCCCGCCAGTGGGCCAGCACGTCGGCCAGGGTCTGGTCCAGGGGCAGCTCCGGCACCCAGCCGGTGGCGGCGGTCAGCCGGGCCGGGTCCCCGCGCAGCACCGGCACTTCCACCGGCCGCATCAGCGCCGGGTCCTGGACGAGCCGGACCGAGCTTCCGGCCCGGGCCAGGAGGCGGTCGGCGATGTCCTGGATGGCGACGTCCCTGCCCGAGCACACGTTGTAGACGGCGCCCGGGTCCCCCGACTCGATCAGCAACCGGTAGGAGCGGACGACGTCCCGGACGTCGGTGAAGTCCCGCCTGGCGGTCAGGTTGCCCACCGGGATCTCGGTCGCCCCCGACCGTTCGGCATCGACGATCCGCTTGGCGAGTGCCGACACGGCGAAGTTGGGCGACTGACCTGGGCCGATGTGGTTGAACGGGCGCACCGTCACGACGTGCTGGCCGTGTCCGAGCCACGCCTGGGTGCACAGGGCCTCGGCCGCCAGCTTCGACGCGGCGTACGGGGTGAGTGGCGCAGTCGGCGAGGTCTCGGTGAGCGGCAGCTGCGCCGGATCGGTCACTGCGCCGTAGACCTCGGCGGAACTCGTCACCAGGACCCTCGGGTCGGTGCCGCACTCACGGGCGGCCGCCAGCAACGCGCCGGTCCCGAGGACGTTGACCTCGAGGACACGGAGGGGCTCGTCCCACGACTGGCCGACGTGGGTCATGGCCGCCAGGTGGTAGATGGCATCGGGCGCCGCCGACTGCACCGCCGACAGCAGCGCGGCAGGGTCGGTGATCTCGACCTCTTGGTCGATCTGGACGACATCGTCGCCGATGCTGCGGAGATGGTCGGCCAGCCACGTGCCCACGAAGCCGCGACCGCCGGTGATCAGGGAGCGCACGACGGGTCACCCTACCGGGTGTGCGCACCCCCCGAGCGATCCGCCGTCACCGCCGCCCCGGCGACGGACCGCAGCGCAGTGGCGACGGGGTCTCAGTGGGCGAGCGTCGCCGCCGTCCGGTAGGCGGCGACGTGGAGGTCTGCACTGGCCTCCCACGTGTGGGCCGCGGCGATGGCGAACCCCTCGGCCCGTCGCTCGGACACCGCCCGGTCGTCCTGGCGCCCGCCGAGCACGTCGTCGAGCACGTCTCCGAGCGCCGCGGCATCGCCCGTCGGGACGAGGAGGGCGCTGGTACCGGCCACTTCCTCCATCGCCGTCCCGCTGGTGGTGACGAGTGGAGCGCCACAGGCCAGGGCCTCCAGGGCAGGCAGCCCGAACCCCTCGTAGAGCGAGGGATAGACGACCGCCGTCGCGGAGCGCAGCAGCGCAGGAATCGCCATGTCGTCCACGTAGCCGGTGCGCACCACGCGTGGTCCCAGGCCGGAAGTCGTGATGGCGGCATCCACGGCGTCGGCTCCCCAGCCCCTGCCGCCGGCCAGTACGAGCAGTGCGTCCGGATGACGGCCGGCCACTGCGGAGAAGGCATGCACCAGTGTCGGCACGTCCTTGCGCGGCTCGAGCGTTCCCACGAACACCAGGAGCGGGCGGTCCGTGGTCAGCCGGTGGTCGACGCCGGACAGCAGGGCCGCATCCGCGCCGGGCGACGGCTCGTCCGGACGGAATCGCTCCGCGTCCACGCCATGTGGGGCGATCACCACCTCGGCCTCCACCCGGCACCACGTCGCCAAGCCGTCCGCCGTGACCCGACTCGGGCAGACCACGATCGCTGCATCCCGTGCCGCCCGCTCGATCGCCCGACGGAAGAGGACGACCTTGGAACGCTCGTGCCACTCCGGTGCGTCGAAGAAGCTCAGGTCGTGCACCGTCACCACCGAAGGCAGCGGGGACCGCCGGGGCATCGTGTAGTGGGGACCGTGGTGGACGGCGGCACCCGACGACGCGAGGAGCGAGCCCAGTCGGAGCTGTTCCCATGCCAGCCGGAGGGGACGGGGCCCCGGCGCCGACGCCAGCAGGTCACCGGGTGCCACGAGCTGGGACCAGCGGTCACTGTCGTCAGCACGACTGCAGAGGACGAGATCGACATTGGCGCGGTCCGCCAGCTGTCGGGCCAGCTGCAGGATGTAGTACCCGGCGCCCACGGGACGCTCGGGCACGGCGCTCACGTCGAGGGCTACCCGCACCATCGACGGCTCCACGGTGGCATTGGTCACGAGCCCGCTCCGTCCGACGCCGGCCTGCCGCCCGCCACCAGATCCCACACGTCCCGGTGCCTCCGGGCGATCGATGTCCAGGACAGCTCGGCAGCGCGGGCCGTGCCCTTGGCGACGAGGTCGGTGCGGGTTGGCTCGTCGGTCGCCACCTGCAGGAGCCCGGCGGCGATCGACGCCGTGTCGTGGGGATCCACCTCGAGTGCGGCCCCGCCGGTACTGGGCAGCGGGCTCGCGACCACCGGCGTCCCCACCGACATCGCCTCGACCGGGGGCAGGCCGAATCCTTCGATCAGTGGGACGTAGGCGAGCAGGCTGGCCGACGCGTAGAGGCCCGTGAGCTCGCTGGCCGACACCGAACCGGCCAGGACGACACCGGGGGCGAGTTCGACCTGCTCCCCCCAGCCCGAGGGGCCGACCATCACCAGGGGCCACGGTTCGGGCAATTCGGACCGCACCGACTCGTAGGCCTCGACCAGGCGCTGGAGGTTCTTGCGTGGCTCGAGCGTCCCCACACAGAGCAGGAAGGGCCCCTCCACGCCGAGGGACTTCAGGTGGGCGGCGGCGGCCGGCAGGTCCGGTGGCGGCAGGTGGTCCGAACCCATGGGGATGACGGTGATCCTGTCGGGCGACGCACCCGCTTCGACGAGGTCGGCGCCGACGACGTCGGCGGGCACGACGAACTGGTCGGCCCGCCGCAGCGCCCGCCGCAGCGCGCCCTCGTGCCAGCGCCGGCCGCGCGCCGGGTACGCATCCGGGATCCGCCGCCACAGCAGGTCATGCACGGTCACGACCAACGGTGCACGGTGCGACTCGAGCGTGGCCAGCGACACGGCATGGACGACGTCGAACCCGGACGGGGCTCGTTCGAGTCCGAGGTCCCAGGCACGCGTCAGCAGCGGGCCGGGGAGGACGGATGCCCGGAGTGCGTGACCGAGTCGATCGAGCGGATCCGGCCCGGCACCCGACGGAGGGCGGCTGGCGGTCAGGGTGAGCTCGGGGGCGTCGTCGGGATCGGCGGCGTCCAGGGCGTCGAGCCCCTGGAGGAGACCGAGGACGTACGTGCCGATCCCACCGGCGGCGGAGCGGCGGAGCTGCTCGACCAGCAGGAGGACGCGCTGGCGGCTCATCGGTGGGCCGCCGTCTCCCGGGCAGCGTCCCGGTAGAGGTCCACGAGGCCGTCGGCGCACGCCTCCCAGCTGAAGTCGTGGGCGCGCGCTCTGCCGCGCGCCACCAGAGCGTCCACCTCGGACCCGCCGTCGAGGGCATCGACCAGCCGGGAGGACAGCGCGTCCCGGTCGCCTGGGACCACCACCCACGCGCCGTCGCCGACCACCTCCGGAACCGCACCTGCCGCCGTGGCCACCACGGGCACCCCTGCGGCCATTGCCTGGAGCGGAGGGAAGCCGAATCCCTCGTAGCGGGACGGGTAGGCCAGCACCGCTGCACCGCGCAGCACGGCCGCCAGGGAGGTGCCGTCGAGGTAGCCCGGACGGACGATGCGGGAGCGTGCCGGCGACACGCTCAGTGCCTCGTCGAACGACTCGATGCCCCAGCCATCCCCTCCCACGATGACCAACGCCACATCGGGATGCTCGACCGCAACCGCGGCGAACGACTCGATGAGCAGCGGATAGTCCTTGCGTGGCTCGACCGTGCCGATGGCCAGCACGTACCGTCCGCATCCCTCGGGCAGTTCCGGTCCGTCCGGACCGGGAGACCCCCCACCGGTCGTTCCCCGTACAGGCGTGCCCGGTCCCGGCGGGGCCGGGAGCTCCGGCACGCCGTGGTGGACGGCCCGGACCCGCTGCGGGTCCACCCCGAACTCGGCCACCACCTCCTCGGCCACGAACCTCGACGGCGTGTGTACCCACGCCCCTTCGGCCACGGCCCGGCGGATGAGGCGCGGATACGCCAGCGTGGGGGCATCGCACAGTTCCGGGTACCGGACGACGGTCAGGTCGTGGACGGTCACCACCCTCGCCGCCGTGCCGGTGGGCGGCACGACGAAGTTCGACCCGTGGACGACGTCGGGCCGGCCGACGAACCATTCGATCGGGGGGAGCCGGCCACGGGCCCACGCGGCATGCAGCGGACGGGCGGGCATCGGGCGCTGCGCCGAGCCGATCCCGGTGGGCAGCAGCGCGTCGATCCCCTCGCGGCGGCGCCAACTGACGGCGAAGGCGGACACCGACACGTCGTCACGGGCGGCCAGGCCGCCGAGCGCACCCGAACAGAAGACGCCGACCCCGGTTGGCCGGCCGAGCAGGGGCGTGGCGTCGAACGCCACGGACAGCCGACGGTCGGCGACGGTCGCTGGTCGCTCCGGCGGCACGTCGTGAGCCTTGCACATCCTTGGCAGCCGACCGCACAACACGGTCGTCGGAACCGGGCCACCCGGCTGGAACGCCCCGCGGGGCCGGGTAGCCTGCGCGGATGCGCCCGACACACACCGCCAACCGGTCCGGTCCATGATCACCGCGCTGGCCGGAGGCGTCGGCGCCGCCCGGCTGCTGCGCGGCATGGTCGAAGTCCTTCCGCCCGGTGACATCACGGCAGTGGTCAACGTGGGGGACGACACCGATCTCCATGGCCTCCACATCTCGCCGGATCTGGACACGGTCATGTACACGCTGGCGGGTGCCATCAATCCGGACACGGGCTGGGGACTCGCCGGCGAGACCTGGCGGGTCATGGAGTCGCTCGGCCGACTCGGGGGCGTCACCTGGTTCAATCTCGGTGATCAGGACCTTGCAACCCACCTCTACCGGACGCAGCGCCTCTCCGAGGGTGCGACCCTCGGGATGGTCACCGGCGAACTGGCACAGAGGTTCGGCGTGGGAGTCCGCCTGCTCCCGGTCACCGACGATCCGCTCCGGACCCGGGTGCGGATCGCCGGGGGGACCGAGGTCGGGTTCCAGGAGTACTTCGTGAAGCTCCACCATGACGTGGTCGCCGAGGAGATCCGCTTCGACGGCGCGGCCGCGGCGACCCCCGGTGCAGGCGTACTCGATGCGATCGTCGGGGCCACTTCGGTCGTGGTGTGTCCGTCCAACCCGGTGGTTTCGATCGACCCCATCCTGGCCGTGCCCGGGATCCTCGAGTCGCTGGCCGCACGGCGTCAGGACGTCATCGCCGTCTCGCCGATCGTGGCAGGTGCGGCCATCAAGGGACCGGCCGACCGGCTCCTGGTCGAGATGGGCTTCGAATCCTCGGTCGTGGGCGTCGCCCGTTGGTATGCACCATGGGTGTCGACGTTGGTCATCGACGAGTCCGACGCAGCGCTGGCACCGGCCGTGGAGGCCGAGGGCGTCCGTTGCGTCGTCACCGGTACCGTCATGTCCGACGTCACTCGCGCAGCCGCCTTGGCCGAGGTCGTCATCGGTGCACGTGCCTGACGACACCGCTGGCTCCGGAGTTCCGGCCGACCTGCCCGCTGGCGCCCTGAGTGTCGTGCCCGTCCGCGGAATCGGTGAGGTGCGTCCGGGCGACGATCTGGCCGCACTGTTCGCACCCGCACTCCGCACGACCGGGGGCCACGGAGCAACGTGGGTCCGCACCGGCGACGTACTCGTCGTCACCCAGAAGGTCGTGTCGAAGTCCGAGGGCCGGATCGTCCTCATCGACACCGATGACCCGGACGCAAAGCGCGCACTGGTGGAGTCCGAGTCGGTCCGGGTGCTACGTCGCCGGGGCGACCTCCTGATCACCGAGACCCGTCACGGGTTCATCTGTGCGAACGCCGGCATCGATCTCTCCAACGTCGATGCGGGGACGGCGGCCCTGCTCCCGGTGGACCCGGACCGTTCGGCCCGCCGCCTCCGGGAGTCCCTCGGTCACCAGCTCGGCGTCGACGTCGCCGTGATCGTGTCGGACACGTTCGGGCGGACGTGGCGCAACGGGGTGACCGATGTCGCCATCGGCATCGCTGGCATCGCCGGGGTGGTCGACCTCCGCGGCACCATGGACGCCACCGGGCGCGTGCTCGAGGCGACAGAGGTGTGCGTGGCTGACGAGGTCGCCGCGGCAGCCGAGCTCGTCATGGGCAAGGACAAGTCGGTGCCCGCCGCCGTCGTGCGCGGGATCGATCCGTCCTGGCTCCGCCGGGCCTCGGTGTCTGACGAGATCGTGCGGCACCCGGCTGGAGACCTGTTCCGCTGACCTGTTCCGCTCAGCGGGCCACAGAGCGGATCAGCCGACGTCGAAAAGATCGACCACGAAGACCAGGGTCTCGTTCGGCCCGATCACCCCGCCGGCCCCACGACTCCCGTAGCCGAGCTCCGGCGGGATGGTGATCCGCCGGCGGCCTCCCACCTTCATGCCGGCCACGCCCTCGTCCCATCCCTGGATCACGTGCCCGGCTCCCAGCGGGAAGCTGAAGAGGTCGTCCCGGTCCCACGACGAGTCGAACTCGTCACCCGTGGACCACGATACGCCCACATAGTGCACGGTCACCGGCTTGCCGGCCACGGCTTCAGCCCCGGAACCCAACTCGAGGTCCTCGAGAACAAGTCCGCCGGGAGGCGGACCGTCCGGAACGGTGACTGATGGTTTCGCGTCGGAAGGCATCCTGGGACTGTAGAGGCTGCGTGCTACCGCAGGTTGCGACTTTGTGTCGCAACCGATGCCTACCGACCGCGCTGCGACCGGTTCCCGGCCGCGTTGGTCGCCCGGGCACCGGCGGAACCGCCACGGCGAACGCCACCGGAGGCGCCGGCACCGGCGGTCCGGGACTTGCCACCGGCGACCGAGGAGCCCCGGGTCGCGGACGAGGTCGCGCCGTGGCCCCCGGGCTTCGTGGTCCGCCCCGGCTTGCCGGGCTTCCCTGGCTTGCCGAAGCCGTTGGGCTTCCCGGACCCGGTGGGCTTGCCCGGCTTGGAGAAGCCGGACGACTTGCCACCGGAGGAACGGGCTCCGCCCTCACGGGGTCCGGACTCGCTGTCGCGACTGCTCGCACCCTCGCTCGTGCGGTGCCCGCCGTTACGCTGCCCCCCACCATGGCCACCGGGCTTGCGGGTCTTGTAGGGCCGTGACGCCCGCACGCCACCGCGGTTGGCGTTGGGGGACGACTCCCGCTCACGGCTCGCCGGCCGCTCGGCGACCACGCGGCGGGCCGGGGGCGGCCCGAGGATCTTCTCGATCGCACCGGGGTCGTACTCCGTCGTTCCGATCGGCACGTGCAGCTCTCGCTGGAGCTTCTTGACCGCGCCGGCCTTGTCCGGTGTCACGAAGCTGATCACAACGCCGGTAGCCCCAGCGCGGGCGGTCCGGCCTGAGCGGTGGACGTAGTCCTTCGGGTCCGCGGACGGGTCGAAGTGGACTACGGCGTTCACTCCGTCGACATGGATGCCCCGGGCCGCGACGTCGGTGGCGACGAGCGCGTCAGCTGCACCGCGGATGAAGGAGTCGAGAGCCTTCTCCCGCTGCTTCTGACTGCGGTCGCCATGGATCGCGGCGGCACGGATGCCCCGCTGCTCGAGCTGACGGGCGATGCGGTCGGCACCGTGCTTGGTACGCGAGAAGACGATCGTCGGACCACTGGCGGTGATGACGTCGGCGGTCCGGTCGAGCCGGTCACCGGACGACACCCGCCAGAACAGGTGGACGGCGGCGCTGGCGTCGTCCTCGTCGACTTCCAGCTCATGGCGAGCCGGCTCGTGCTGGTAGCGCTTCACCAAAACGTCGATGTCACCGTCGAGCGTTGCCGAGAAGAGGAGCGTCTGACGGCCATCGGGTGTCAGGTCAAGGATCCGACGGACGTCGGGCAGGAACCCCATGTCCGCCATCCGGTCGGCTTCGTCGATGACGACGATCTCCACGGCGTCGAGCCGGATACTTCCGCGCTCGAGGAGATCGCCCAGGCGGCCGGGGCACGCGACGGCGACATCGACGCCGCGGGAAAGCGCCTTCAGCTGCGGGCCGTAGCCCACGCCACCGTAGAAGCAGTCGACCTTGAGACCGCGAGGGTCGGCGAGCACCTGCAGCTCGGACGCCACCTGGGCGGCGAGCTCACGCGTGGGTGTCAGGACGAGCACGCGGGGGTACTTGGGCTTCGACGACTTGCCCGTCAGGCGGGCGATGGCGCCGATACCGAAGGCGAGCGTCTTTCCGGAACCCGTCGGGGCCTTACCGCAGACGTCACGTCCGGCCAGTGCATCGGGAAGCGTCATCGCCTGGATCGGGAACGGCGACGTGATGCCGTTGGCATCGAGCGCGGAAACGATGTCCGAGGGTACGCCGAGCACGGCGAAGGAAGGGGCAGAGGCAGGCATAAGGACACTTTCGGGCTACAGGGGAAGCACCGGAGTGTGCCTCGGGAACCACCAGGCGCCGTAAGAACGGGCGGGCGGACTCACCAACACTACAGGCAATCGCACCAGTCCAGGGTTCACGCGTGTCACCGATGCGCCTGGCGGTCACCTCCCCCACCGCACTCCCGTCGCGTCGGCGCTGCTCACCCGCCCTCCGTTCCCCGTCACACCCTCCGGCAACGATGACCCCATGGCGCTGGATCACTCCATTCCGCCTGCCTCCCCCGGCCTCACCTCGCAGGTGGCCACCCTCACCGGGCTGCTCGGTGCCTTCGTGGCCGACCT
>Ga0302267_10000120_pt1 | contig 97086 bp, 84 predicted proteins | sample III_Bog_E1_3_FD_194555 | JGI IMG/M metagenome (GOLD analysis project Ga0302267, IMG submission 194555) | Peat permafrost microbial communities from Stordalen Mire near Abisko, Sweden - III_Bog_E1_3 | ecosystem: Environmental > Terrestrial > Soil > Wetlands > Peat | place: Sweden: Abisko... | reverse complement strand
TCCGCTCTCCATCGGGGCGAAGAACAGCACGCTTGGAACCAAGCCCTAACCCAAACTGCTTCACAGAAAACGCTCCGGTTCGCCGGGGCGTTTTTCTTTGCCTTGTATCCTTGTAAAAATGACTTCTCAATCTACTGAGCCCTTTCTTCTCTTCGAACATGTGAGTGTTGCGCGTGGCGACAATGTTGTTTTGCATGACCTCAATCTGCGCATTCAGGATGGCGAGCATGTCGCCATCCTGGGGCCGAACGGCTGCGGCAAATCCACGCTGATCAAGACCATAACGTGCGAATGCTATCCGCTGGTGACGCCGGAGATGAAGGTGCGCATCTTCGGGCGTGAGCGCTGGGACCTGACCGAGCTGAAGAAGCGGCTGGGCGTGGTGAGCGCCGAACTGCCGGGGCGGCAGACGCGGACGACGACCGGGTTTGACGCGGTGGTGTCAGGATTTTTTTCGAGTTCCACGTTGTGGCCAAACCTGACCGTGACGGACGCCATGCGCGAACGGGCCGCGGCGGTGATGCAGCAACTGGATGCGGCGCATCTCGCGAAGAAACCGGTGGGAGAGATGTCTGCCGGGGAGCAGCGGCGGACGATGATTGGCCGCGCGCTGGTGCAATCCAGCGAGATGCTGCTGCTGGACGAGCCTTCTAACGCGCTGGACATTGCCGCGCAGAGGGAGTTGCGCGAGCTGCTGCGCAAGCTGGCGCGCGACGGCGTGGGCATTCTGCTGATTACGCACCTGCTGGCGGATATTCCGCCGGAGATCGAGCGCGTGATCCTGATGAAACAGGGGCGCATTTTCGCGGACGGTCCGAAGGAAGAGCTGATCACTCGGGAACGGCTGCGCGAGCTTTTCGGCGTGGATGTGGAACTGACGCGGCAGGGCGGGTATTACTACATCCGGTAGAAAACACGGCAACCACGGATTGCACGGATCACCACGGATTTATAAACAAAGACAAAGAAGAATTAAAGACAAAAACAGATTAAGAACAAATCTTAAAACTTGGACTTGTTTTTAATCCGTGGTGATCCGTGCAATCCGTGGTTGCTGTGCTGAACGTTTTTAGTGCCGCGTGCCGGCGGTTTCAAGCTGCACCAGTTCGGGTTTCTCGAATTTATAGCTGCCGAGGACGGCGATTTTGGGCAGGGGGCCGCGGACCATGGCGACTTCGTCGCAGGCGTAGAGGCGCGGACAGCTCTGGCAATCCTTGTAGACCTTGTCGGGCATCTGCGCGCGTTCGGCCATGCGGAATCCGAAGTGAAAGAAGAAGTCGGGAATGCGGGTGAAGAGGCAGACTGCTGCCACGCCTTGCTCATTGGCTTCTTCCAGCAGTGCGCGCAGGATGCGGCCGCCTGCGCCCTGACCCTTGGCTTCCGGGCGGACGACGATGGAACGAATCTCAGAGAGGTGCGGGCCGTAAAGATGCAGCGCGCCGCAGCCGAGGAAGACGCCGGACTCAGACTCCGCCACGACAAAGTCACGCACGTTCTCGCAGATCTCGGAGTAATTGCGCGGCAGCAGGGTGCCGTCGTGCGAGAGCGACGTGATGAGGTCGTAGATGTTGGTGGCGTCACTGAGACGGGCATGACGCACGGTGGATGTCTGTTGCATAACGTTTCCTACTCTTCAGCGGGCGCTTACGGCCTCAGTTATTTTACCCAGCGCGGCGACCTGCTGCCGTGCAGATTTCAGTGCGGTCTTCACCTGTGTACTAGCCGTGCCGCCGGTTACATTGTGGCAGTCCAGCGTGGCCTGCAGGGTGATGGCGGTGAAGAAATCCTGATCGAACTCATCGCCGAACTGCTTCAACTCGGCCAGGGTCAAACCGTCCAGCTCGCAACCCTTGTCCATGGCGAAGCGTACCGCGTTGCCGATCTTCTCATGCGCCTTGCGGAAGGGAACACCCTTATGCACAAGGTAGGTTGCGGCGGCCATGGCGTTCAGAAAACCGGACTCGGCTGCTGCAGCCATGCGGTCCAGGCGGAAGCGCAGCGCGCAGGTGAATCCGGGCAGTACGGACATCATGCCGTGCATGGTGTCGGCGGCGTCGAACACGGGTTCCTGAATCTCCTGCAGGTCTTTGTTGTAGGCGAGCGGCAGGCCCTTGGTCAGTATGGCTACTGCATTGGATGCACCAAGCAGGCGGCCGGATTTACCGCGGATCAGCTCGGTGAGGTCAGGATTTTTCTTCTGCGGCATGGCGCTGGAGCCGGTGGAGAAGCTCTCCGGCAGGTCGACGAAACCGAACTCGGCGGTGGAGAAGAGCGTGATCTCTTCAGCAAAGCGCGAGATGTGGCCGCCCATCTGCGCCAGCGTCTGGGTAAATTCGAGTGCGAAGTCGCGGTCGCTGGTGGCATCCATGCTGTTGGCCGTGGGCGCGTCAAAGTGCAGCGCACGGGAGGCAATGGTGCGGTCGAGCGCGAGCGTGGCTCCGGCGATTGCGCCGGCGCCGAGCGGGCAATAGTTCATCCGCCGGCGCGCATCCTGCAGGCGCGAGGCATCGCGCAGCAGCATCTGCACATAGGTCTGCAGCCAGTGCGCGACCAGCACCGGCTCGGCGCGCTGCAGGTGGGTGTAGGAGGGCATCACCGCGTCGCCGCAGCTCTCGGCGAGGTCCAGCAGCGCAGTGGCCCAGCGCTGCACGCTGTCGAGGGTTGCATCGATGGCGTCGCGCACAAAGAGGCGCATGTCCGTGGCGATCTGCTCATTGCGCGAGCGGCCGGTGTGCAGCTTGAGCGCGAGATCGCCGATCTCGCGGGTGAGTTCCAGCTCGACGAAGTGGTGGATGTCCTCCGCCTGGGGCGACGAGGCGACCAGCGCCATGCCGATCTGGCGGTCGATGAGGAAGGAGGGCGGGCCACCGTCCACTGTGATGCGCGAGGCCCAGCGCTCCGGCCTGCGGCCCACGGCTTCAAGCCCGAGCAGCGTCTTTTCGAGCTCTTCTGGCGTGAGGATGCCGGCGGCCGCGATGGCACGCGCGTGGGCGGCGCTGGCGGCCACCTCCTGCGGGAGCAGACGCCAGTCAAACGGGAACGAACGCTGCCATTGCTCGAATTGTGCATCCAGCGGCTCGCGGAAGCGGCCTGACCACATCTTCATCGGTAGTGCCTTCCGGGGCTAAGCCCCACTTGCGGAATCTGAGGCGAAGCGAAGAGTTGAGATTCTTCGCTCCGCTCAGAATGACAAACTATGTTGCTCAGTACACCATCCAGGCGCTTCGCTCAGAATGACAACTATGTTGCTCAGTACACCATCCAGGCGCTTCGCGTAGGATGACAAATCGTTACGACGTTAGCGCCTGCGCGGGTTGCGGTTGCGGCTGTTGGGGATGCGCTTGGCGCCGCCCAGCAGCATCAGCAGCAGGGCCTTCTGCGCGTGCATGCGATTTTCCGCCTGGTCGAAGACCACGGACTGCGGGCCGTCCAGCACGGCATCGGTCACCTCAGCATTACGGCGCGCGGGCAGGCAGTGCATGAAGACGGCGTGCGGCTGCGCATGGCTCATCAGCTCTTCGTTGACCTGATAGGGAACAAAGATGGGCGCGCGCTTGGTGGATTCGTGCTCCATGCCCATGCTGACGCAGACATCAGTGTAGACGGCATCGGCACCGGTGACGGCCTTGACGGCATCGTGCGTGAGGGTGATGCTGCCGCCGGTGCTCTCTGCAATCTCGATCGCATTGTGGATCACGTCGAGCTTGGGGCCGTAGCCTTTGGGCGTGGCCACGGTGCAGTGCGCGCCCAGTTGCGCGGCGGTCAGCATGAGCGAGTGGCACACGTTATTGCCGTCGCCCACGTAGGTGAACTTCAGGCCTTCGACGGAGCCGAAGCGCTCTTCGAGGGTGAAGAAATCGGCGATGGCCTGACAGGGATGCTCGTAGTCAGAGAGAGCGTTGATGACCGGGATGCGCGAGTACGAAGCCATCTCCACGATGGTCTCGTGCGAGTAGGTGCGCAGCACGATGACGTTCATCCAGCGCTCCAGGTTGCGGGCCATGTCGGCCAGCGACTCGCGTTCGCCCAGCGGCGACTGCGTCTGATCGACGAAGACCGCATTGCCGCCGAGAGTGTTGATGGCGGTCTCAAAGGTGAGGCGCGTGCGCAGCGAGGCCTTCTCAAAGAAGAGGACCATCTGCCGGGCGTCGAGCGCGTGGCGGAAGTCTTCCGGATGCTCCTTCACGGCGTGGGCCAGCTCCATCAGGGCAGACATCTCCTGCACGGAGAGGTCGGCGATGGAGCAGAGGTCGCGGCCGCAGAGGGCTTTGGCGGCGTCAGCGAAGGCGGCATCGGATTGAATGCCGAGCGTTGCAGGTTTGAAGCCGGGAACTGCGGGCTTCGGATTCATGACGAGAGTTTTGCTAGCCATTGGCGTGTTCTCCTGCCAGCACTGCGCCGGCCTGGGTTGCGTTCTTCAAAATGTCGTCCAGTGCGCTCACGGTGATGTTCACGTGCTTGCGCTCCAGAATGTAGGGCGGCAGGAAACGGAGCACCGTCTCGCTGGTGCGGTTGATGATGATGCGGCGGCGCATCATCTCCTGCAGTACGCTCTTGGCCAGATCGGCGGAGTTCAACTCCATGCCGAGCATCAGGCCGAGGCCGCGCACTTCCACGATGGCGCTGTGCTTTGCGGCGAGGGCTTCGAGTTGCTCCTTGAAGTAACCGCCCACGTTGGCCACATTAGCCAGCGTGTTCTGCTGCTGCATGGTGTCAATCACGGTGATGGCGACGGCACAGGCCAGCGGGCCTCCGCCGAAGGTGGTGCCGTGCATGCCGGGGGTAATGGCGCGCGCTGCTTCCTCGGTGCAGAGCATGGCGCCCATGGGGATGCCGCCGGCCAGCGGCTTGGCCAGCGTGGTCACGTCAGGCTGCACACCGAAGTGCTGGTACGCGCACCACTCGCCGGTGCGGCCCATGCCGCTCTGGATCTCGTCGGCCAGCAGCAGAGCGCCGGTGGAGTCGCAGAGCTCGCGGGCGGCAGCAAAGAATTCGCGGGAGATGGGGCGGACGCCGCCCTCACCCTGAATGGCTTCGACGCAGATGGCGCAGACATCGCTGGAAAACTTTGCGCGCAGGTCAGCCACGTCGTTGAACGTGACGAATTCAACGCCGGGCATCACGGGCGCGAAAGGCTCGCGATACTTTTCCTTGTGCGTGGTGGCGACAGAGCCCATGGTGCGGCCATGGAAGCTCTGGTCCATCGCCAGGATCTTGGTGCCGATGGTCTTGCCTTCAGCGCGCAGCAGACCGGCGTGCGCACGGGCCAGCTTCAGTGCGGCCTCCCACGCTTCGGTGCCGCTGTTGCAGAAGAAGACGCGGTCCAGGCCGGTGATCTCCGTCAGCCGCAGGGCGAGCTCCGCGGTGCCGCGATGATAGAAGAGGTTGGAGGTGTGCAGTAGCGTCTTGCTCTGCTCCGCGATGGCGGCCTCGATGGCGGGATGGCCGTAACCAAGCGCGGAGACGCCGATGCCGCTGAGCAGGTCGAGGAAGTCGTTGCCCTCTTCGTCGCGCAGGTACACGCCTTTGCCGCTGACGAACAGGTTCGGATTCCGCTCGTAGGTCTGCAGCAGAAGCTTCTTTTCGGCGGCCTGTATGGATGCAAGATTCATCGTCATAAATTCCTCTCCGGGCGCGCTAGGCGACCATCACTTCGGTTCCGTCTTCAACGCGCGAGCTGCAAAGATCGGGTAGTACTGCGGCGGCTTCCGCCGGCAGAATGCGAACACGTTTCACGCCGCCCAGCAAAGCTTCGCGGCAGGCGTTGAGCTTGGGCAGCATACCTCCGGAGATGACCGCGGCCTTCTCCATGGCGGGCACCTGCGCGAGCGAGAGCCAGCGCATGATGTTGCCGTCCGCGCCCTTCACGCCGGGTACGTCGGTCAGGAAGACCAGCGCATCGGCGGCGGTGCAGACGGCGCAGGCGGCCGCCATCTCATCGGCGTTGATGTTGTAGTACTCGCCGTCAAAGCCGAGGGCGATGCTGGAGATGACGGGCACTGCGCCCATCGTCCAGATGGCTTCCAGCCAGCGCGGATCGGTGGCTGCGATCTCGCCCACAAAGCCGAGGTCAGGGTTGGTCTTCTTCTTGCGTGCGCGGAAGACGCCGCCGTCGCCGCCGGCGATGCCCATGGCCGCCTGGCCGTGGCTGCCCAGCGCTGCGACCAGCGATTTATTCACGCGGCCGGCGAGCACCATCAGCGCAGCATCGCGCGTTTCCGCGTCGGTAATGCGCAGGCCGTGAATGAACTCACTCTTCTTGCCCATCGCCGCCAGCGTCCTGGTCAACTGCACGCCGCCGCCGTGTACCACGGCAACCTTGTTGCCATCGCCCGCGAGCGTAGCGATAGCTTTGCCGATGGCGAAGAGAAGCTCCGGCTTTTCCAGTGCAGCGCCACCGAGCTTGATCACGTACTTCATAGCAAACCCTCTGCTTCCTTAAATCCGCACATCAGATTCATGTTCTGTACCGCCTGGCTGGCTGCGCCTTTCAGCAGATTGTCCAGGCATGAGACCAGTACCAGCCGCTTGCCGTCCTTCGCCAGCTCAAAGCCGATGTCGCAGTAGCTGGTGCGCACCACGTGCTGAATCTGCGGCAGGTGCTGCGCGGCATGGATGCGAACCAGCGGGCTGCCGGCGAAGAAACTGCGCAGGCAGCTCTCAATTTCAGCCGCGGTGGTGCTGTGCTGCAAACGTACATAGATGGTGGATAGAATGCCGCGGGGAATCGGCAGCAGGTGCGGCGTGAACTGTATCTGCTCCGTGGTAAGCCCAAGCTGCTCCAGCATCTCGCCGGTATGGCGATGGCCGAAGACGGCATAGGCAGAAAGATTGTCAGCGGCGTACATGAAGTGCGTCTTCGCGGTCGCGGCCTTGCCCGCGCCGGAGACGCCGGACTTGGCGTCCGCCACGATGCCGTGGTTCGTGTCGACCAGCCCGGCCTTCACCAGCGGGGCCAGCGCCAGAATGATGGACGTGGCGTAGCAGCCGGGGTTTGCGACCAGGCGCGCACCGGCGATCTCCGCGCGATGCAGTTCGGGTGAGCCGTAGACGGCCTCCTGCTGCAGCGTGGCGGCGAGCACGGGGTCTTGATCGTGCAGCTTGTAGACGGCGCGGTTGGCGGGCTCCTGCAGTCGCCATGCGCCGCTGAGATCGATCACGCGGATGCCGCGGGCAAGCAGCTCCGGCACCCATTCGCGCGAGGCTTCATGCGGCGTAGCGAGGAACATCACATCGACGCCTTCATCGGATAGAAGCTGCCAGCTGAAAGGCTTCACTTCATGACCGGCGGCCACGGTGGCAAGCTGCGGATGCAGGCTCTCCAGCATGACGGCGGCGGCATCATTCTCAGCCGACATGCGGCCGAGAAATAGAGGAGCCGTGCCGCCGAGCTGCGGATGATGCAGCAGGATGCGGGCGAGCTCGCCGCCGGCATAGCCGCCGACGCCGATGACGGCAGTCTTCACCGTGCCGTGCGTTCCGCTCTTCTTCTTTTCCACCAGATTCAAGGTGCTGCTCATCCGATATATCCTTCCACGCGCGCGCGCAGGGTTGAGGCTTTTTCTTCACTGGCGCAGATGACCAGTACGGTATCGTCGCCGGCGATGGTGCCAATGGCTTCCGGCCAATCTTCATAATCCAGTGCCGCGGCTACGGGCTGGGCGGAGCCGGTGGTGGTGACCAGAACCAGCAGATTCTGCGCCTGCCGCACTTCCAGGCCGAAGTTGCCCAGGACATCTTCAATGCCGGGCATGTCTTCGTCGTCTGTTGCCTGCGCGGGCAGGGCATAGCCGCCCGGGCCTTTGTTCAATTTCAATTCGCGAATATCGCGGGAGAGCGTAGCCTGGGTCACGTTGAAACCGCGGCGGGCGAGCTTCAACCGCAGCTCATCCTGGCTGGCTACGGTGACGGTGGTCAGCAGCTCGCGAATCGCATTGTGGCGTTGCAGTTTCATACATTTTTCCGGGCGAAAACGTGCATTTTGGAACGTAAAAATGCGCCTCCCCATCGGGATGCGCCTTCATGCATAAATATACACGGATATGTATATTTATGCAGTGGAAATTCTACAAATTCAGCACGGATTACACGGTAAGGGCAGATTCCGTGAGGATAAAAGACAAAAAACACCGTACTAATCCTCCGTGCTTTCCGTGTAATCCGTGCTGAAAGTCTTTATTGGAATGGTGCGGCGGATGAATTTGCCGGTGTTGGCGCTTTTCCTGTTGGCAAAGTGAGGGAGGATTCATTACAGTGACACAGCGGCATTCGGGCCTGGAGAGGTGACGAGTTGAAACGCCCTGCGACTTCCCCCGCGACGGAGACGACGGCTGCGCCCACGGAAGGGTCGAAGGCCGGCGTGCGCGACCATGCAAAGCAGGAGAAGTTCCAGCGCATACTGGATGCGGCGGTCCAGGTGATCGCGGAGAACGGCTACTTCAACTCGCCGGTCAGCGCCATTGCCGAACGCGCCGGGGTGGCGGACGGCACCATCTACCTCTACTTCAAGAGTAAGGATCATGTGCTGCGGTCGGCGCTGGACGTAGCCTTTGAGCGCTTTCATGCGCGGGTGAAGGCGATGCTTGCGGAGACGGGTGATCCGCGGGCGCAGCTGGAGAATATGGCGCGGATGCAGCTGGAGACGGTGGCGGCGAACCGGCCGCTGGCCATTCTGATGCAGACCGAGGTGCGGCAGAGCGCGAAGTTTTATGCAGAGTTTTCACAGCATCATATGGTTGCCTATATGGCCATGATGCGCGGCGTGATTCGCGCCGGGCAGGAGAAGGGCGTCTTCCGCGCGGAGATCTCGGATGCGCTGGCGGCCCATTGCATCTTCGGTGCACTGGATGAACTGGTAGGGTCATGGGTGTTCAGCGGGCGGGAGTTTGATCCGCAGAGCGCGGCGGCGAGCGTGCTGGGAATTCTGCTGCAGGGTATGAACAGGAAAGACGGAGAATGAATTTGACGAAGACAGAGAACCACGGATCGCTGCAGACACTGAACGATGTATTGGCGATCACGAGCGGGCGCGGCGAACAGACGGTAATGCAGTGGCAGGACGCAAGCGGGGCATGGCAGCCGATCTCGGCCAGCGAATTGCGCCGCCGGGTGGTGACCATGTCTGCCGCGCTGCAGGCGTGGGGAATCGAGCGGCGCGACCGCATCGCGATTCTGGCGGAGAACCGCTGGGAGTGGGCGGTGACGGACTTTGCATCGCTGGCGGTGGGCGCGGTGGATGTGCCGCTGTATCCAACGCTGACGCCGGAGCAGGTGGCCTATGCGCTGAACGATTCGGGCTCGCGGATACTGGTGCTTTCCACCCGCGCGCAGTGGGACAAGGTAACAGCGATACTGCCGCAGACCGCGGTGGAACTGGTGCTGATGATGGATGCGGGCGCGGAAGGCGGCGCACTGGGCGAAAAGACCTACGGCTTCAACGAATTTATGCTGCGCGGCGAGCTGAGCGCCGACCCGGCGGCGTTTGATGCGATGCTGCGGCAGGCGTGGCCTGAAGATCTGGCGACCATTATTTACACGTCGGGCACCACGGGCGAATCCAAGGGCGTGATGCTGACGCACGCGAATATTGCGAGCAACCTGAACTACTCGACGCGCGAGTTTGATTTCACCGGCGACGATCTGAGCATCTCGTTCCTTCCGCTCTCGCACATCACGGCGCGGCATCTGGATTATGCGCTGCTCTACCGCGGCTGCGTGCTGGCGTACTGCCCGGAGTTTTCGCGGCTGCTTCATGCCATGCAGCAGGTGAAGCCGACGGTGTTCGTGGCCGTGCCGCGCGTGTATGAGAAGGTGCGGCAGGCGGTGGAGCAGAAGGCGGCCGCCTCGCCCATTCGCAGCCGGATCCTGGCATGGGCGCTGAAGACGGGCAACATGCATCGCGCGCAGACGCTGCATGGCGAGACGCCGGCGGGCTTCGGCTGGAAGGTGGCGCAGAAGCTGATCTTCAGCAAGATTCGCGCGGCGTTCGGCGGAAGGGTGCGGCACTTCATCTCTGGCGGTGCGCCGCTGGGAATGAATACGGCGGGATGGCTGGCCGATGTCGGCATCCGCGTGCATGAGGGATATGGATTGACGGAGACCTCGCCGGTGATTGCGCTGAATACGCCCGCGCATCATGCCATCGGCACGGTGGGAAGGCCGCTGCCCAATGTGGAGTGCAGGCTGGCGACGGATGGCGAACTGGAAGTGCGCGGGCCGTCCATCTTTCAGGGGTATTGGCAGAAGCCGCAGCAGACCAAAGAGAGCTTTACTGACGATGGATGGTTCTGCACCGGGGATATCGGTGCGTTCGACGCGCAGGGATTTCTGTCGATCACTGACCGCAAGAAGGAGCTGCTGAAGACTTCGGGCGGAAAGCTGATTGCTCCGCAGCCGATTGAGAACAAGTTGAAGGGCGACCTGCTGGTGGGGCAGGCGGCACTGGTGGGCGACAAGCATAAGTTTGCCAGCGTTCTGCTGTCGCCGAACTTTGCGGCGCTGGGCGAGTGGGCCGCGCGGCAGGGCATCGCGGGCGATGCGGCTACGCCGGAGGGTCGTGCTGCGCTGGTGCAGAATGCCGCGGTGGTGAAGGCCTATGGCGAGATTGTGAGCAAGGTGAACGCGACCCTGGCGCCGTTTGAGAGCATCAAGCGGTTCAAGGTGGTGGCGGAGGAGTGGGCGCTGGAGAGCGGCGAGCTAACGCCCAGTCTGAAGCTCAAGAGGCGCGTGATTATTCAGCGCTATCAGGCTGAAATTGAAGCCTTTTACGTGGATGAAGCCGTGGCGCACGGAGCTTAGGATTCTTACGCCTGGTTTTGTGGCGGGTCCCGGTGCCTGCGGAACGGCTGTGCCCAGGCAAAGCACGATGGGCTGAGTAGAAAAATACTGAGATCCTTCGCGTTGCTCAGGATGACGGGCTTTGTTGCTCAGGATGACGGCTTTCTGCATTTACAACCGGGAATATTCGGTGCGGGGATAATTTCTGCCGGGGATTCTGATATCGCGGGCGGCACCGTGTCGCACATCACATTCTGGTTGACACTCGTTGCGGTTATGATGAATTGATGGCCCAGGCGGTATTCGCGCAGGGGTCCTACATCCTGAGGAGACTTCATATTCATGCGAGTTGGAATATTGACCGGCGGCGGCGACTGCCCTGGACTGAATGCTGTGATTCGTGCTGCCGTACGCAAGGGAATTCTGCAGTACAACGATGAGTTCGTAGGTTTCATGGAAGGCTGGCGCGGCGTGATCGAGAACACCACGATGCCGCTGACGCTGGAGACGACCTCCGGCATTCTGCAGCTGGGCGGGACCATTCTGCGCTCGTCGCGCACCAATGTGCGCAAGATTGAGGGCGGCCTGGACAAGTGCGTGGCGACAATCAAGGCGAACAAGCTGGACGCGCTGATCACCATCGGCGGCGACGACACCCAGGGCGTGGCCAATGCGCTGATTGAGCGGGGCGTGCCCTGCGTGGGCGTGCCGAAGACGATTGACAACGATCTCTCGGGCACGGATGCCTGCTTCGGTTTTGACACCGCCGTGATGATTGCGACGGAGGCTGTGGACCGGCTGCACTCGACGGCAGAATCGCATAACCGCGTCATCGTCTGCGAAGTGATGGGCCGCGATGCCGGCTGGATCGCCATCACCACCGGCATTGCCGGCGGTGCGGACGTGATTCTGGTTCCGGAAGTGCCGATTGACATTGAAGAGACCTGCCGCCTGATCAAGTACCGCCATGATCATGGAAAGAAGTTCTCCATCGTGGTGGTGGCCGAGGGCGCCAAGCTGCCGGATAGCGGCACGCAGGCAACCGTGGGCGACAAGCTGGATTCGTTTGGCCATGCCCGGCTGAGCGGCATTGCCGCCGTGCTGGCGGAGGAGATTGAGAAGCGGACCGGCTACGAGACGCGCTCTGTGAACCTGGGCCACACGCAGCGCGGCGGCACGCCGACGGCGTATGACCGCATGCTCTCCACGCGGTATGGCGCAGCGGCGATTGAGCTGGTGCACGAGAAGAAGTTCGGCCGCCTGGTGGTTCTGCGCGGTACGGAGATCAAGGATATTCCGCTGGCGGATGCGATTGCGCAGACGCGGACGGTCGATCCGAAGCTGCTGGAGCTGGCAAAGAGCCTGGAACCGAAGGCATAACCTTCGAGCACTGAAGAAAACCGGCCCGGCAGGGAATAACCTGCCGGGCTTTTTGTCTGTCCGCATTATATCAAATATTGTATAATTGAAACGGCAGCGAGATCGCCACAATGGTATTCAGAGAAGAGCATCCACAAGCCGAGCTTCATTTTGAGGGAGATTCTCTGGAAGTGTTATCGAATTTTCCGGACGAGATCAAACGGTCGCTTGGATTTTCTCTGCGGCAGCTTCAGATTGGCAGAGAGCCGACTTCGCAGACGCGCAGTATGAGTTCCATCGGCGCTGGTGTTTATGAACTGAAAGAAGCAGACGAACGGGCATGGTACAGGGCGATTTACCTGTCCAAAGTGGGGAACACAATCTACGTGCTGCACTGCTTTGAGAAGGAGAGCCGGAAGACGGACCGGCGCGACATCGCAGTAGCCAGCCAGCGGTTGCAGCGGGTAAAGCAGCGGCTGCAGGAGCAGAAGAGGTATGAAAAACGCAGTGGGGAATAAGCCGGCTCATATCGTGACGGGGAACATCTTCGACGCATTGGGCTTCTCTGCGTCGGAGGCGAGCGCCCTGAAGATCAAGGCGGAGTTGCTGTCCGCGATTCTTGAGTATGTTCGGGTGAAGGGATATACCCAGGCGCAACTCGTTGACATGCTGGATGAGTATCAGCCGTCGGTGAGCAATTTGCTCAAGGGGAAGATTTCTCAGGTGAGCATTGAAAAACTTCTGCGCTATGCAGACCGTCTGCATCTGCAGACGAGCATTGCTGTGCGTCCGGTGGAAGCGGCGGCGCGTCCGGCCAAACCCCGTGTTGCGTCCAGAGTGCGTCAAGTTACCAGAAAAGCAGCCGTTGCGGTTTAGGGCAACATGCCCGTTCAGTGAGATGATGGACTAGCGGCGGTAAGCCGCGTGCGGATGCCAATCACGATTGAAAAAATACGCCGTTGGGTGCTGCTGGCGGCGTTGCTGACGGTTGCTGCGGTGGTGGCGTTGCTGCTCTACGGGCAGCACGAGCGCCGCAGGCTGCTGCACGATCTGCCGGCCAAGCTGGGCATCGACATCCAGCAGCAGACCAACGAATTTACCTACTCACAATCCATTCAGGGCAAGACGCTGTTTACGCTGCACGCCGCGAAGGCGGTGCAGATGAAGGCGGGCGGGCATGTGAAGCTGCATGACGTGACCATCATTTTGTATGGGCGCAAGCAGGATCGCGCCGACCGCATCGCGGGGCAGGAGTTTGAGTATGACCCGTCCAGCGGCATCGCGCGGGCGGAGGGTGATGTGTTTCTCGACCTGCAGGCTCCGGCGAAGAATGTGGCGGCGAGCACAAAGCATTCCGCTGCGGCAGATGCGGACAAAGACCTGGGAGCGAGCGGCGGCATGGTACACGTCACCACGCGCGGGCTGGTGTTTGAGCAGAAGCAGGGACTGGCTTCTACCGATCAGGATATTACGTTTCAATTTGGCGGCGGCGGCGTGACCGGCCATGCGCATGGTGCGCAGTATGATTCGGCGCGCGGAGTGATTACGCTGGACGCGGCGGTTACGGCAGACACCATGCAGAACGGACACCCCGTGCATGTGACGGCAGCGCACGGCGAACTGAACCGGGATACGAATCTCTGCGTGTTCACCAAGGTGGTGTATATGGCGCAGGGCGAGACGGCCACGGCGGATCGCGCGGCGATTCTGCTGCGCACGGATGGCTCGGCTGACCGCGTGGATACCAGCGGCAATGTGACGCTGACCACGGCGCACGGCGGCACGCTGCATACTCCCCATGCGATTCTGCTGCTGAATGAAGCCAGCGAGCCGAAGGATCTGCAGGCCAATGGCGGGGTGCAGTTTACGGAGAGTGAGACTCCCGCGGGCGGGACGGCGCGCGAGGCGCAGGGCGCCGCGGGCGCGGCCCACATTCTGTTTGATGCGCATGGCGCGGTGCAGCGTGCGGAGTTGAGCGGCGGCGTGCAATCGCTGCAGCGCGAAAAGCAGGCGGCGCAGGGCAGGCAGCGGCAGACGGGATGGGCGGAGCGCGAGCTGCATGCGGCGCAGGTTGCGGTGGACTTCCATACCGCGCCGGGCGGGACTCCGGTGATGCGGCAGGTGGCGGCGAGCGGCAATGCGCAGTTGCGCATCAGCAATCCTGTGCTGCCGCACACGGGCAGCAGCAGCGTGATAGGCAGCGAGACGACGGTGCTTGCAGGGGACAGCCTGGTGAGCGTGTTCAGCGCGCAGACGCCGGGGATGCCGCAGAGCATTCACGGCGCGGGGCACACGGTGCTGACGCTGACGGCGGTCAATGGCGCGGTGAGTGAGAGCCGCGGCGATCTGCTGGATGCGACGCTGCATCCGGCGCGGCGCCAGGCTGCGCGGACGAAGACGGAGCAGAGCGTGGCGGCGCAGATCGAGCGCGCGGTGCAGCAGGGGCATGTGACCATCTCGCAGACTGCCGCCGGCAAGGGCAATACAGCGCCGATGCTGGCCACGGCGGAGCGCGCCGAGTATACCGGCAGCGATGACGCGATCGTGCTGAGCGGAGACGCGCAGGCCGATCCTGCGATGACGGATGGGGACATGCAGGTGGCGGCGCACCGCATTCGCGTGGCGCACGGCAGCGGCGACGCGTGGCTGACAGGAGCGGTGCGCGGAAGTTATGCGGCGGGCGCACCATCGCACGTGGTCGCGGATCACGCGGAGATTCATCGCGCCAGCCAGCATGCCATCTTCTTCGGCGGGCAGGCGCGGGCGCGGCTATGGCAGGAGGCTTCGCAGGTGGAGGCTCCCATTCTGGATTTTGACCGTGCGGCGCAGCGGCTGATTGCCTTTGGCGATGCGGGCGATGGCGCGGCGGTGCACGCGGTACTGGCGGGCAATGCGACGGGCGCGGTGAAGAAGGCGACGGACCTGATGCGCGTGACCAGCCGCCGCATGATCTACACCAATCCACCCGCAGAGAAGAAAGGCGGCGCGGCCGGGCAGCGGCAGGCTGAGTTCAACGGCGGGGTGAATGTGCTGAGCAATGACGGCACCATCCACGCCCAGCGGGCCGTGGTCTACCTGGCTCCGGCAGCGGTGAAGGGCGCGGCACCCCCGGCGGCGACCCTGCCGGTGCTGGACGGCAGCGTGCAGCGCATTGTGGCTTCCGGCAAGGTGGTGCTGGAGACGGGCGACCGGCGGGGAACGGGCGAGCAGCTGGTGTATACGCCGAATCCGGCGGCGGCAGTGAATCCCGCGGCCCCGGTCACTCATCCAACTACTGCAAGCGGCGGACAGTTTGTGCTGACGGGAACAGCCGCAGCGCTGCCGCAGCTGCAGGATCCGGCCAAGGGCAGCATTACGGGGGCTTCATTGATATTCAACTCCGGCGATGATAGCGTCGTAGTTTCGGGCGGCAATGCGAACGGCCGGGTGCATACGGAACTGAAGGTAAATCAATAACCATGCAGAAGTTGAACACGCTGGCGACAGAAGAACTGGGCAAGGCCTATGGCGGACGGCAGGTGGTCCGCGGGGTGAGCATCAAGATCGATCGCGGTGAAGTGGTGGGACTGCTGGGGCCAAACGGCGCAGGCAAGACGACCAGCTTCTACATGATCGTCGGGCTGGTGCAGCCGGATAGCGGACGCATTCTCGCGGACGACCAGGACATCAGCCGGCTGCCGATGTATCTGCGCGCGCGCAACTACGGCATCAGCTATCTGCCGCAGGAGCCTTCGGTCTTTCGCAAGCTGACGGTGGAAGAAAATATTCTGGCGGTGCTGGAAGCGCAGCACCAGAGCTGGGAGAAGCGAAAGTTCCGCGCGGAAGGGCTGCTGGAGCAGCTGAACCTGGGCCACGTGCGCAAGACGCGCGGCTATGCACTCTCCGGCGGCGAACGGCGCAGGGTTGAGATTGCGCGCTGCCTTTGCATTGAGCCGAACTTCATTCTGCTGGATGAGCCCTTCTCCGGCATCGATCCGATTGCGGTGCTGGATCTGCAGGAGATTATTTTTCAGCTCAAGGCCAACGGCATCGGCGTGCTGATCACGGATCACAATGTGCGCGAGACGTTGTCCGTGACGGACCGGGCCTACATCATCAACGAGGGCAGGATCTTCCGCACGGGGACGCCGGGCGAACTGGGGCGCGATCCGGAGGTAAAGCGGATCTACCTGGGCGAGAGCTTCCAGATGGCGTAAACCGCTGCAACGCAATCGTTTTCCGTGCATAAACATTTCCACAGCAGAGGTTGCATCCGGTGGCCTTCCCACGGCGCGGGAGTGCTGCTATTGTGAACACCATGTACCCCGCGAAACACGACCGAGAGATTGAGGGGAAAGGGACATGCTGCTTCAGCCAAAGCTGAATCTGCGGGTAGCACAGCGCCAGGTACTCACACCGGGGCTGGTGCAGATGGTCAGTGTGCTGGCCCTGAACAAGCTCGAGCTGAAAGAGATGATCAACGCTGAGATCGTTGAGAATCCTGTGCTGGAGGAAGTGGACGAGTCCGTGGTCCCACTGGAGGAGACGGCCCAGCGCGAGAATGCACTGGAGCGGTCGGCAGAAGAGAATGTGGCGGCGCAGGAACGGACCGAAGATAAAGATTCGTTCGATGAAGTCGATTTCGGCAGCTACTTTCAGGATTATCTTGACCCGGGATTTCGCACCGGCAGCAGCTTTGAAGACATCGAAAAACCCTCCTTTGAAAATTTTCTTTCGCAGCCGGGAACGCTGAGCGGTCATCTGCTGTGGCAGATCGGCTCGCTGCCGCTCGCACCGGCAGTGCGGTCGGCGGCAGAGATTATCGTCGGCAATCTGAATGACGATGGCTATCTGAACTGCACGGAAGAAGAGCTGGCCGAACTGCTGCAGGGTGAGATCGGAATCGAAATGATGCCGGCGGCAGAGGCGCTGGAGGTGGTGCGCGCTGCCCTGGCCGTGGTGCAGAGCCTGGACCCGGCGGGCGTGGCGGCGCGCGATCTGCAGGAGTGCCTGCTCATCCAGATCCGCACGCAACGGCACGAGGCGGAGATTGTGCTGGGGCGCGTTGAGGCGCGTAAACAGCTGGCAGCAGAAGAGGAAGCGGCGGGCGAACTGGAAACAGTTGCAGCCAATGGCCACGCGGTGCTATCGTCCATCTCCCGGGATGCAGCGGGGCCGCGGAGCGAGGAAGCTCCGGCGGCTGCCGATGCGACCGGCGGGCGCAGACCGGAGCACGAAATGGATACGTTTGCCACGGCGGAAGCGATTGTGCAGAACTGCCTTCCCATGCTGCAGCGCAAGGATATGCGCGAGTTGGGCAAGGCCTGCGGGCGCACGCCGGAGCAGGCGCAGAATGCCGTGGCCTACATTCGCACGCTGGACCCGCGCCCCGGGCAGCGCTACAACCATACTGAGGCTCGGCTGATTGAGCCGGATGTGGCCTTTGTGAAACGCGGCGAGGAGTATGCCGTGGTGATGAACGAGGATGATCTGCCCACTCTGCACCTGAATCACGGCTACCGGCGGATGCTGCGCGAGAAGGGCACGGAGAAGGAAGTCCGCGAGTATGTGAAGGAGCGCTACCGCTCGGCGATCCAGTTGCTGCGCAATATTGAGCAGCGCAAGAACACCATTGTGCGGACGTGCGAAGCCATTGTGCGGCGGCAGAGGGATTTTCTGGAGCGCGGCGTGGACGGTATGCGGCCCATGATGATCAAGGACGTGGCGGAAGAGATCGGCGTGCATCCGTCCACCGTGAGCCGCGCGGTGGCGAACAAATATGTGCATACCTCGCAGGGCGTGTATGAGCTGCGCTTCTTTTTCTCAGAGGGCGGCAGCGGGCAGGAAGGCGAAGGCACGCCGCTGGTGCTGCTGAAGCGCAAGGTGAAGAAGCTGATCGAAGAAGAAGATCCCCGCAGACCGCTGACCGACGATCACATTGCGGCAGCGCTGGCGCAGCAGGGAATTCAGATCACGCGGCGCACCGTGGCGAAGTATCGCGAAGATCTTCAAATTGCCAGTACCCATCAAAGGAGAGTGCGCGTCTAACTGAGAAGCGGAGGTAGGTTCATACAAAACGGAAGTACAAGGTAACTGTCAGCAGATCGAACATTCCAATTGACCCGTAGCGACGGAGGATACACGATGCAGACTGAATACACCGGCAGGCAGATGAACGTTACCCACTCATTACGCGCACAGGCGGCAACCGGACTGGAACGGATCGAGCGCATTGTTGGCCGATCGGCTAAGGCCCACGTCGTTTTCACCACCGAAAAACACCGCCATATGGCCGAAGTAACGGTCACATCGGGCCAGCAGCAGGATATCGTCGGCATAGCCGAGGCTACGGTTATGGGGGCGGCGCTGCAAACCGCTCTGGATAAAGCAGAAAAGCAGGCTCTGCGGCAAAAGGAGAGGGTCATTGGCCGCAAACGGAACGCCAGAATCTCAAAAGCTGACCTTCATGTGCAGGCAATCGCCATCTGACCCACAAATGAACAGAATCACACGGAACTGTCCCATCTCCTGCATTTTGCCGTAGGAGATTGGGGCAGTTTTGTGAAATATTGTTGTCATCCGTACGCCGGAGCATTTCCCCGCTCGCAAAATAGCAGCCCGCACGCCGTGGCTGAGTGAGGCGGAGGAGTGAACGGGTGCGCTGGCACGATGACCAACTCGGCAGAATCAATCGACGCAAATTTTGAAGCCATGCAGTCCCTTCCGGCGGGAGCCCTGGAGGTTCTGGAGGGGTTGCCTTGCTTCGCGTTGATTCGCCGGCACGACAATTTTATTTATCTGAATGCAGCGACGCGCAAAGCGGCCGGTCTGCAGCCGAACCAGCACGTGCTGGCCGACACCGTACTGCTGGGCCTGCCGCTGCATGATGGCGAGACGGCGCAGCCGCACGCCGCGGATGCCTCGGCGGATCAGGGCTTCGACTGCATTCTGCTGACGGACAATGGGCAGCCGCGCAACGTAACCGGCATCAGCAGCCCAATCCTGTTTCAGGGCGAGCCAGCGGTGCTGGTCATCGCGATTGAACGGAAGACCGGGCTCTACGATGACCTGCGCGGGCACGGAACATTTCTGGAAGAGCTGCTGGACTCCGCGCCGGAGGCGCTGGCGATCATTCACCGGCGGCGGGTGCTGCATGTGAATCACGAGTTCACCCGGCTCTTCGGCTACACCATGCAGGAGGCGCTGGGGCGCAATCTGGATGAATTGGTGGTGCCCCCGGGGCGCGAGCAGGAGCCCATATTTCTACAGGAGACCGTGGAGAAGAATCAGCGCTCGTATCTGGAGACGGTACGGCGCACACGTTCCGGTGACCTGGTGGATGTGTCTGTGCTGATGGCGCCGGTGCGGATCGCGGGCGATGATGTGGGCCATTTTGTGAGCTATCGCGACATCCGCACGCAGAAAAAGGTGGAGGCGGAGCTGCAGCACTCCGCGCTGCACGATTCGCTGACCGGGCTGGCGAACCGGGTGCTCTTCCACGAGCGGCTGCAGCAGGTGATCCAGCAGCGGCGGGCAGAGACGAACTTCGCCATCATGTTTCTGGATCTCGACCAGTTCAAGCAGGTAAATGACATGCAGGGCCATGCCAACGGCGATGCGCTGCTGCTGCGCATTACGGAGCGGCTGCAGATCTGCCTGCGCCCGAATGATACCGTGGCGCGCTTCGGCGGCGACGAGTTCGCCATCCTGCTGGACAAGGTGAGTGCGCCGGGCGATACCATCCGCGTGGCCAACCGCATCCAGATGGCGGTGGGCGAGCCTATCGTGCTGGGCGGTGCGGAGGTGAAGGTGACGGCCAGTATCGGGATTGTGCTGGGTTCGCCGGATTACACCAGTGCGGAGCAGATTATGCGCGACGCGGACTTTGCCATGTATCGCGCGAAGGCGAACGGCAAAGCGCGGTACGAGATATTCGATGACAGCATGATGGTGCGTGCGACGGCGCAGAAAGAGATGGAAGTCCAGCTGCGCGAGGCGGTGGAGCAGGGCCAGTTTGAGGTGTGGTATCAGCCGGTATACCAGCTGGCAACGGGCACCATTGACAGCTTTGAGGCGCTGCTGCGCTGGCGGCATCCAACGCGCGGGCTGGTGCCGCTGGGCGAGTTCCTGAAGATGGCGGAAGAGACCGGCATGATTGTGCCGATGGGGATGCTGGCGCTGGAAGAGGCGTGCCGGCAGATGAAGCTGTGGAACCGCAAATTCCCCACAGTGCATACCAGCATCAGCGTGAACCTGTCGCCGCGGCAGTTTGGCCAGAGTACGCTGCCGGAAACGGTGGCGGAGGTGCTGCGCGATGTGGACCTGCCGCCGCAATATCTGCGGCTGGAGATCACGGAGTCGTCCATCACGGCCGATCCGCTAGGCGCAGAGCGGCATCTGCAGCGGCTGAAGGACATGGGCGTGCGCGTGGCGCTGGATAATTTTGGCGCCGGTCTGGCGTCTATGACCAACCTGCTGCGGCTGCCGTTTGGATTGCTGAAGCTGGATCGCCGGTTGACCAGCGTGCTGCCGGCCCGAGGCACGCAGGGCGCGCTGATTGAGACCATCTTCGGCCTGGGCAAGTCACTGCACATCCGCATGCAGGCGGACGGCGTGGAGACGCTGCCGCAGCTGCGGGAGCTGGAGCGGTTTGGCTGTGAGTTGGCGCAGGGATACCTGTTTTCGCCCGCGTTGATGGTGGAACAGGCTGAGGCTGCGCTGGTCCGTAAAAAATGGACGCTGACCGCATAACCAAACAGACACGGTAGAGTGCTAGGATTGTCGGCATGGCGGGTGGCGCGGCAAAAGGGAAGACGAAGCCGAAGAAGGCGGTGGCTGCCGCTCGGCAGACCGCCGCGAAGACGGCTTCCGGCAAACGTGGCAAGACTCAATCCGGCTCACGGGCCAAGCGGCCTGAGCTGGTCATCATCACCGGCATGTCCGGCTCCGGCAAACTCTCATCGCTCAAGGCATTTGAAGATCTCGGCTACTATGCCGTGGATAATCTGCCGATTGAGCTGATCCCGCAGTTCGCGGACCTGATTCTGCAATCGGACGAGATTCTGCGCGCGGCGCTGGTGGTGGATGTGCGCGAGAGCAGCCGGCTGGATCGCTTTCCGGCGGTGGTGAAGGGCCTGCGCACCCGCATGAACGTGCTGGTCATCTTTCTGGAGGCGTCAGACGACATCCTTGTGCGCCGCTTCTCTGAGACGCGGCGGCCGCATCCCATTGGCCGCGACGAATCCATCCCCCTGGCGATTGCGGCGGAGCGGCACCTGCTGGACCCGGTGCGCAACGTGGCGGACGTGATCCTGGATACCTCAAAGTTCAACGTGCATGAGCTGCGCGCTCATGTGAACGCGCAGTACCATCGCGGCGAAAAAGAGAAGAGCATGCTGCTCTCCTCCACCAGCTTCGGCTTCAAGAATGGCGTGCCCACGGATGCGGATTTGGTGTTTGACGTGCGCTTTCTGCCGAATCCGCACTTCGTGCCGGAGTTCCGCAAGCTGACCGGACGCGACCCGAAGGTGGCGGCGTACGTGATGAGCTTTCCGCAGGCGAAAGAGTTTCTGAAAAAGACCGAGGAGCTGCTGGCATTCCTGCTGCCGCACTACATCAAGGAAGGCAAGAGCTACCTGACGATTGCGTTCGGGTGCACCGGCGGGCAGCACCGGTCCGTGTTCATCGCGGAAGAGATGCAGCGGCGGCTGGAGAAGCGCGGGTATCGGATTAAGGTGGCGCACCGGGATATGCCGCGGTAGGGAACCTGTATTGAGCGCTCAGGAAGAAACTGGCAGGAGTGGTTTGCACTCTGCGCGAATATCCCACTTATCTCCGCGATCAAGCTGGGGTATGAATGGGACACCCGGGGTTTGAAGGAGGCGACGATGCTTGGATTCATCATTCTGACGGTCAGCGATGTGGAACGTTCGCTGGCGTTTTATGAGGCGGCGCTGAAGCCTCTCGATATTAAATACTTCCTGCCCTACAAGGGTAAGAACGGTGATGCTGACCTGTGGGGATTGGGTGACGGCAAGAGCGCGTTCTTCTGGCTCAAGCAAGGGAAGCCCGATCCCGACGCGATTCACTGGGGGTTCAAGGCGGAAAGCAATGAACTGGTGGACGAGTTCTACAAGGCGGCCATGGTTGCGGGAGCGCGGGACAATATTTCACCGCGCGCGCGGCTGGAGTACTATCCGGGCTATTATGCTGCCGATGTGCTTGACCCGGACGGTTATTCGTTCGAGGTCGTCCACAAGAGCTGACGGCTGCAGCGCGCGGCTGCTCTTGCGGCGCCCCGCTGCGGCAAAGGCTGCCGAGGCGCCCATCCGTCCAGCCGAAGACGAACACTCTGCCCAAAGCGTGCGGTAATCGCTAGAATGTTGGGTATGGTTCTGACGGGCGGGGCGAGAGGGCGGCGATGAGGCGGATCTGGCGGCTCTTCAAATATGTGCGCCCGTATGCGCTCTACTCCTTTGCCTCAGTGCTGCTGATGGCGGTGGTGGGTGCGCTGGCCGGGTTCCGCATCCTGCTGATCAAGCCCATCTTTGACCAGGTGCTGAAGCCCGAGGGGCTGAACCAGAATATTCTGCTGTTTCATCTGCCGCACACGCATCGCCTGATCAATCTGCAGTGGCTTATCCCCAGCCACTTTCATAATGCGTGGACGATTGTGGCCTACGCGCTGGTGGTCTCGGCGGCGCTGAAATCCATCTGCGATTACACCGGCACATACCTGGTGAACTATGCCGGGTTCCACATGATTACGGACCTGCGCAACGACCTGTATAACTCGATCCTGCGGCGGTCGACGGCGTTCTTCCAGAAACATTCCACGGGGACGCTGCTTTCTACGCTCATCAATGACATTGAGCGGGTGCAGACGGCGATGTCCACCGTGCTGACGGATTTTCTGCAGCAGTTCTTCACCTTCATCGCGCTGCTTGGAGTGGTGATTGCCTATGGGCACAAGCTGGCGTGGATACTGCTGCTGTTTGTGCCGGTGATCGTGAGCTCGGCGCGGCGGATTGGGCGGCGGGTGCGCACCACCACGCGCAGCGGGCAGGACAAGATGGCGGAGATACAGAACATTCTGCATGAAGCCATCACCGGGCACGGCATTGTGAAGGCGTTCAGCATGGAAGCGTGGGAGATGATGCGCTTCCGCAAGGCGGCGCGCAAGCTCTTCCGGGCGAACCTGAAATCGGTCAGCGTGCAGGCGATCAGTTCGCCGCTGATGGACCTGCTGGGCATGATAGCGATTGCGCTGCTGCTGTTGCTGGGGCGCAGCCAGATCCAGCGCGGGCAGATGACGCTGGGAACGTTTGTGGCGTTTTTGGCGGCGGTGTTCACGCTGTATGACCCGGTGCGCAAGTTTGCGCTCTTCTACAACAGTTTTCAGCAGGCGCTGGGCGCGAGCGAAGGCATCTTCCGGTTCATGGATGAGCAGGATGACGTGCGCGAGAAGCGTTGGGCCAAGGGCGTGCGCGGCTTCCGCGACCGCATTGTGTTTGAGCACGTGAGTTTCGATTATGTGACGGATGAAGGACCGAAGCGCGTTCTGCACGACATCAACCTGACGGTGAAGCGCGGTGAGGTGCTGGCCATTGTGGGTCACAGCGGCGGCGGCAAATCGACGCTGGTGAATCTCATTCCACGCTTCTTTGATGTGACCGAGGGACGCATCACGATCGATGGGATGGATGTGCGCGATGTGAGCCTCGATTCGCTGCGCCGGCAGATCGGCAAAGTGACGCAGGAGACGATTCTGTTCAACGATACGGTGCGCAACAACATTGCGTACGGCCAGCCGGATATTGCATTTGCCAAGGTGCAGAAGGCGGCGGAGATGGCGCTGGCGCATGAGTTCATCCTGGGGATGCCGGACGGCTACGATACCGTGATCGGCGAGAAGGGCGTGCGGCTCTCTGGCGGCGAACGCCAGCGGCTGGCGATTGCGCGCGCCATCCTGAAGAACGCACCCGTCCTGGTGCTGGATGAGGCGACCTCTGCGCTGGATACCGAGAGCGAGCAACTGGTGCAGGAGGCGCTGGCCAACCTGATGCAGGACCGTACCGTGTTCGTGATCGCGCATCGGCTTTCCACGGTGCGCCGGGCGTCGCGCATTGCGGTGCTGGAAGGCGGCCGCATTACGGAGATCGGCACGCACGATGAGCTGCTGGCGAAGTCGGGCACCTACCAGCGGCTTTATAACATGCAGTTCGGCGATGGGCCGGACAGCCATGACGGCATTGACCCGGCGATTATGCTGGCGGTGAAGGAGATGTTGTGAGCACGGCCTATTCGATGACAGGATTTGCCCGGGTGACGGGAACGGCAAGCGATCAACTGGGATTTACGCTGACGCTGAAGAGCATCAACCACCGATTTTTAGACTTGCAGATGCGGCTGCCGGGGAACTGTGACGCGCTGGAGATGGCGCTGCGCAAGCTGCTGAAGGAGCGGCTGCATCGCGGGCACGTGGACGTGACGGTACAGCTTGACCGGCAGGCGAAGAGCGAGCTGCAACTGAATCGTCCGCTGGTGCAGGCGCTGGTGAATTCTGCGCGCGAGGCCGCGGCGGAGTTTGGCCTGAACGATGATGTGAGCGCCAGCGTGATTCTGCGGATACCCGGTGTGCTGACGGTAGAGACGAACTCCGGCGCGGAAGAGATGCAGGCGCTGGAGCAGGCGGTGCTGGCACAGGCGGACAGCGCGGTAGACCAACTACTGGTTATGCGCGCGGCTGAAGGCGCGGCACTGGTGGCGGAGATGACGGTCGCAATGCACCGCATTGGCGCGGCTGCGGAAGAGGTGGCAGGGCTGCGCGGCGACGTGCGGCAGGCGTATTTTGAGCGCATGCAGGCGCGCATCGCCGAGCTGCTGCAGGCCGGCGGCACGCAGGAGATGACGCAGCAGCGCATTCTGGAAGAGGCAGCGCTGCTGGCGGAGCGCAGCGACGTGGAAGAGGAGATCGTCCGCCTGCGTACGCATGTGGAGCACTTCATCGGGCTGATGGCGGCGGGCGGCGAGCTGGGCAAGAAGCTGGACTTCCTGCTGCAGGAGTTGAACCGCGAGGCGAACACGCTGCTCTCCAAGACCAGCGGCGCGCTGACAGGCAACGGCCTGCGCATCACGGAACTGGGGCTGGCCATCAAGAGCGAGATTGAAAAGGTGCGCGAACAGGTGCAGAACCTGGAATAAAGCAGGGATTAGGGAACAGGGATTAGGGAATAGGGATTAAGGGAACAGGAAACAGGGATTAGGGAACAGGGAACAGGAAATAGGGATTAGGGGCTAGTGTGGTGTCTCAGAAATTCATTCCCTATACTCTGTCATTTCTGAGCGTAGCGAAGAATCTGCTTTTCGAGGATTTGCAACTTGGCGAGTATCTTTGATTTTTTCAACGAATCTTCGAGATACCACATTCGGGATTGAGCGAGACACGCATCAGGGATTAAGCCCCCGGCTTCAGCCGGGGGAAGTGGGGCTTTAGCCCCACGGAAGAGGGATAAGAAACGAAGTGGGGCTTTAGCCCCTGAGGTCATCTTTTCTATCCCGTGCAAATGCTTTCGAGAACGGAGAACGATTTGGCAGGCTTGCTTTTTATTATTTCGGCGCCGTCGGGTTCGGGGAAGTCGACGCTGGTGTCGCAGTTGCGGACACTGGTGAGCGGCCTGGAGTTTTCCATTTCGTACACCACGCGCGTGCCGCGAGGATCAGAAGAAGACGGCCGCGAGTACCACTTCACCACGCGCGCCGAGTTTGAGCGCATGATCGCGGCGGGGGAATTTCTGGAGTGGGCGCAGGTCTTCGGCAACTACTACGGCACGGCGGTCTCCTCGCTGCACCATGCCCGGGCCAACGACAAAGACCTGCTGCTGGATATTGACGTGCAGGGCGGGATGCAGGTGATGCAGAAGCTGCCGGAGGCGGTATCAATTTTTATCCTGCCGCCCAGCCCCGAGGTGCTGGAGAAGCGCCTGCGCAACCGCAGCGCGGCGGAACACATGACGTCAGAGCAGGTGATTGAGACGCGGCTGCAGGAGGCGCGCGAAGAGCTGAAGCGCCTGGGCGCGTATCAGTATGCGCTGATCAACGATGTGCTGGACGATGCGGTGGCGGAGATGCGCGCCATCGTGCTGTGGGCGCGCCATGGAATGCAGCAGCCTGACGCTGAAGCACTGCGCGACATGGCTGTAAACTGCGAGACGCGTGCGGCTTCCGGTCGGCTGCGGAGCGTACTGGCGGGTTTTGGCATGGCGCAGTAGGATGCGCATGGAACCAAATTAATTCTCAGTTATCCACCGTTGGCAGGGCAGGGGCTTTGCGCGCAGAGCGATTCTGAGGTCTAATCAAACCACACAGTTAATTCAGCTCGACCCGTTCCGCGTTTTCCGCGCAGGAACGGTTATCCGTACGAACTTCTTTTCAGGGGGCAATGGATGAAGATCGAGAGCACATTTGATAACCGCTACAATTTGGTGAAGGTAGCCGCGCGCCGTGCGCGGCAACTGCAATCCGGCGCTGTGCCGATGGTGAACACGCAATCCACCAAGGCATGCCGTGTGGCACAGGATGAGATTCGCGCGGGCCACGTGAAGTACGTCGTCACGGAGCCTGTGCCGCGTCCTGAGTTTGATCTGAAGTAAGACGAAGCGCGCGCACCGCGGAAGAAGAATGGCAAGCAACGAAGAAACCCGGCAGGCTGTGCGCGCGTACGTCGATTATCTCCGCGACCTGGGCGTGTATGACCTTTACCGGCGCGCGGAGACGCGGTCGCTGGGCGAGCCGGAGCCTGCGGTCGTACTGGCGCCGGAGCCGGTGGCGGTTGCGGCTGCGAGTGTAGCGGCCGCGCCTGCCGTAGCTCCGCCGCGGCCCCTGCGCGATGTCGCCCCGGTGCCGCCTGTGCCTGCGCACGATTTTCAGGAGGCCGCTATCTCTCCCAGGCCCGTCAGTTTCGACCTGCTCACCCCCCTCCCCAGCCAGCGCATTGCCCCTGCTGATAAAGCTGAGGCGCTGCTGGCCATCCAGAACATCATCGGCGACTGTACCCGCTGTCCGCTGGCCTATGGCGGCCGCCGCAAGATCGTCTTCGGCGACGGCGACCCCAACGCCGACCTCATGTTCGTCGGCGAAGGTCCCGGCGCGGACGAGGACACCCAGGGCATCCCCTTCGTCGGCAAGGCCGGCCAACTGCTCAACAATATGATCCACGCCATGGGCCTCCAGCGCGAGCAGGTCTACATCGCCAACATTGTGAAGTGCCGTCCCCCCGCCAACCGCACGCCGGAGTATGTGGAGGCGACGACGTGCTCACCATTTCTGCTGGAGCAGATTGATGTTGTGCAGCCGAAGGTGATCGTGGCGCTGGGTGCCACCGCGGCCACGTATCTGCTCGGGGTGAAGCAATCGCTCAGCTCGCTGCGCGGCCAGTGGTACGGCGCGCGCGGGGCTAAGGTGGCGGTCACGTATCATCCGGCCTACCTGTTGCGCGATCCCCGCATGAAGGGCGAAGCGTGGAAAGATTTGCAGAGGGTAATGGCGGAGTTGGGGCTGAAGTCGCCGGGGAAAGCATAGTGGCTTAGGTAAGGAATACATTCAAAATGAAGGTGTCATTCTGAGCGCGCACTTGCGCGAAGAATCCAGAGAGTAATTTGCCTGCCCATGAAGTTTGGACCTTTCTAGCTCGGAAGTTGCGGGCGTTCCTGCTGGGATTAGCTTCATCGGGATTCTTCGCCTTTGGCTCAGAATGACACCTTCTGACTCGGAATGAATGGTTCTGCCGGGTGCCCCATACATCGCGCTTTTGTGATGTGTGGGATATCGCGCGGGAGCGCGAGCTTCGCAGGATGATCGGTATGAAATCTTTCTCAAAGGGTGTCATTCTGAGCGCCTGCGTCTGGGCGCGAAGAATCCGCCAGAGCGCCCACGCTACCCATGCCGCTCAGGCTTTCTCACCCGAAAGCTTCGGGCGGGTTTGCAGCCGTCGAAGCCTGTGCAGATTCTTCGTCGCCTGCGGCTCCTCAGAATGACACTTCTAAAATAGTTTCTTGCGGCATGGCTGAAGCCATGCCCTTAAGCAAGGCACTGCACCGCTCAGCAAGCCACTATTGAATGGCTACGCCAGGCCCTCTGGAATTGCTAAGCAAGAGACTACTGAACCGGTCAGCGAGGCACTCCGGAATCGCTAAGCCAGGCACTACTGAATCGCTACGCGAGGCACTCCGGAATCGCTAAGCCAGGCACTACTGAATCGCTGAGCAAGGCACTCCTGAATCGCTCGGGTTCTCTGCTTTCGCCAATTCACAGCCGAAACGACTACCCTCATAGCAGATGCTCTCCTTCTGCGATGTCGCCTTGCCCGTCCCGCTGGACCAGACGTTCACCTACGCGGTGAATGGGGTGGTGCCTGCGGTCGGCGCGCGGGTGCTGGTGCCGTTTGCCGGGCAGCGGCTGATGGGCGTGGTCGTCCGCCTGCACCATGACAGGCCCGCGTACGAGACCAAGCCCGTCCAGCAGGTGCTGGATGAGGAACCTCTGCTCCCCGCCGAGCTGATGAAGCTGGCCGAGTGGATTGCCACGTACTACGTGGCGCCCCTGGGCGAAGTCCTGCGCGGGATGCTGCCGCTCTCCGCCGAGGTGAAGCGGCACTTCAGCTATCGCATCACGGAGACAGGCCGGAAGATTTTGTATGAAGGGGCGGAGCGGGGCGCATCGCGGCGTTCGCGCAAATCGCCCGAAGAGCAGAACCGGGAGTATGCCGTGCTGAATTATCTGGAGAGCGGCGAACCGGCGAAGGTATCCGCGATTCGCTCGGCCACGCAGGCAGGGAAGCCGCTGCTCGAAGGCATGGTGAAGAAGAAGTGGCTCACGCGCGAGGCGGTAGCCGAGAGCCGCGATGCGCGGCGGGTGGAGCGCGTGGCGGTGCTCGTTCCCGATGCGCGGCTGCCGAAGCTGAACGAGAATCAGCAGGCGATCCTGGCGGAGCTGGCCGCTGCGGGCGGCACCATCCCCGTGCGGGTGCTGCGCGAGCTGGCGGTGCCGGAGTCCACCCTGGGCACGCTGGTCAAGCGCGGTCTGGTGCGCATGGACGAGGTGCCGCAGAGCTTTCTGCTCACCGGGCTGGACACGCATCATAAGACGCAGACGCATGATCACATCCTGAACGCGGCGCAGGCGAAGGCCCTGGACGCAATCACGGAGTCGATGCGCGCGGGCGAGTTCAAGCCGCTTCTGCTCCACGGCGTGACCGGTTCGGGCAAGACGGCGGTGTACCTGGCCGCGATGCAGCAGGCGCTGGCGGCGGAGCGCTCGGCGATTCTGCTGGTGCCGGAGATCGGGCTGACGCCCAGCATGGCCGGGCAGTTGCTGGCCGCGTTTGGCGATGAGGTGGCGCTGCTGCACTCGCAGCTTACGCCCGACGAGCGCGCAGAGCAGTGGCACCGGATCCGGCGGGGCGAGGCGCGCATTGTGGTGGGCACGCGCTCGGCTGTGTTTGCGCCGGCGGTGCGGCTGGGACTCATCATTGTGGACGAAGAGCACGACGGCAGCTACAAGCAGGAGGAGACTCCGCGCTACCACGGGCGCGACACCGCGGTCATGCGCGCCAAGCTCAATGCGGCGACCGTGGTGATGGGCTCGGCCACGCCTTCGCTGGAGAGCTGGGCGAACGCGGAGAAGGGTAAGTACGCGAAGATTGAAATTCTGGAGCGCGTGATGAACCGTCCGCTGCCCGCGGTGGAACTGATTGACATGCGCCGCGAGTTTCAGGAGACGGGCGCGGAGAATCTCTTCTCACGCAAGCTGATTGAAGAGACGCAGGCCACGCTGGACCGCGGCGAACAGGCCATCATTCTGCTGAACCGGCGCGGCTACTCGTTTGTGGTCATGTGCCGTGCCTGCGGCGAAAAGATCGAGTGCGAGAACTGCGCCATCTCGCTGACGTATCACAAGCCTGTCGCGGGCAGCGACCTGCATGCCCAGCCCGGCCAGCGGCTGGAGTGCCATTACTGCGGCTACCGGCGCAATGTGCCGAAGGTCTGTCCGAAGTGCCAGAGCGAGCACCTGTACTACCTGGGCGCGGGTTCGCAGCAGGGCGAAGAGCGGCTGCAGGAGATCTTTCCCGGTGCGCGCATTGGGCGCATGGACCGCGATACAGTGCGCGGGCGCAGCGATATGGAGCGGCTGCTCACGCGGCTGCACTCCGGCGAGATTAATTTGCTGGTGGGCACGCAGATGATCGCCAAGGGGCACGATATTCATGGCGTGACGCTGGTGGGCGTGGTGGGTGCGGACTTTGCGCTGGGCCTGCCGGACTTCCGCGCGGCGGAGCGTGTCTTTCAGCTGCTGACGCAGGTCTCTGGCCGCGCCGGGCGGGGTGAGCTGCCGGGCAAGGTGGTCGTGCAGACCTATCATCCTGACCATTACGCGATTGAGTTTGCGGCGAAGCACGACTACCTGGGCTTTGCCGCCAAGGAGATGCACTATCGCCGCTGGATGCACTACCCGCCGCATGGCGTGCTGGCCAATGTGCTGATCCAGAGCAATAAGCTGGAGGAGGCGACGGGGTGGTCCGCCGTGCTGGGGCGCTGGTTCCAGAAGACGCCGCTGGAGCGCATCCGTGTGCTGGGCCCGGCGGCTGCGCCGATTGTGCGGCTCAAGCGCGTCTACCGCTATCACTTCGTATTGAAGGCGGAGCAGCGCAGCGCCCTGCAACGCACCCTGCGCGCCATGCTGGCACACGCCGATGCAGCGGGAATTCCACGGCGGAATTTAATTGTGGATGTGGATGCGGTGCAGCTGATGTAGCGAGCCTTGACCAGCCGCAATGGGCGCGAGGTGGCTCTAGTAGTGGAAGCGGTGGATGAGGTCGATCAGGCTGGTGCTGTTGAACGGCTGGATCATGATTGTCAGCAGGAACAGCACGCCGCACAGCACCACCATGGAGACGTGCGCGGGATCGACATCTTTGCTGCTGGCCTGGATGGTGGGATGGCGCATGCCGGGCATCATCAGCAGGACGGCCCACAGCAGCCAGCCGATCCAGAAACCTGTACCCGCGATGATGGCGAGCAGGATGACCAGCGTGGTGCAGACCTTGTGCAGCTTGGGCGAGATGGAGTAGACCACGTGGCCGCCATCCAACTGGCCGGCGGGCAGCAGGTTCAGCGAGGTGATGAAGACGCCGACCCAGCTGGCAACCAGCACGGGGTGGGGAATCATCTGCAGCAGCGGCGGCACATCCGGCTTGAAGAGCAGAACGACGTGGCGCAGCAGGATGATGAGCAGCGGCGAGTTCACGCGGAAGTGATCCATCTCACTCGGCGTGGTTAAGACCATGGGAGTGGAGAGGCACAGCCCGATCACGATGCAGGGCAGGGCGAATATCAGGCCGAAGATGGGGCCGGAGGCGCCGATCTGCAGCAGGGCGCTGCGCGACTTGATGCGCGAACGCAGACGGATAACGGCGCCGGCCGCGCCGCTCAGCGTAGGTGCGGGCAGCAGGTAGGGCAGCGTCGCTTTTACATGGTTGCGCTGGCAGTAAATGAAGTGGCCGAACTCATGGCACAGCAGAATGCCCAGCAGAGTACAGGAGAAAGGCAGACCATCCGCGAAGTGGCTGAGGTTCTGGAATATCCACTTGTAAGGAAAGATGTCTGCATCGGTCACCAGCGGGGGGAGACCCAGGCGGAAGTTGTACATGTACCGCATGCCGATGACAGTGGTGGAGAAGAATGTCAGGAGCGCCATGCCCGCCTGAATGGCGAGTCGGCGCGGCGAACTTCGCCAGTACGGAACCGGACGCGCCACCTGCAGATACTCAGGAGCGGATACGACGTCGAAGATTCCTGACGATGTACTCATACTAGGGGGGAAGCCTTCATCAAAGTAAAAGTCCACCGCTTACTTGTGTATGCCCGTACGGTGGTTCTTGTGCTTAGTTCAGCAGGTGCAGCTCTTTGCCCGGCTTGAAGCGAACAGCTTTGCCCGGTGCAATGCTGACCTCTGCCCCGGTGCGGGGATTGCGGCCAATACCGGTCTTGCGAGGGCGGACGTTGAAAACGCCAAACCCTCTCAGTTCGATGCGCTCTCCGCCGGAGAGGGCCTGCTTCATGCTGTCAAAAATGGTATCGACGGCCGCCTCGGCCTTGGTCCGTGGCAATCCGGTCCGCTCTACAACACGTTGGATAAGGTCCTGCTTGATCAAAGGCACCTTCTCTCTTGCGTTGTGATTCCGACGTACGAATCACCGCTAACTGGATGTTATGAAGACATTTGCAGATTGTCAACGCATCATTTTCCGCTTAGGATTCCCATTGGACACCTTTAAACCGGTCCAGGCAGTATGATATGGCCGAAGATCCCCATTTTGAACGGCAATAGAAGGACTTACCCGGATTTTAGCGAACTTCATCCCCGAGGAGATGCATGGCAATCAAGAGCGATAAGTGGATTCGTGAGCAGGCGACCAAACACGGCATGATTGCCCCTTTCAGCGAAAAACAGGTGAAAGACGGGTGTATCTCCTACGGCCTCTCGTCGTATGGGTATGACCTCCGTGTCTCTGACGAGTTCAAGATATTTACCAACGTCAACAGTGCCGTGATTGACCCCAAGAACTTTGACGAGCGCAGCTTCGTGTCAGTGCAGGGGCCAAGCATTATTGTGCCGCCGAACTCCTTCGCGCTGGCCCGCTCGGTGGAGTACTTCAAGATTCCGCGCGACGTGCTCACCATCTGCGTGGGTAAGTCCACCTACGCGCGCTGCGGCATCATTGTGAACGTGACGCCGTTTGAGCCGGAGTGGGAGGGGTATGTGACGCTGGAGATTTCCAATACCACGCCGCTGCCGGCAAAGGTCTACGCCAACGAGGGCCTGTGCCAGATCCTCTTCTTCCAGTCGGACGAGGTCTGCGAGACCAGCTATGCGGACCGCAAGGGCAAGTACCAGCACCAGACGGGCATCGTCCTTCCCAAGCTGTAGCGCAGAAAAGAATTCCCCAGGGGCGTTTGGATGGTGAAGCAGGTTCCGGTTCGGGCACAGGCGCAGGCAGAAACATCCTTGCTGGACGCGCGCTTGCGCGTTGGCGTGGTTGCCGGCGATCCGCTGCGCCTGCTGGGCTTTCAGGCCATATTTGACGGCCACCTGGTGGTGCAGATCGTTCCCGTGGCGGTGGATGAGCCGCTGCAGGAGCGCGGGCTGGATGTCGTCATTCTCGCAGCGCAGAACCCTGACCAGATGTTTGAGTGGATTCGCACGCTGCGGGCGGGACGCTGCCCTGTGCACCTGCTGGTGATGGGCCGCGCTCAGGAGCCGGAGTTCATAGAGCGCGTGCTGCGCGTTGGCGCGCACGGCTATCTGACCGTGAATGCGGGGTTGAGCGAGATAGAAGATGCGATTGCCGCGGTCTACGATGGTGGGGTGTGGGTGCCATCGAAAGCATCGCGCGATGCGGCAACCGGAGCGGCAGAGGCGGAAGCGATGCTGCGGCCGGAGGCCTTCACCGTGCGCGAGCGGCAGGTGATGACGCTGCTGATGGCGGGGCAATCGAACCGCGAGATTGCGCAGGGTCTGAAGATCGAAGAGCGGACGGTGAAATCGCACGTGGCGCGGCTGCTGAAGAAGATGGGCGTGCGCAACCGCACCGCGCTCACCATGCAGGCCATCGCGCGCGGGCTGGTCATCACGGCGGAGTAGCACCATAGTCTGCATCGGGTTCGCGCTATTGCGCTGTATCCACAGGAGAAAAGGGCTAGCGCTAACTTAAATGGGTAACTATGCGGTCATCCTTTAGTACCGTTGCCACATCTTTGGTAATCAGCGAAAGTAACTAAGTAACACAGACCTGGGAGAAGCGGGGCTGGCGAGCGGGTAAATCCCGGACTACGCGGCCCCCATTTTTTTGCCTTCTGCGCGCTGCTCCTCCTGCCCCTCGCCAGTACCGTACCGTGTACCCCGCCATTCTGCACAACCCTTTCAGGACAACTTGAGCGGGATAATATCCATCAGACAGAACTGGGGCACAGGAAATTGCGTGTCTGCAGAAAAAATCAGTTTAACCAGGTGTAAAGATGATGAAGAAGATCGCTGCAATCACCGCTGTATTCGCGCTCACATTTGGCGCAGGCTTTGCCAATGCCGCCACGGATCGCCCGAAACTCAACGAACGGCTCATGAACGCACAGAGCGCGCTCTCCGAAATCATGGCAACACCCGACAAGAGCATCCCGCAGAGCATTCTGGCGAGTGCATCGTGCGTGGTGGTGATTCCGAAGTTCAAGAAGGTCGCATTTGTCGGTGGGGGGCAGTATGGCCAGGGCGTAGCGACCTGCCGTACCGGGCATGGCTGGAGCGCGCCGGTATTTGTGCAGCTTGAAGGCGGCAGCTTCGGCTTCCAGATCGGCGGCCAATCCACTGACCTGGTGCTGGTTGCGATGAACCAACAGGGGTTGCAGGACATGCTGAAGAACAAGTTCAAGATCGGCGGCGATGCTGCGGCTTCTGCAGGCCCGGTGGGGCGCAATGCGCAGGCAGGCACGGACTGGAAGCTGAATGCGGAGTTCCTGACCTGGTCGCGCAGCAAGGGCCTGTTCGCAGGCATTGACCTGGACGGCACGGTGCTCTCGCAGAACCAGGATGATACCCGCACGTATTACGGTGCCGACATCCCGTTTTCCACGATTCTGGCGGGCGATACTGCAACGCCGCCGGATGCGCGTGGATTCGTGCATACGGTTGCGAAGTACTTCGTCTCATCCAGAGCCGCACAGTAACGCAGCAGTTGATTCCAATCGAGGCATCCGGCAGGGAAGCGATTCCGGCGGGGTGCCTCGAATCATTTAATGCACAGCGGGTACACTGGTGGCGGCGGTTCTATGCAGCCGCGCACGAGGCTGAATGCACGCAACGCAACATACCCGTCTGCGCATGGGAATTGAGTTTGGCTTCATCTGGCTGCTGATCCACCTGCTGCGCCTGCCGCCAAGGGCAGTGGCTCGGCGTATGGGCGCAGGGCTGGGCTGGATGGCGTGGGTGCTGCTGCCCCGGTTGCGCCGCGTCGGCCTGCGGAACCTGCAGATCGCCTATCCCGGGCAGACTATAGACGAGCATGAGCAGACCCTGCGGCAGCTCTACCGCACGCTGGGCTGGCAGATCGGCGAGTTCTGCCAGATGCCGAAGTACACGGCAAAGCGCGCGGCAAATTTCATTGAATATGACGGGCTGGAACATTACCTGCGTGCGAAGGCGCGCGGCAAAGGCGTGCTGGTGGTAACGGGACACCTGGGTGCGTGGGAGCTTTCCAGCTTCTTTCATTCGCTCAACGGATATCCCATGGGCATGGTGATCCGGCGTCTGGATAATCCGATGGTGGACCGGCTGGTGAACCGCATCCGCTGCCTGCATGGCAATAAGGTGCTGCACAAAGATGACTTTGCCCGCGCACTGCTGGGCGCCATGCGGCAGGGTGAGACGGTGGGTATTCTGATGGATACCAACATGACGCCGCCGCAGGGCGTGTTTGTGCCGTTCTTTGGCGTGCCGGCGTGTACGGCATCGGGGCTGGCGCGGGTAGCGCTGAAGACCGATGCGGCGGTGCTGCCCGGATGCCTGATGTGGGACGCGGCGCGCGGTAAGTATGTGCTGCACTTCGGCGAAGTGATGGAGCTGGTGCGCAGTGAGGACGCCGAGGCCGACATTGTGGCGAACACGGCGCGCTTCACCGCGGCGATTGAGAGCTATGTGCGGCGCTATCCGGCGCAGTGGCTGTGGGTGCATCGGCGCTGGAAGACACGGCCCGAGGGCGAGCCGCCGATTTATTGAAGGAGTTGCCATGGCGAAGCTGAGTGAGATCGCGGAGTGGGTGGGCGCGGAGTTGAATCCGAAGTTTGCCGGGGTGGAGGTGACAGCCGTAGCTGCCATTGCAGCCGCGGCGGAGCACAACCTGGTCTTCGCAGCCGATGCGGCCATGCTGGAGGGTGCGATGGCGTCCGGCGCAGGAGCCATTCTTGCGCCGCTATCCATTGCTGCGCAGGATGCGCGCGCGGTGCTGCGGGTAAAGCATCCCAAGCTCGCATTTGCACGCGTGGCGCAGAAGCTGACGCCGATGCGCGCGCGGGCGGGGATTCATCCGAGTGCTGTGGTGGTTGAGCCGGATGCGGTGGGCGAAGGAACCAGCATCGGGCCGGGCGTAGTGATTGCGCCGGGCGTGAAGATCGGGCGCAACTGCCAGATCTTTCCCAATGTGACGATCTTTCCGGGCGTGAGCATCGGCGACAACTGCATGGTGCAGTCCGGCGCGGTGCTGGGCGCAATCGGTTTCGGCTATGTGCGCGATCCGGAGACGGGCGAGCATGTGCAGTTTCCGCAGCAGGGCACGCTGGTGATTGAAGACAACGTGGACATCGGCGCGAATACGACGATCGACCGCGGCGCGCTGGAAGAGACCCGCATCGGCGCAGGCACGAAGATTGATAACCAGGTGCATATCGGGCACAACGTGCGCATCGGGAAGAACGTAATCATCGTGGCGCAGGTGGGCATTTCAGGCTCGTGCGTGATTGAGGACGGCGCGATTCTGGGCGGGCAGGTGGGCCTGGGCGAGCGCGTGACCATTGGGCCGGGCGTTATTCTGGGCGGAGCCGCGGGCGTGTATCCGGGCTCGACCGTGACCGGGCCGGGGCAGGTATTCTCGGGAATTCCAGCGCAGCCGGTGAAGGACCAGATGCGCGAGATGGCCGTGGTGCGACGGCTGGCGAAGAAGCCGTCGCGTGAGTTGTGAAGGCATAAATTCGTAAGGGATTATGTATGCTGTCCCCGGACTACCCGTCCCCGGACTACCCCCGGACTACCGTCCCCTGACTACCCGGACTACCATTATTTTTCGGACTACCATTATTTTTTTTCTAGTAAGAAACTGAAATTAGGCACATGGGAGACATAATGTTTTTGAATAATGATCGCCTTTCCCATTGGTATGTTGGCATCCTACTAAGTTGGATAGTATGTTTTTTACTTTTTGGCATTATAATATTTCACCTTTGGCTGGGATTTTCAATTGTCAGAATTGCTGTTTCTGTAAGTATTTGTTGCGGAGTACAATTGATTATTTTGCCGTGGCTTTACTCCGCTAGAGTGACCTCTAAGAATCCTGGAGGTTTAATTGGGCAGCGGACGGCGGCTGTGTGTGTTTGGCTTTCCTTAACTGCGTTACTTTTGTTCTACTACATTTACAGCTAGAGTTGTGCCTGTGGCGGGTGGCCCACACATCCCGACTCGCCACGAATCGGGTGCCCCATTCATCGCGGCTTCATGCGATGAGTGGGACATTCGTGCGTGAGCGCGAACCGTACTCCAACCAAACAGAAGCGATCTGAAAAGGTGGACTACATCCACTTCAACTCCGTGCTGCCCCATACTTTCGCGGCGGTCGGAACAAAAGACGGTCGCCGCTGCCGCGACGATGCCCCACTCATCCCGCGATGAAACTGCGTGATGAATGGGGCACCCAGCGACGGCTGGCGAAGAAGCCGCACGCGGATGAGAAATAGCACTCTGCTGAGGAAAGAATCGCAAACCCGCATCTCAGAATCGAGAGATGTGGCACCCGAGGTGCCGGTGATGTAAGCGGTGCGGTAGAGAAGCAGATTCCGCCGCTTCGCTGCGGAATGACAAAATGGTTGTTTGGTAATTGTTGTTTGGTAATTGTGATTGAGTGATGTGATTGAGTGATGTGATTGAGTGATGTGATTGAGTCAGATGTGATTGAGTCAGATGTGATTGAGTCAGATGGATTGCACGGGAATCTGCAGCAGGTCAGCGACGAGGCCGATCTCTTTCTGCACGAAGGGTTCGGCGTAGCGGACGCCGGCCAGCAGGCCGTAGTGGCGGGCCATGGCGAAGGTGCGCTCGCGAATCTCTTCTTCCGGCACAAATAATCCGTCGCCCTGCTGCTGATTGGCGTACTGCGATGTGTAGGCCATCAGCGCGGCGTGGCGCGTTTCAATGTGGGCCGTGATGTCAACCACGAAGGTGGGGCGGACATCGGCGTAGAGCGAGGCGTAGAGAATTTTGAAGGGGCGGAAGGCCGCGGCGGCGCCGGCCTCTACCTTGGCGAGGCCGCTGACGAAGCAGGCTTCGTAGCCGAGCGTGGCGGCGGTGTAGTGATCGGGATGGCGGCCCTGCCAGTAGGGAAGAATGACCACGCGCGGACGGGCGGCGCGCAGCACGGCGGCGATCTTCAGCTTGTTTTCCCAGGTATTTTCCACGCGGCCGTCGGGGATATCGAGCGCGCCGCGCCACTGCGTGCGCAGAATCTGCGCGGCGGCATTGGCTTCTGCCTCACGGTCGGCGGCGGTACCGCGTGTGCCGGATTCACCCTGCGTGAGGTCGAGAATACCGGTGCGATGGCCCAGCGCGGCCATCCGCAGCAGGGTGCCGCCGCAGGTCTGCTCCACGTCGTCGCGATGCGCTGCGATGGCAAGCACGTCGAGCTGCGGCGGCGTAGGCATGGATGAAGTTAGTTGGCGGCGTTGGTGAGCGCGTCCATGTAAACCACGTTGGTGGCAGTGCCCTGAACGGTGATGTACTGGTTATTGAGCTCGGTCAGATTGTTGGTGTAGAACGCGTGAATCTGGCCACCGTAGGCGGTGTAGACCTTATGCAGGTTCTGCACCCAGCAGATGCCGGTGAGATCGCCGTAGTAGTACTGATTAGTGTTCTGGTTCGGATACGAGACCGGATTGCCGGGCGAGACCGCGGGCACAATGGTGGGCGCGGTGGTGCTGCCCAGGGTGAAGGCGGCGAGGCAATTGAGATTGATCGCGCCGGGCGTGGTGTTGATATTGGACGCCTGGTATCCGCGCGCGCCCGTCTGGCAGAGCGTGGAGCCGATCCACAGGGTGTTGTCATCCGCGAAGAGCATGGTGGTGTGAGTGCCGTCGGGGATGGAGTACGCGGAGGTGACTGCAGGCGTACCGCTGAGGGACACGATGCTGAAGACGCCGGTGAAGTAGCCGGTGGCGTTAGCAAACTGCGCGAACTGGCCGGTCGCGGTGGAGCTGGTCATCAGCTCCTGGCCCGCGAGATACAGGTTCACGCCGTCGGTCAGGCCGACCGTGGCTCCGCCGGGTACCGTGAGCGGCGAGCCGATCTGCGGTGAGGCATCGCCGGAGACGGGAAGGTAGTTCACATTGAGTTTGGTGGTGTTCAGGAAGGTCACGCCGGCGTGATCGGCTGGTGCGGTGTCACCGCACTCTGCGCCGCAGTTGAGCACGTAAACGCTGCTGCCATCGAGCGAGAAGACGGCGCCGGTGGGGCGCGCATAGGTTCCCTGAACCGGGACGACGCAGTAGACGGGCAGGTTCAGCGGCTCGCAATCGGTATAGGTGAGGGGCGGCGGAAGAACATTGTTCACCAGGCGCACGATGCGGTAGAGATTGTTTGTATTGCGCTGCGTGACCAGGATAACGGTGTTGCCCGGGTTCACCATCACGTGCTGCGCGCCGGGCAGGTTGAGCGCATAGCTCTTGCCCAGGACGTTATCCTGCACCACAACGCCACCGATTGCGCCGCTGGCGGCATAAATCTGTGCAACGGTGCTGGTGACGGCGATGCTGTCAGAGACGGATGGCAGGCCGCCGACGGCGCCTGCAGCGGATTCCTTGCTGTAATCGATCTTGGTGAAGCTGCCGTCACCGGAGCCGTAGACATAGCCGAACATCTGCTCGGGGAAGCTCGCAATGGTGGTGGGCACGCGGCCCGCGTATCCGCTGACCATGAAGTAGGGGATGGTGTTCTCAACGTTGCTGCGGATGTCGCGGTTGGCGTCGAGGATCTGCAACTCGCCGCCGGAGAAACTGGAGGGGTTGGCAATGGCAACCATGACACGATTGGCCAGCAGGCTCGGCGGGATGGGGCGGCCGGCGAAGTTGTACTGCGGAAACTGGTAGTAATTGACCTTGCAGGCGGTCAGCCCCAGGGTGGCCGCGGCGAGAAGCAGGCCGCAGGCTGCGCGTGCAAGAAAACCTCTAATTTTCAACGTAAAAACTCCAACCCCGGCAGTGCGAGCGATCAATTGAATTACCCCACAAGTATAGCAAAATACGAGCGCTTTCCAGCGGTCGCCGGGGAACCTGCCGCAGCGCTGGACCGGCGGGCGGCGTAACCCAAAATGATTTAGGCTTTTACGATGGCAACAAGTATCCAGCAGCTTCTGAAGCGCGGTCACGTGCTGTGTGACGGCGCCATGGGCACCATGCTCTATGACCGGGGCGTGTTCATTAACCGCAGCTACGACGAACTGAACCTGTCGCAGCCTGACCTGGTGCGTTCGATCCACGAAGAATATCTCCAGGCCGGCGCGGAGATCATTGAGACCAACACCTTCGGCGGCAACCGCGTCCGCCTGGCCCGGCATGGGCTGGAAGACAAGCTGGAGGCCATCAACCAGGCCGGTGTGCGGCTGGCGCGGGAGTGCGTGGAGCACATCCGCGAGAAGCAGGCCAGTGACGCCTTTGTGGCGGGTGCGGTGGGGCCGCTGGGAGTGGAACTCGCGCCTGTGGGCAAGCTGACGCAGGACGAGGCGCAGGATATCTTTGCGCAGCAGATTCGCGCGCTCGCCCGTGGCAGCGCGGACAAGCAGGGCAACACATATGCCGGGTGCGACCTGATCCTGATTGAGACCATGACCTCGCTGGTTGAGTGCGAGGCGGCGGTGAACGCATCGCGCAGCGAGGCTCCGGAGCTGCCGGTGATCGTGCTGGTCACGGTGAATGATGACGGCAACTGCCTGGACGGGACTTCGGCTGAGGTGGCGGCAGAGAAGCTGGCGGCGATGGGCGCGGACGTGATTGGCGCGAACTGCAGCTCCGGCCCGGTGACGGTGCTTTCCGCGCTGGAGCGGATGCGGGCTGTGACCACGCTGCCGCTGATGGCGATGCCCAATGCAGGTCTGCCGCAAACGGTGGATGGCCGCAATATTTATATGTCGTCGCCGGAGTTTATGGCGAGCTACGCGCGCAAGTTTGTGCGTGCCGGGGCAAGCCTGGTGGGCGGCTGCTGCGGCACCGCGCCCAGCCATATCCGCGCCATGAAATCCGCGCTGCGGGCGATGGAATCGATGCAGAAGGGCACGGAGGGCGATAGCCCGGTGACGGCGCAGGTGGTGGTTGCCGATGCGGTGCAGCCGGCGCCGCTGGCGGAGCGCTCGCTGATTGGCGGCAGGATCGCGCGCGGCGAATTCGTGACGCTGGTGGAGATCGTTTCGCCCAAGGGTATTGATACCAGCAAGGAGCTGGAAGGCGCGGCGCTGCTGCACAAGCTGGGCGTGAACGCCATCAATGTGCCGGATTCGCCGCGAGCCAGCGCGCGCATGAGCGCACAGAGCCTCTGCATCCAGATTCAGCAGAAGGTGGGGATTGAGACGGTGCTGCACTATACCTGCCGCGACCGCAATGTGCTGAGCATGCAGAGCGATCTGCTGGGCGCTTCGTCCATCGGGCTGAAGAATGTGCTGTGCCTGACGGGCGATCCGCCGAAGCTGGGCAACTATCCTGACGCGACCGCGGTGTTTGATGTGGATGCGATTGGGCTGGTGAACATTGTGCGCAATCTGAATCACGGACTGGATATCGGCAGCAATCTGATCGGTGTGTCCACGGGATTCACGATTGGCGTGGCAGCGAATCCGGGCATGCCCGACCTGGAGACGGAGATTCGCCGGTTTGCCGCCAAGGTGGAGGCAGGCGGAGAATATGCCATCACGCAGCCGGTCTTTGACCTGAAGCTGCTGGAGTATTTTCTGAAGCGCATTGAGCACTTCCGCATCCCGGTGATCGCGGGCATCTGGCCGCTCATCAGCCTGCGCAATGCGGAGTTCCTGAAGAACGATCTGAAGGTAAGCGTGCCGGATGTGATCCTGACGCGCATGACGAATGCCGCAAGCCCGGAGGCGGCGCGCGCCGAGGGCATTAAAATTGCGCAGGAGATGGTGGCGGAGACGCGGGGCATCGTGCAGGGCGTGCAGGTGAGTGCGCCGTTCGGTAAATACAGCGCGGCAGCCGCGGTGATGGAAGCTGTTCTGTAAATTTGAACCCAGGTCTCAGCTGCGAGACCTGGGGCACCCACATTCGCAAGTTGGGTGAAAACGCCGCAGCGGAGGGATAACATGGCGAAGTTTGAAGAGCAGTTGAAGGGGCTTGAAGGAATCGTAGAGAAGCTGGAGCAGGGCGATCTTCCGCTGGAGGAGAGCCTGAAGCTTTTTGAAGATGGCGTGAAGCTCTCTGAGGCCTGCAAGAAAGAGCTGGAAGAGGCAGAGGGGCGCGTCGAGATCCTGCTGAAGCAGAAGGGCGGCGGGATGAAGGCCGAGCCGTTTCTGACCATCGAGGAAGAGTAGCCGCTACTTTGCCGCGAACCAGTGATCGTTCATCCATGTAAGGAACTGGCGGTCGACGGGGAATCCGGACGCGTCGCCGATCACGGAATCAATCTCACATTTGGGGCAGAGAGCCGTCTGCTCATCGTCTGTCCATTGCTGGATGGCGCTGGGCGGGAACTCCGCAAGGCAGTGAAAGCAGCCGCAGAGGGTGCTGGTTTCCAGCTCTTTGCGGTGCCTGCTGCTGTGTTTGTGGGCGGCAATATATTCGGGGTCGTTGTTGCCTAGGATTGACATGGCAAACACAATACGCCGAATCCGGGCTTCGTGGTCAAGGAAATAATGGGATCAGCAATGACTCCGGGGCTAAAGCCCCCGCTTCTTTCGGTCTCTTACCCCACGACTGAAGCCGTGGGCTTAATCCCAAAAGCAAGCTGTGAGCTTAATCCTAAGGAGCAAACTGTCGGGAACTGCAGCCATGGAAGGATTGACTCGGCGGCTGAAGCCGTGGGGTAAATCCCAAAAGCACGCTGTGGAGCCTAATCCCAAAAGCGAATCAGGACACAACCTAGCCGTGGCGGAAGTGACGGATGCCGGTGAAGACCATGGCGATGCCGAGTTTATTCGCGGCTTCGATGACTTCGGCGTCGCGGACGGAGCCGCCGGGCTGGATGACCGCGGTTGCACCGGCCTGCGCGACGACCTCAAGACCATCGGCGAAGGGAAAGAAGGCGTCTGACGCGGCCACGCAGCCGACGAGCGGCAGCACAGCCTTCATCGCACCGAATTTGGCGGAGTCGACGCGGCTCATCTGGCCGGCGCCAATGCCCAGGGTCTGACCGTGGAGGCCGTTGGCGCGGGCGTAGACGATGGCGTTTGATTTGACGTGCTTGCAGACGCGCCAGGCGAAGAGCAGCGCGGCCAGCTCCTCGTCTGTGGGCTTGCGCGTGGTGGCGACAGTGAGTTCCTCGGCGGTGATGCCGCGCACGTCAGCATCCTGCAGCAACATGCCGCCGGAGACCTGCTTCATGGCGCGTGCGGGTTTGGCCGAGGTGATCTCCACCAGACGAAGGTTCTTTTTCGCGGCGAAGCGGGCTTTCGCTTCTTCGCTGAATGACGGCGCGACGATGGCTTCCACGAAGAGTTTGGCGATCTCTTCGGCGGCGGCTGCGTCGACTTCGCGGTTGATGCCGATGACTCCGCCAAAGGCCGAGACAGGGTCGGCCGCGAGCGCCTGGGTATAGGCGGAGAGCACCGTATCGCCCGTAGCCGCGCCGCAGGGATTGGTGTGTTTGATGATGCAGACCGCGGCCTGCGAGGAGGGGAACTCCTGCACCAGGTTCCAGCAGGCGTCGAGATCGACCAGGTTGTTGAAGCTGAGTTCCTTGCCCTGGAGTTGACGGCCGCCCGCGATGCCGGTGCCGGAGCCGTCAGTATAGAGCGCGGCGGACTGATGCGGATTCTCGCCGTAGCGCAGGGTGTTGGCCAGGGGATAGTTCACGCGCAGGGCTGCGGGGAAGGCGGTCGCGTCGAATGCTGCCGCGGTGTGCGGCTCTGTGTTGGTGAGGGTTTCCAGCGTATTGGCGATGGCAGTATCGTAGGCGGCGGTGGTGGCAAAGGCCTGCTTCGCCAGCTGCCAGCGGGTGGCGCGCGAGAGGGTGCCGCCGTTGGCGTCAAGCTCGGCGATGAGGGTGGGATAGTCTGCCGCGGAGGTGACGATGGCCACGTCTTCAAAGTTCTTGGCAGCGGAACGCACCATGCTGGGGCCGCCGATATCAATGTTCTCGATGATGTGAGCGAACTCCACACCGGGCTTCTGCGCGGTCTTCTCAAAGGCGTAGAGATTGACCACGACCATATCAATGGGTTCAATCCGGTGCTCGGCGATGGCGGCCATGTGCTCCGCGTTGCCGCGGATGTGCAGGATGCCGCCATGCACCTTGGGGTGCAGCGTCTTCACGCGGCCATCGAGCATCTCGGGAAAGCCGGTGAGGTCAGAGATGTCGCGCACGGCGAGGCCGGCGTCGCGGAGCGCTTTGGCGGTGCCTCCGGTGGAGATGAGATCGACGTGATGTGCGGCGAGGGAACGGGCAAAATCAACAAGGCCGGTTTTATCAGTGACGGACAGAAGGGCGCGGCGAATCTTGGTCGAGGACAAGGCTTGCTCCAGAGCTGCACGTGCGGATACAGCAATTTTATGCGCAGAGGGGGCTGTGCATTTTCCAATGCACAAATTCCGGCGTATTTTGCATCTATTTGTCAGAGGAAGCGCGGCAGGATACGGTTAAATGCAGATGAATTCATCCCATTATGAAGAAGGCGGGCATCCGCACGGCGAGATTCTGACGCCAACCGGTGAGCGGGTCGCCATTCCGGACGAGATACAGGCGGCGCCGCAGCACCGCGAACGCAGTGGCTGGAACCCGATGGGTTCGCCCGCGACCTATGCGCTGACCGCGATCAACATCGCCGTGTTTGTTGTGATGGTGGTGCATGGCGTGTCGCCCACTTCGCCGCAATCGGCCAATCTGGTGCACTGGGGCGCGAATCTGGGCTGGGCCGATTACAACGGCGTGGCCATGGACGGATTGTTCCGCGGGCAGTGGTGGCGGCTGGTGACGGCTACGTTTGTGCATGTGGGCGCGCTGCATCTGGCGACGAATATGTGGTGCCTGTGGAACCTGGGACTGCTGGGCGAGCCGCTGCTGGGGCCGTGGGGTCTGGCTGCGACCTATGTGCTGACGGGCGTGGCGGGCAATCTGCTGAGCACGGCGATGCATCCGCAGATCATCGGCGCGGGCGCGTCGGGCGCGGTGTTCGGCATCGCCGGAATTCTGATCGTGCTGCTCAGCAACAAGCGGCTGCCGATCCCGTGGCCGGAGCTGAAGAAGCTGCGGCGCAGCGTGATCCAGTTCGCACTGCTGAACCTGGTGATCGGGCTGGCGACTTCAGTGCATGACTTCGGCGTACACATTGACAACATGGCGCACATCGGCGGATTCCTCTCCGGGCTGGTGCTGGGCGTGCCGCTGCTGCCGCGCATGACGGCGGGGCGGGTGCGGTATCTGGCGCGGCAGAAGATGGTGTTCGTAGTGGCCGCGCTGGTGCTGGCGCTGGCGGGTTATTGGCTGTCGAGCTTTACGGCGGGTATGGCGTAAAAAGAAAAGCCCCTCAGTGAGGGGCTTAGCCAGGAATATTTGACTGCCGGTTTACTGTCGTTACAATCCCAAAATATCTAGCTGAGGGCAGTGGCGGCGAACTTGCGCACCATGGCCAGCAGAAGCTTGCGGTCGCTGTCACTCAGGTTGGAGGAGTAGCGCTGGATCTGCGAGAGGAAACGAATCTCGTCCTCATTCAGCGTGGGGCTCTGCATCTCCGCGGGCGCGCCCTCTTCCACAAAAAACTGTGAGAGCGGAATCTCCATGGCAAGCGCGATCTTGGCCAGCGTGTCCAGCGAGGGGACGGTGTGGCCGTTCTCCACGCGGGAGAGGTAGCAGCGCAGCAGGCCGGTACGCTTTTCAATGTCACCCTGCGACATGCCGCGCTGCAGCCGGTAGCCGCGAATCGTGGTGCCGATGCTGAGGGAGCGCGCGTCCATATTGCGTTCCTGGCCGGTTCCTGAAGTGGTATCGCTGGTCTCGATCATGGTTTCTAGATGTTGCATTAGCAACAAAGTAAATAGCGCGTGAAAGCAGGGCAAGCGCTAATTTGATTTTCTTCAATAAAAACGCGGCAAAAGAGTACCTTTCAAGATGCGTACAGCAATGGGTACCTGTTGCCTTACTTGAGTCCGCACGCGAGCAGCGGTTGTGCATTGCCGGTCAGCGGAGGCCAGGGATTGTGGGTGCGTTAGTGTGCGGTGGGTAGGAGCGTGGGATCGGGAATGCCAATCACCTGGAATTGACGGGTTGAGTTATCTGGGAGCAATAACTCGTACATGTAGAAAAAATCGTAAGGCGTTGATTGCGATGCGGTGAGGCGCGCCTTGTAATCGCCTAAGCGAAAAACCCAGGTCTTGCCCGGGTCGGTACTTCTCAATTCGTAGCGTTGTCCGTCGATGACAACATCAAGGTGTTCTCGATCCTCTCCATTCTGGGGTACGAGATGCGAGCCTGTAACGTGAATAGTGATGGGATAGCTTGCCGGATTGGGCGGCGTTTTGGCGTGGGCGCAGATGGTGGATGCGAAGAGCAGGCAGATTGCAAGCGCAAACTTTTTCATGAGGTGGTTCCTCTCCCTGTGCTGACGAGTTGATTGCGGGGAAGGACTCAGGTTGATTCTAGACTGGCTGGCGCAGGTCGAGGCGGAAGTGGCAGACGCCTTCGTCGGTGTTGCTGTTGTAGCGTGGCGCGGGCAAAAAACCGAGAGCGGCATAGTTGGCGTTGGCATGGGTCATGCGCGAGGGCACGGTATCGAGGTAGAGGGCGTCATAGCGGTGGCCGCGCGCGAAGGCGAGAGCGGCTTCCGTCAGGCGATGGCCGAGCCGGTGGCCGCGGAATTCAGGGCGGACGTAGAGGCGTTTCAACTCGCCGGCGGTGGCATCGCCGGGCAGGAGATGATGATCGGGTACACGCTGCACGGCGATGCAGCCTGCGGGGGCTTCGTCCACCAGCGCGATCAGCAGAATGCCGTCAGGCGGTCCGTAGCGTCCGGGCAGGGCGGCGATCTCCTGCTCGTAGGTAGGCATGCAGATGTGCTGGAAGCCGAGGTGCTGCTGCAGGTAGGCAGCGTACTCGCGGAAGATCGCGCCGAGTGCGGTGAGGTCAGCGGGGGATTCGGCGATGCGGATTGTGATGCGTGTTTCCATGGGCGGCGGTGGTGGTTTGGGCATCGCACCCAGGTCTCAGAAGCGAGATCTGGGGCACCCGCGTTTGTGGTGACAACGAGATTTGAGATTCTTCCCCTTCGTTTCCCTCAGGGTCAGAATGACAAACCAAAACCAACAGCAAGCCAGAACCTACGCCATGTGCATGCCGCCGTTCACGTCGAGCGTGTGGCCGGTGATGTAGGCGGCCTCTTCCGATGCGAGGAAGGCGACGGCGTGGGCTATGTCCGCGTCAGTACCGATGCGGCCGAGTGGGATCTGCGTATTGAATGCGGCCTTCTGCTCCTCGGTCAGGACATGGGTCATGGCGGTCTGGATGAAGCCGGGCGCGACCGCGTTGACGGTGATGCCGCGGCTGGCAAGCTCGCGCGCCAGCGACTTGGTGAGTCCGATGAGGCCGGCTTTGGAGGCGGCGTAGTTGGCCTGCCCCGCCTGACCGATCTCGCCCACGACCGAAGTGATGTTGATGATGCGGCCCCAGCGGTTCTTCAGCAGAGACGAGACGCATGCCTGCGTGAGCAGGAAGGCTCCGGTCAGATTGGTGGTGAGTACGGCGTCCCAGTCGTCGCGCTTCATGCGCATCATCAGACCGTCGCGGGTGATGCCGGCGTTGTTGACGAGGATTTCGACTTTGCCGAAGTGAGCAATGACGGCCTTGGCGCAGGCCTTGATGGAGTCTTCGCTGGAGACGTCGAGGGCGAAGGCGTGCGCGGTGCCGCCGGCAGCGGTGATCTCAGCGGCTACGGCTTCCAGTTTGTCGAGCGTGCGTGCGGCCAGGGCCACGTGGGCGCCCGCGCGGGCGAGTTCAAGCGCGCAGGCACGGCCAATGCCCTGCGACGCCCCGGTTACGAGTGCAATACGGTTGGTAAGGGTGGACATGGATTTCCATTATAGGGAAAAGAAAGGCTTAACAGTGATGACAGTGATTTTTGGATGACGGTGAAAAGCAAAAGACGGGATTTGGGGAGATCCTTGCAATCACCGTCATCACTGTTAAGTTTTAGATCGGAATACCACTGCGTTTTATGAGAACTCCCAGCGGCGGGCGAGGCGGCGGGCGATGGCGAAGAGCACGATGCCCGCGGCCAGCAGTACGGCGACCTGGGGCCACAGGTGACTGACCGGTTCATCGCGCCAGAAGACTTTGGTGAAGCCATCGATGGCCCAGGCGTTGATGGTGAAGAGGCCCGCCTTCTGCATGGCCAGCGGCATAAGGAAGCGCGGGAACATGCTGCCGCCAACCGAAGACATCACCAGGATGAGCAGGGTGGAGAGCGAGCCAAGCTGGGCGCGGGTGGCGCACACGCTGGCCAGCAGCAGCCCGAAGGCGCTGACGGCGAAGGCCGTGACCAGACCCATCACGATAAAGCCGGGCAGGTGCGAGAAGAGATCGAGTTTGAACATCGTCTTCGCCCAGAGAAACATCAGCGTGAGCTGAGCAAAGGCGAGCAGCATATTGAAGCCGAGCTTGCCGCCGAGCAGCGACGTCATGGTAACGCGTGAACTGAGCACGCGGTCCATGGTGCCGCTTTCGGCTTCATCCAGCAGGGAGCCGGCAGCGCCGGTGGTAGTGAAGAGCAGGAACATCACGCCGATGGCCGCTGCATAGAACGACACCATATCCTTGTTCTCGCCCACCACAATGCGTTCCTTGACGGGAACCATATTGCCGAGGCCAACGCCCTTGCCGCCTGCATCACCGCCGGCCATGCGGTTGCGCAGGCGGGCTTCAGCGTCATCCATGTACTTGCGCTGTTGCGCGGTCAGGCCGCCGGCGTACTGGTCCATCATTTTGGTGCCCTGGTCCATCAGCACGTCCGGCATGGAGGTCATGACGACCTTCTGCAGCAATCCCGTGACCACCTGGGGCGCGATCTCGTCGCTGGCGTCGCGCAGCATCTCAATCTGCGGAGCATCGGGGTTGGGGCCGAAGGAGATGGGATTCGCGCCGTAGCCCGGCGGAATGATCAGCGCGACGGAGGCGGTGCCAGCCTTGATGGCCGCCTCAGCCGTGGCTGCAGTGTAATCAGGCTGCTGCACGCCTTTCTTTGCCTCAGGACGCACCAGCGCGTTGAGCGAGCCTTCGCTCTGCAGGCCCTTGACGAGCCGCTGTGAGCCAGTCGAGTGGTCCAGGTCGACAACGATGACGGCGACTTTGGGCATACCATCGCGATGGCCGCCGAAGATGACGGCGAAGATGCTGAAGAAGACGATGGGAAGCACAAAGCTCAAGGCCAGCGCGGCACCGTCGCGGCGTAGCCCGGCCCATGCAGTGCGGATAATGGGAAATATCATTCGCGCAGATCCCTTCCGGTAAGGTCAAGGAAAACAGATTCAAGGTTGGGCCGCTGCAGCCGCAGGTCGGTCAGTTGCAGGTTGGCCTGCACGGCGGAGTCAAGCAGGGCGGCGATCTCAGTGGGATGTTCCACGGAGAAGACAGCGGTCTCTCCGGCCATGCGTCCGCCGCGTGCGGTTGCCCATGCGGCAACGCTTTCCGCATCGCTGGAGAAGCGTGCTTCCACCTGGTTGCGGGTGCCGAAGGAGTGCTGCACCAGCTCCGGCGCGCTGCCCAGGGCGATAATCTTGCCGTGGTCCACAATGGCGATGCGGTTGCACAGGCGCTCTGCCTCTTCCATGTAGTGGGTGGTGTAGATCAGGGTCACGCCTTCGTGGTGGAGCTGTTCGATCATCTCGAAGATGCGGTTGCGCGACTGCGGGTCAACGCCGACGGTGGGTTCGTCCATCAGCACAAGTCGAGGCCGGTGGATCATGCCGGCGGCCATGTTCAGGCGGCGCTTCATGCCGCCGGAGAGATTCTTCACGCGTTCGCCGGCGCGGTCGTCCAGAGAGGCCCAGTTCAGGCACCACTTCACGGCATCGTGCAGGGCGCTGCCGCTGAGCCCGTGGTAGCGGCCAAAGGCCAGCAGATTTTCCTGGCAGGTGAGCCGCGGGTAGAGCGCGAGGTCCTGCGGCACCCAGCCGATGGTCTGGCGCGCGGCGGGCGAGCCGGCAGCGTGGCCGAAGATGGAGACGGTGCCCGCATCGGGCAGCACACGGCCCACGATGGCGCGGATGAGCGTGCTCTTGCCCGCGCCGTTGGGGCCAAGCAGGCCAAGTGCTTCGCCCGCCTGCACCTGCAGGCTGATGGAGTCGACCGCGGTGAGCGTGCCGAAGCGCTTGACGAGGCTCTCAACGCGCAGCGGCAGAGCCTGTGAATCCGGTGCAGGTGCGGACAAAGGGAGATCCTCCAGCAAAACGGGAAAATGCAGAGTATGAAGCACTATACCGCAGGAATGATGCGGGGTGATGATTTTCGCGGGCAATCCGGCGGGAGCATCCCGGCGGTTTCCGGCGGCATGAAAGGCCGTCCTTTCCTCAGGCCATGTCCGTATATGCTTGGGGGCACGATGACTACTCTACCGAACAAGGCGCAGGCCACTGCGCGCCAGGCCGCCGAAGCTGATCCAACCGCCAACCAGACCGATGTGTATGCCGTCTTCGGCGCAGAGCCTGAGGTGCTGGCCTACGCCATGGCGAAGTACTCGCGCTCGTCGCTGAGCATGAAGGAGTCGCTGGCCGAGATTAGTTCGCAGCGGGCTGAAGAGTTTCTGAACACGTTTTACTTTCAGTATGGCCACCGCTCCATCGCCGACCTGGCGCATGTGGCGTTCGCGCTGGAGAAGCTGAGCCTGCTGGCGGCCGTCTCCATTGTGGACGAGCAGCGCTGGGACGGGCAGGAGCGCAGTACGCGCTACCAGAACTTCAGAAAATCGGGATGGTACACGCCGAACCTGGCAGAGAAGACGCCGGAGTATACGGCGGCGATAGAAAATCTCTTTGCCGGATACGATGCGGTGAGCGCGGGGATGCTGGAGGCGCTGAAGCGCTCCGTGCCGAAGCCGGCGGAGATGGAAGAGGGAGCCTACACGCGCACGCTGAAGGCGCGGGCGTTTGACATTGCGCGTTACATGCTGCCACTGGCGACGAATACTTCGCTGGGGCAGATTGTGAATGCGCGCACCCTGGAGACGCAGGTCAGCCGCCTGCTTTCCAGCGGATTTGCCGAGGTGCGCGAGCTGGGCGCGAAGCTGAAGGCCGCGGCCGCCGGTCCGGCGTGGGATGTGGGGCACGATGAGGCGCGGGTGCTGCTGCAGGAGATATGCTCGGCGGATTCAAGCGGCGGGCTGTGCAGCGAGCGGGCGAAGGCGGTGCTGCTGCGCGAGGTGAAGGTTTCGCCCACGCTGGTGAAGTATGCGGCGGCGAATGAGTACGCCATGCAGACAGCGCCGGAGCTGGCGCAGGCGGCGGCGGAACTGATGGCGGGGGCGGCGATTGCAGCGGCCCCGGTGGTGGACCTGGTGGAGAATACGACGCTGGAGGTGGAACTGGCGGCGAGCCTGCTGTATCCGCACTGCGATTATTCGTACCGGCAACTGCGGGAGCAGGTGGCGGCGCTGGACGCGCAGCGGCGCGATGAGATTGTGAAGCTGGGCGCGGCACGGCGTGGACGGCATGACGAGCTGCTGCGCGCGTTCAGCAGCGGGCAGGGGTTTGCATTCGATATTTTGATGGATATCGGCGGGTTCCGGGACATGCACCGGCACAGGAAGTGCGTGCAGCTGATGCAGCCGTGGAGCGACGTACACGGCTTTGAACTGCCAGATGCGCCGGGACAGCCGACGCTGGCCGAGAGCGGGCTGCATGTGAAGTACACTGCGGCGATGGAAGAGGCTCACGGGGCGTATCGCGCGCTGGCGCATTCAGGGGTGAAGGAGGCGGGGGCGAGCGCGCAGTATCTGCTGCCGCTGGGGACGCGCTGCCGGAGCCTGTTCAAGATGGACTTCGCCGAGGCGCTGTACATCGCGGAGCTGCGCAGCACGGTGGCAGGGCACTACAGCTACCGGCGGGTGGCGTGGGAGATGTTCAAGGCGGTGGAGAAGCGGCATCCTTCGCTGGCACAGTTTTTCAGGATTAATGATGTGAATGAGCCGGTGGATTTGCTGAAGAGGTGACTAGTTTGCATCTTCAGTTTTCACGCGGTTCCATTCCTTTCTCAATATGATCTGAGAAAGACGAAATACCTCACCACATTGAGCTCCATACTCGGCTGTACAGTTTTCTCCTCGGTGCGCTCTCGATAGGAGATTGGTTAACTTTAGAAGTGTTACCACTAAAGCATTGTGATCTGGTTCGTTCGGATTAAGCATGAGCGTAATCTCTACCTGCAGGCGTTGGATTTCGCGAGCCTCAAGCATCGGTGCTTGGTTTCCCATGGAGGTGACATAGTTCAAATTTGCAATAAATTGGGCTATTTTTTCTCGAAGTTTGCTAATCCATGCTTCACGCATCGGAGCGACAATTTGCTTATTTGCCGATCGCTTCGCCGCTTCCAATTGTTTGTCAGTGGCGTCTCGTGCTTCCTTGATTTGCCTACCGGTTAACTTCCACGTAAGAATAGGACCGACAAAAACAGCCAATAGTGCCACTACCAGAGAGAGTACAGGCAGAGTTGCGGAGGAATTTGTTGTCGGGCAATTCATCAGGGAATTATATACTTCGTTTTTTATTCGCTTTCGCTAAATATTCGTGTTAGTCTTCCCTCATTGGCTGTAACCAGGTGAACAAGAATCCGCCAGTTTGGGGAGAGATCGCAGGAAAACAAAGGAGAAATATCGTGGCAGATGATGCAAATCGGGCAAAAGCAGTAGAGGTGGCACTGGCGCAGATTGAGAAGCAGTTTGGCAAGGGATCGATCATGCGGCTGGGATCGAAAGAGGCTATCGTACCGATCGCCGTCATCTCTACGGGATCGATCTCGTTTGACGCTGCGCTGGGTGTGGGCGGTGTGCCGCGCGGGCGCGTGATTGAGATATTTGGGCCGGAATCGTCGGGCAAGACGACCATTACGCTGCAGATTATTGCCGAGGCGCAGAAGGCCGGCGGACTGGCGGCGTTTGTGGACGCCGAGCATGCGCTGGACCCGGGTTACGCCAAGAAGCTGGGCGTGGATGTAGACAATCTGCTGGTCTCGCAGCCGGACTATGGCGAGCAGGCGCTGGAGATTACCGAGGCGCTGGTGCGGTCGGGCGCGATTGACGTGCTGGTGGTGGACTCGGTAGCCGCGCTGGTGCCGAAGGCGGAACTGGACGGCGAGATGGGCGATTCGCACATGGGATTGCAGGCTCGGCTGATGAGCCAGGCGCTGCGCAAGCTGACGGGCACGGTGGCGAAGTCGCGCACCAGCCTGATCTTCATCAACCAGATCCGCGAGAAGATCGGCGTGATGTTCGGCAATCCGGAGACGACGACGGGCGGCAAGGCGTTGAAGTTCTATTCGTCGGTGCGTATCGATATCCGGCGCATTGGCGCGGTGAAGGACGGCGACGTCGTCGTCGGCTCGCGGACCAAGGTGAAGATCGTGAAGAACAAGGTGGCGGCGCCGTTCCGCGACGCTGAGTTCGACATTCTGTATGGCGAGGGCATCTCGCGCGAGGGCGATGTGCTGGACCTGGCGGTGGCGAACAACATCGTGGAGAAGTCTGGCGCGTGGTACAGCTATTCGGGAGAACGGCTGGGCCAGGGACGCGAGAGCGTTCGCGGGATGCTGAAAGAGAATAAAGAAGTCTACGGCCGCATCAACGCGGAACTGCGCAAGAAACTGGGCATCGACGGCAGCGTGAAGGCGGATGTGCCCGAGGTTCCTGCGGGCGGGGAAGCGGAAGCGGCGGCGGTGGTGAAGGGGAAAAGCAGCAAGTCAGCCTAGGAAGCGAGTCAGCAAGTCAGCGAAGGGCGGCCATAGCATGGCGACGATGTCCCACTCAGGGTATGTGGCTGGATGAAATATTGAGATTCTTCGCTACGCTCAGAATGACAAGCTAAACAGAATGCTCAGAATGACAAGCTAAACAAGATGGCCGCGAGAGAACCTTCTCTCGCGGCCATCTTGTTTTCTGAGGTGGATTGCTTTAGTTTTCGTCTGACTTGCTGACTTGCTGACTTGCTAATTAGCTGACTTGCTGCCATTAGCTGACAATGGGCGCGCCGAGGGGGATGACGACCTTTTTTGCGGTGGCGTTCAGGACTTCGATGAAGGCGACGAGGAGGGCGTCGACGCCGGTGATGAGGCCGAAGATGCCTCCGAGGTGGCCGGTGGCGTGTCCGAAATCGGCTGCGGCGAGCAGGAAGAACGTGATCCAGAGCAGGAGAAAGATGCTCCACACGGCTTTGCTGGTGCGGAAGGAGACGATCCACATGAGGAAGGTGAAGATGCCCCAGGCCAGCAGCACCACGGCGACGCCGGAGGCTGGCGGCGCTTTGAGCCAGCCATTGCCAAGCGTCCACTGGAGGAAGGCGAACCACCACCAGAAGGCGCCGTAGGAGGTGAAGGCGACCATACCGAAGGTGTTGCCGGTGCGAAATTCGAGGATGCCGGCGATGATCTGCGCCAGCCCGCCGTAGGCAAAGGCCAGCGGCACGACCACGGCGACGGCTTCATGCGGGATAAGGCCCGCGTTGATGGAGCTGAGAACGATGGTGGTCAGGCCGAAGGCGGCGAGCCCGAGCGGGCCGGGGTTCGCGAGGGAAGCGGGGGAAGTCTCAGACATGCGTACGTCTCTCCTTGCAGGTAGTGTGCTGCCGGAGCGCGCGGTGAGCGGCTGCCGGGCGGCGCCGTTCATCTTACGCACGCCGATGTACCGTTGTGCATGAATTTTTCAGTGCATAATCCGGTAGGCCGAATTTGCTAGGCTGGCGCTGCCGCCGTATGCTGAAACCTGCCATGAATCTGGTAAAAGCCATCTATCCCGGCACCTTTGACCCGCTGACCAACGGGCATCTGGACCTGATTGCGCGCGGCGCGAAGATATTTGACCACCTGGTGGTGGCGATCCTGCGCAATGAATCGAAGAATCCGCTGTTCTCTGTGGAGGAGCGGGTGGAGATGATCAAGGCATCGACCACGGCGTTCCCCAATGTATCGGTGGCGACTTTCAACGGGCTGCTGGTGGATTTTGCGCGGCAGGAAAAGGCGACGGCGCTGATTCGCGGCATCCGGGCCATCAGCGATTATGAGTACGAGCTGCAGATGGCGCTGATGAACCGGCGGCTTTCAGCGGACCTGGAGACGGTGTTCATGACGCCGGCGGAGAAGTACAGCTACATCAGCTCGCGGATGATCAAGAACGTCTTCCGGCTGGGCGGCTCGATTGAGGGGCTGGTGCCGCCGCTGGTGATCGAGCGGCTGGCGGCGCGGGTGGCGCGCGAAGCCGACGTGAAGAAACATACTGAGATCCAGTAGTTTCCGGGACTTTCCTTCTGCTTCTGCCGGTTTTATGACGCACAGCACTTTATCTGCAGGGCCAAATCTGCGAAACTGTGGATATGAGCACACCTGTCGCAACTCCCGCAGCCGTGGCTGCGTCCACGCCCAAGAAGATATTCGCAGACCGCATCAACCGCATTGAAGTCTCGGCCACCATGGCGATTACGGCCAATGCGCTCGCGCTGAAGGCGAAGGGGATTGACCTGGCTGACTTTGGCGCCGGCGAGCCCCACTTCGCGACACCGGCACACATCAAGCAGGCAGCCATCGATGCGATTGAGGCGAACTTCACGCGCTACACGGCGGTCTCCGGCATTCCGGAGGTGCGCAAGGCGGTGGTGGAGCGGCACGCGGCTGATTTCGGATCGAGCTATACGCCGGAAGAGTGCGTGTTCACGACCGGCGGCAAGCTGGCGCTGTTCAATGTGATCCAGGTGCTGGTGGATCATGGCGATGAGGTCATCCTGCCGGTGCCGTACTGGGTCAGCTTCAAAGACATCATTCAGTACGCGGGCGGCAAGGTGGTGTTCGTGGAGAGCGAGGAGCGCGAGAACTTCCGCATCACGGCGAAGATGATTGAGGCCGCGATCACGCCGAAGACCAAGGCCATTATTCTGAACTCGCCGTCGAACCCGTCGGGCGCGGTGATTGCACCGGCTGACCTGGAAGCGATTGTGCGGCTGGCGCACAGCAAGGGCATCTACCTGCTGCTGGACGAGTGCTACGCGTACCTGCAGTACACCGGCACGTCGATCTCCGGCGGTTCGTTTGTGGATTGCAAGGAGCACGTGGTGGTGCTGGGTTCGCTCTCCAAGACCTATGCCATGACGGGCTGGCGCGCGGGCTATGCGCTGGGACCGAAGCCGATTATTGCGGCCATGGGCAAGCTGCAGTCGCAGTCCACGTCAAACGCGGCGAGCATGGTGCAGAAGGCGTCCATTGCTGCGCTGACGGCGTCGCAGGAGTGCGTGTCGGTGATGCGGGCGGATTTTCTGACGCTGCGCGACCGCATTCTGGCAGGATTGAAGACGATTCCCGGCGTGACCTGCACGGTGCCGGAGGGCGCATTCTATGCGTATCCGAATGTGTCAGCTTTCTTCGGCAAGGGCGGCGTGACCAGTGCGGCAGACGTGGCGGCCCGGCTGCTGAGCGAGGCGCACGTGGTGTGCGTTCCGGGCGAGGCATTCGGCACGGCGAACCACATCCGGCTTTCGTACGCGGCTGCGCCTGAGGTGGTGGACAAGGGCATTGCGCGGATGAAGGAATTCTTCGGGAAACTGGCGTAATCTTGTAGGAGTGAGCGGGCTGTAGCGAATGCTGCAGCCCGTTTGATATTTGTGAACGAAATATCTTGACGGACCAGATCCCCAATCCGATTGTGTTTGCGCCGGTGATTCTGGCGGGAGGAAGCGGAACGCGCTTCTGGCCGCGCAGCCGTCGCGCCCGCGCCAAGCAGGTGCTGGTGCTGGACGGCGAGCGTTCGATGATCCAGCAGACGGCGGACCGGCTGGGTTCGCTGGCCGCGGCGAGCGATATCTGGGTGATCACGAATGCGCTGCTGAGCGAGACGATTACCGGGCAGCTTCCGGAGCTGAATCCTGCACATATTTTGAGTGAGCCGGTCGCGCGCAACACTGCGCCCGCGTGTGCGCTGGCTGCTTTTTTGCTGGAGCCGACCGCGCCGGAGACGGTGATCGGAATCTTTCCGTCAGACCAGGTGGTGCAAGACAACGCGCGCTTTACCGAGGTGCTGCAGACGGCGATTGAGCTGGCGGCGGCCGGCGAAAATATTGTGGTGCTGGGTGTGCCGCCTACGCGCGCGGAGACGGGCTACGGCTATATCGAACTGGGTGAGACGGTGCGTGAGGGCAGCGTGCCGGTTTACGCAGTGACGCGATTCCGCGAGAAGCCGGACCGCGCGCAGGCTGAGGAGTTTCTGGCCGCGGGGAATTATGAGTGGAACAGCGGCATCTTTCTATGGAGCGCGCGCACGCTGGCGAATGCGATCCGCAAACATGCGCCGGGCCTGGTGGCTCCGCTGGAGGCGATTGCGAAGGCGTACGGAACGCCGGAGTTTGAGCGCGTGTTCGCTGCCGAGTATGGCAAGTGTGAATCCATCAGCGTGGATTATGCGGTGCTGGAGCCGGCATCGCACAGCACGGAGGGCGCGAAGATACTTTGCGTGCCGGGAGATTTTGCGTGGAACGATCTGGGATCGTGGGCCGCGCTGCATGAGCATAAGCTGGCGGCGAAAGCGATGGGCGCCGATGCGCAGCAGAATGTGGTGGAAGCGGCGCAGGCCATGGCTATTGATGCAAAGGGCAATTATGTCTATGCGCCGGGCAAGACGGTATCGCTGGTCGGCGTAGAGAACCTCGTCGTTGTGGAGACGGAGGATGCTCTGCTCATCACCACGCTGGAGAATTCGCAGCGCGTCGGCGAGATTGTGAAACGGCTGGCGGCGGAGAAGAAGACGGAACTGATTTAGGCCCTGCGCGGACGGCGGATCGCTTCGCCCGGTTACCGTGAAGGGTCGAAGTAATGCGAGCGGTGCAGATAGAGATGGATCGAGGAGCGGTAATGGCGGCGAAGAAGACAGTAGTGAAGTTTGGTACGGATGGCTGGCGCGGCGTGATCGCGGATGATTTTACCTACGCCAATGTGCGCACGGCGGCAGCAGCGATTGCGCACTATGTGCTGGAAGTGGAAGACGGCGCAAAGAAGGGCGTCTGCATTGCGTATGACACGCGCTTCGGCTCCCGGCGGTTTGCCGCGCTGGTGGCGGAGACGCTGGCAGGCGCGGGCGTGCCGATATTTTTTGCGGACCGCATCACGTCCACTCCGGCGCTGTCGTTTGATGTGCTGCATCGCAAGGCGGCGGGCGGCGTGATGATCACGTCCAGCCATAATCCGGCGAACTGGAACGGTGTGAAGTACAAGGCGAGCTACGGCGGCGCGGGCAAGCCTTCGATCATCGCGGCGATTGAGAGCTATCTGGAGAAGCCGCTGCCTGCGGCAGAGAAGCCGGCGGCGATTACGGAAGTGGATTTTCATCCGCAGTATCTTGAGGCGATTAAGGCCTTTGTAGATCTGAAGGCGATTGCGGCGTCGGGCTACAAGTTTCTGATCGATCCAATGTACGGTACGGGCAGCGGCGTGATTGCGAAGATCTTCAAGGATGCGGGCGTTGCGTTTGTGGAGATCCGCAACCAGCAGGACCCGCTCTTTCCTGGAATCAATCCGGAGCCGATCATGCCGCACATCCAGGCGACGCGCGATGCCGTGGTGGCCAACAAGTGTGACGCCGGACTGATCACCGACGGCGACGCCGACCGCATCGGCGCGGTGGATGAGCACGGCAACGTGGTGACATCGCACATGATCTTTGCCGTCATGCTGAACTGGCTGCTGGAGCGCAAGAAGTGGCCGGGGGATGTGACGCGCGCGTTCAACACCACGCTGATGCTGGACCGCATTGCGAAGAAGCATGGACGCAGGCTGCATGAGCACGGCATCGGATTCAAGTTTGTGACGGACCTGATCCTGGAGCATGAGATTCTGATCGGCGGCGAAGAGTCCGGCGGCATCGGCATTGCACGGCATCTGCCGGAGCGTGATGGGCTGCTGAATTCACTGGTGCTGGCCAACGTGATGGCGGAAGAGAAGAAGACGCTGGGGCAGTTGGTCAAGGCGCTGCAGGATGAGTTTGGCGTGCATGAGTATGGCCGCGTGGATATGCACATCACGGACGAGATCAAGCAGGGAGCCATTGCGCGGGCGAAGGCCGGCGTGAGCGAGTTTGCGGGCATGAAGGTGCTGCGCGTGGAGACGATGGACGGCATCAAGTTCTTCCTCGACAATCCGGGCGCGAAGAAGAGCCCGAAGACGGCGGAGACCTGGCTGCTGCTGCGCGCATCCGGCACGGAGCCGCTGCTGCGCGTGTATTGTGAAGGGCCGTCAAAGGAGACGGTGGAGAAGGTGCTGGCCGCGGCACAGACTTTTGTGCTGGACGGTGAGAAGGCTTGAGCCAGACGATTTCCATCAAAACCCGTGGCCTGCTCTTCGATATGGATGGTGTGCTGGTCAGCTCCCTGAGTTCCGTGGAACGCTGCTGGTCGCAGTGGGCAGACATCTACGGCGTGGACCGGGCGCACGCGCTGCACATCACGCATGGACGCCGCGCCATTGATACGGTGCGCACGCTGCGGCCGGATATCGATCCGCTGGTCGGGCTGAAGGTGATTGAAGATATTGAAGTGAATGACGTGGCCGATACCAGGCTGCTGCCGGGTGTGCTGGAGCTGCTGAATTCACTGCCCAAGGATCGCTGGACCATTGTGACGTCGGCCTCCACGCGGCTGGCGACGTGCCGGTTGGCGGCGGCGAGTGTTCCGGTGCCGGAGAAGATGATCACGGCGGATTCTGTGACCGTGGGAAAGCCCGATCCGGAGCCGTACCGCAAAGGCGCGGAGATTCTCGGCTTCGACGTGAAGGAGTGCGTGGTGGTGGAGGATGCGCCGTCGGGCGTAGGCGCGGGCGTGGCTGCAGGATCGAATGTGCTGGGCGTGCTTGGCTTCTACAGCGCGGAACAGTTGCATGAGGCGACGTGGATCGTGAAGTCGCTGGAGTCAGTGCGCGCGACAGTGGAAGGCGATTGGCTGCGGCTGGAGTTTGAGACGATTTAGCGACGGCGCGCGAAAGCTCCGCCGTGCTGCGGACGAAGTCTAGCGGCGGCGCAGGATCTCTTCCACGATGCGCAGGTCGTCTTCCGTATCCACGCCGATGGTGTCTGCTTCGACCGGTTCCACATAAATATCCACGCCGTTTTCGAGCCAGCGCAGCTGCTCCAGCCGCTCCGTGGCTTCCAGACGGCTGGCGGGCAGCGTGGGGAAGCGCAGCAGGGCTTCGCGGCGGTAGGCGTAGAGGCCGATGTGCTTCCAGTAGCCCGCGCCGACGGCATCGCGATCAAACGGAATGGTGGCGCGGGAGAAGTACAGCGCGCGGCCATCGGCGGCGGTCACGACTTTTACCGCATTTGGATTGGCGATATTTTCCGGAGTGCAGAGCGTCTTGATGGTGGAGACCTGCACGTGTTCGTGCGCGAAGGGGCGCAGCAGCGCGGTGATGTGCGAGGGCTGCAGCAAGGGTTCGTCGCCCTGCACGTTGACGTAGATATCGGCGAGGACGTCTTGTGCGACGGCGTGCAGGCGGTCGGTGCCGGATTGCAGAGCGGCTGCGGTCATGCGGACGGCCCAGCCGTGGGTGACGCAGAGAGCGGCGACTTCATCCGAGTCAGTCGCGACGACGATTTCATCGAACTGGGGGCAGGAGCGGGCGGCATCGACCACCCAGGCGAGGAGCGGGCGACCGGCGACCTGGCGCAGCACCTTGCGGGGCAGGCGGGTGGAGGCCAGACGCGCCGGAATGACGGCTGCGACACGCTGCGTTTTGGATGGGATGGCCACCATAGGCAAGCTTTGAGCAGTTCTTCCAGTTTAAGTGGTTCTTGAAGATGCCTAAAGGGTGGCTTTTTCTTGAAGAAAAAAGCCACTTAGCCATGTGGTTTCCCCGAACACCAACTGGAAAACTGCTGTGGTGGCGGTGATTGGAATCGAACCAATGACCTACGGGTTATGAGTCCGTCGCTCTAACCATCTGAGCTACACCGCCGTGGTGTGGGGGATGCTGTTTGCGGTGCATAAGGAACGCAAGTCAGGCACTCTTTTGATGATACGAAGCATCGGGGAGGAGGTCAAACGGTTGCGTGCCGGACAGCAAGCCCAGGTCTCAGAAGCGAGACCTGGGGCACCCACAGTAGTGGTACTCAGGTATCATTTCCACAGCGGTACCGTCTAAACGACAGTGACCGAGCATCTTTGCCGCACCCCGTGGAGTTTCATGCCCAAGACCTTCAAGATTTCGCTGCTGACCTTCTCCGTTGTTCTGGTTGTCTTTGCATTTGCGGGTTCCAGCCTGCACAGTGTGCGCGCCGATGATGGCACGGCGAGCGCCTACCGCCAGATCAATGTGTACAGCGAAGTGCTGCAGCGCATCCAGAGCGATTATGTGGTGGACCCGAATATTGATTCGGTCACGAACGGCGCGCTGCGCGGTCTGCTGGAGTCACTTGACTCCGATTCAAGCTACCTGACGGCGGCGGATTACACGGCGTACAAGGCCGGCCCGACGGGCCATGCGCAGGTGGGCATCAACGTGGCCAAGCGGTTCGGCTATGCCACGGTGGTTTCGGTCGATCCGGGCAGCCCCGCGGACAAGCAGAATCTGAACGACGGCGACATCATTGAGTCGATTGGAAGCACCAGCACCCGTGACATTGCGCCGGCCATGATCCGCATCATGCTGGAGGGGCAGCCGGGAAGCACGGTGACGCTTTCGGTGATCCGCCCGCAGCGGGCCACGCCGGAGAAGATTACGCTGACGCGCGTGAATGTGGAGCTGGGCGCGACCGCGGATACGCAGTATGAGAACAACAGCATTGTGCAGCTCAAGCCTTCCACCATCGACAAGGAACGCGTACAGGAGATTGAGCAGCGGCTGAAGGCGATGCCGAAGGCAGGGAACCGGAAGATTCTGCTGGATCTACGCGATGTTTCTACGGGCGATGTGGACCAGGCGGTGAAGCTGGCGAACTTCTTCCTGGCGAAGGGAACTATCGCCACGCTGGAGGGCCAGAAGTTCCCCAAGCAGACGTTTACCGCAGAAGCAGGGAAGGCGGTGAACACCACCGCACCGCTGGCCGTGCTGGTGAATCGCGGGACGGCGGGGCCGTCTGAGATTGTGGCCGCGGCCATTGAAGACAATCATCGCGGCGACGTGGTGGGCGACAAGACCTTTGGCGAAGGCGTGCAGCAGAAGACCATTGAGCTGCCGGAGGGCGCGGCGCTGATTCTGACCGTGGCCAAGTATGAGACGCCCGCGGGCAAGGTGATTGAGGATGAAGGCATCACGCCGACGCTGCTGGTGGCATCCAGCGCGGATGTGGCGAGCGCGGACGATGAGGATGATGACACGGCACCGGCAGCGACGCCGGCGACTCCCTCCGCCACTCCCGCAGCCAAGCCCAAGATGGATGACCAGCTCACCAAGGCGCTGGATGTGCTGAAGCTGAAATCGTAAACGGCCCGGTCAACGGATAGGAATGCGGCTGCATCATGCTATGTTTGAGATGCGGTGCAGACCCTCTTTCAAAACGATCCGGAAAAGCAGCCGGCAGATCAGGACGAGAAGAAGCTGCGCCGTGAAGAGCCGACCGGGGCGCGGGCGGATGAGCCTGCTGAACCCGCGTTCGCATGGCGCACACCCAAGCTGCCCAAAGACCACCACACCCTGGCACGCGTCACGTTCGGCGTGCTGTTGCTGCTCTCTGCCGTCTTCGGTTCACTGGTTGGATTGATGCTGATCTACGGCACCAACCTGCCGCAGATTGACGAACTGACGCGCTACCGGCCAGTGACTACAACGGAGCTGCTGGATGTGAAGGGCCGCCCGTTTGGCTCCTTTGCGCTGGAGCGGCGGGTGGTGGTGAGCTACGGCGATATTCCGCCGGTACTGCGCAACGCCATCATCTCCATTGAAGACAAAAGTTTTGAGCGCAACTGGGGCGTGAACATTATCCGCGTGCTGGGCGCGGCGTATCGCGATCTGCGCTCGCATGGGCGGGAGCAGGGCGCATCCACGCTGACGATGCAGCTCTCGCGCAACCTGTTTCTCTCGTCGGAGCGCAGCTTCGGGCGCAAGATACAGGAGATATTCCTCACCATCCAGATTGAGCGGCGCTTCACCAAGCCGCAGATCTTCACGCTGTACGCGAACCAGATCTACCTTGGACACGGTGTGTATGGATTTGAAGCGGGATCAGAGTTTTACTTCAGCAAACATGCGAAGGATCTAACCCTGCCGGAGGCGGCGCTGCTGGCCGCATTGCCCAAGGGGCCGGAGGGTTATTCGCCGCTGAAGTATCCTGAGCGCGCGCTGAAGCGCCGCAACCTGGTGATCAGCGAGATGCTGGAGGACGGCAAGATATCGCAGCAGCAGGCGAACGAGGCGAAGGATGCTCCGCTGGGCCTGCACCTGGCTGCGCCGCCGAACTCTATTGCGCCATGGTTTGTGGAAGAGGTGCGCAAGCAGCTGGAGCAGGAGTACGGGACAGATGAGGTGCATGAGGCGGGCTTGCGCGTGTATACCACGCTCGATCTCGACCTGCAGAAGACAGCGAACAAGGCCGTGCAGGATGGGCTGGCCGCGTACGAACGCAGGCACGGATGGAAGGGGAATCTGCAGAACGTGGTGCTGGCGGGGAATGACGTGACCACATACCGGCATCCTGACTGGACGCTGGAGCCGGAGCCGGGAACGTATCTGCACGCTCTGGTGCTGGATGCGAAGCCGGCGCGGGTGCTGCTGCGCATCGGTGCGCAGACCGCGGCCATGACGCCGGAGGATTGGAAGTGGACGGGCAACAAGGACGGCGACAGTTTTCTGCGGACGGGCGACATTGTGTATGTGCGCATTGCGGATGTGGCGGCGGGCGCGGCGGGCCTGCAGATCGTTCACGGCGATGCTCCGCTGCACGCCATCCTGGAACAGGATTCGGGAGCGCAGGGCTCGCTGATGGCGCTGGACAACAGCACGGGCGAGGTGCTGGCGATGGTGGGTGGGCGCGATTACTACCTGTCGCAGTTCAACCGCGCCACCCAGGCGCAGCGGCAGGTAGGCTCGTCGTTCAAACCCTATGTGTACACGGCTGCGATCGAAGACGGCGCGAAGCCGAGCGACCTGATCGTGGATGGGCCGACCACGTTTTCTACGCCGGGCGGGCCGTACACTCCGCATAACTACGAGGGCGATTACAAGGGAACGATGACGCTACTGAATGCGTTTGCCGAGTCGCGCAATATTCCGGCGCTGAAGCTGGCGGACCGCGTGGGCATGAAGAAGGTAGTGGACATGGTGCACCGCTTCGGCGTGACCAGCCCGGTGCCGCTGTTTCTGCCGGTAGCGATTGGCGCGGCAGACCTGACGCTTGCCGAGCAGGTAAGTTCGTACAGTGTGTTTCCGAATGACGGCATCCGCCTGGAGCCGCACTTCATTCGCAAGGTAACGACCACAGACGGCATGGCGCTGGAAGCTCAGAACGCCAGCGTACAGGTGGTGATTGATGTGAAGACCGCGCGCACCATGATGACGCTGCTGCAGCAGGTGGTACGGGCAGGAACCGGAGCGGCCGCCGCGCAACTGAAACATCCGCTGGGCGGCAAGACGGGAACCACAAATGATTTTACGGATGCATGGTTCATCGGTTTCTCGCCCTCAGTGACGTGCGGAACCTGGGTGGGCTTTGACGATCCTTCGCGTACCCTGGGCGACAAGGAGACGGGCGCACACGCGGCGCTGCCCATCTGGATGGACTTTATGCGCGTGGCGATTGCCGATAAGCCGAACGAAGTGTTCCCGGCAGATGATGCGGTGAAGAACGCTCCGGCTGCTGCGGCTGCGCCGGAGAAGTCTGCGGTGAGCGCTGCCCCGGTTGCGATCAAGTCGGCTGCACAGCCGGGAAGTGCGTCGAAGCCGGGGGCCGCTGCTTCATCTCCGAAGCCTGCGGCACCGGCGAAAGCTGCGCCAGTGACTAAGGCGGCTCCGGTGACGAGCGCTGCGCCGTCCACTCCGGCGAAACCGAATGCTATTCAGGATGCGCGGAGGGGCGTGTCGCATCCGCCCGATGAAGCAGTCGAAGATAGCGCCGCGCCTGCGAAACGTCCCGTGCAATCTGCGCCTTCAACGCCTCCGCATTAGGCCAGCGCGCTTCGTCACGCAGGCGATGCAGGAAGGTCAGGCGCAGCGGCGTGTGCTGCGTAAGCGTGACCGGTTCAAAGCCAAGAATATGCGTTTCAACGGTGAAGGAATCTTCGCCGAAGGTCGGGCGATTGCCGACATTGGTGACGGCATCGAAGCTGCGCGCGTCTGCGCCTTCGCCAATCGTCATGCAGGTCACGTAGACGCCGTTGGCGGGCAGCAGTTCGCCGTAGTGCGCGAGGTTGATGGTGGGCACGGCATAGCGCGTGCCGTAGCCGCGGCCCGGCGCAGGCGTGCTGACGATGGAGACCGGGCGCTGCAGCAGCTTGCGCGCGTGGCTGACGCGACCGGCAGCGATCAGGCGGCGGATGCGGCTGGAGGAGACAATCTCATTCTGCACGCGCAGCGCGGGGAAAACTTTAACAGCGAAGCCAAGCTCGCGGCCCAGTTCCGCCAGGCCGTCTACGCCGACCTCAGCGCGGTAGCCGAAGCGGAAGTTTTCGCCTTCATGCACCTCCACGACATGCAGAGCGTCGCACAGCGTCTGGCGGGCGAAGTCGCGGGCGCTGACATGGGCGAGGTCAGGCGTGAAGGAGAGCACGACGGCTGCATCCAGCCCGGTGGCGCTGAGCAGTGCCAGCTTCTCCGGCAGCGGCGTCATCAGCTTCAGGTGACCGGTGGGGCGCAGCAGGCGGGCGGAGTGCGGTTCAAAGGTGATGGCGACCGCCGGCAGGCCGAGTTCGCGGCCACGAGCGACGAGCTCAGAGAACATCCAGCGATGGCCGATGTGAACGCCGTCGAAGTTGCCGATGGTGGCCACGACGCCGCGTTGGCCGAGCGCGGCATGAGCTTCTTCGAGTGTGCGATAGACGTGCATGGCTATATCTCAAAGGGGATGCGCAGGCCGTCGTGAGCAAGCTGCATTCCGGGTGGCAGGGCTGCGTTGGTGGCCTGGTGCGGCAGATCGTGCGACATGTGAGTGAACCAGGCCTGGCGGGGCTTGAGCTTTTCGACCAGCGCGATGGAGTTCTGCAGGTGCGAGTGGCTGGGGTGCGGCGTATGGCGCAGCGCGTCCAGAATGAGCACGTCCAGCCCTGCGAGAAGCGGCAGGCTGGATTCAGGGAGGCCGCTCATATCGGTAAGGTAAGCGGCGCTGCCGAAGCGATAGCCGGAGATGAGCTGCGGGCCGTGCTGCACGGGGATGCGCTCAAACTTCACGCCCAGCAGATCGATGGTGACGTGCTCCGCAGGATCGCTGGTGATGCGGTGCATCTGGACCTTGGCGCTGGTCGGGTATTTGCTGTCCGCGGAGAAGGTGTACTCGAAGATGCGCTCAATGGTGTCTGCCGTGGCCGCATCAGCGTAGAGAGGAATGGCGCGGCCGGGACCAAAGCTGAGCGGGCGCAGGTCGTCCAGACCGAAGATGTGGTCGGCGTGGGAGTGGGTGTAAAAGACGGCGTCCACTTTGGTGATGTTCTCGCGCAGCGCCTGCAGGCGGAAATCGGTGCCGGTATCAATCAGTACGGTGTGGCCGCCAAACTCAATGCGCACGGAAGGGCGGGTGCGCTTGTCGTGCGGGTCCGCGGAGTGGCAGACCGCGCAGGGGCAGCCGAGCGTAGGCACTCCCATGGAGGTGCCGCTGCCGAGAATGGTGAGCGTAGCTTGCATTGTTAGCGTGTCAGCACTCCGGGGCTAAAGCCCCCTTTCTTAGCGGATGTGGCGTTTCGTGCGGGCTGAAGCCCCGCACTCCCCCGGCTGAAGCCGGGGGCTTAATCCCAACAAGACGAATCACGATCATCGCAATTTCAAAAGACGATTCAGGTTCATCGCAATCCCAACAAGATGACTTAGGTTCATCGCAATCCCAGCAAGATGACTTAGGTTTCTCGCAATTCCAAAAGACGATTCAGGTTCATCGCAATCCCAGCAAGATGACTTAGGTTTCTCGCAATTCCAACAAGATGACTTAGGTTTCTCGCAATTCCAAAAGACAATTCAGGTTCAGCACAATTTCAAATGATGACTGATGTTCATCAAAATCACAAAAGGTGACTCAGATTCATCACAATCCCAAAAGACAACTGATGTTCATCGCAATCCCGAAAACACGACTGATGTTCATCACAATCCCAAAAGACGATTCAGGTTCATCGTTTTAGCGGACGATGCTCGGGCCGGGAGGCGGGGGCGGCGTCTGCTGCTGGGCGGCGCGGCTCAGGGCTTGCGTTACTTCAATGAAGGTCAGCCGCAGCTCGAAGAGCACGGTCTCCAGCAGCTGGTTTTCTTCTTCGTTGAGATTGCCCCTGGTCTTTTCCGAGAGCACGCCGAGCATGTCAATGCTCTGGCGCGCGCCCAGAATGTCAGGCCGGGGCTTCTGGCCTTCGGGGGCGGCCAGGCCGAGCTGCATCACGGCGTTCATATAGACGGAGTGCACGATGTTGGCGAAGTTTACCGGCGGGATAGGGCCTTGCGAAGGATCGCTGGCACGCACCATGGTGTCCAGGTGCCCGACCAGGGTGTTGTAGGCGGCGCTGGACTTCTCGCGTTCCTCCTGCGTGGGCGGGGGAGGCATGGTGGGCGCTTCATCTCCGGCGGCGGCTGGTGGTGATGCGGCTTCCGGCTCCGGTGCGGTCGGCGGAGCCGGTGCGGCGGGCTCTTCTTCGCGCGGGCTGCGCTCTGCATCCGGACGCAGCTCGCCTTCTGAGGTGAACTTGCGGCGGTCAGTGACTACAAATGGTTTGTCGGGCATAGCCAGTTCCTTTCAAGTGCTACTTCATGTCTTTTGATGCGGCTGAGGTCGTGGTGGACGCGAACGGCAACAAGACGGCCTCTGCCGTGCCGCCCGGGTAGGTGAGGGGCTGCTTCTTCAACTCAGCCTCGCGGCGGATGTAGCCCAGGGCCACCGTGCGGTAGCCGAGGTGGACGGAGCTGGTGATCTCGCCGGCGGGCTTGCCGTCCAGTTCCAGGGCGGTGCCGGCGGGCGGCAGGTCGCCGTGCAGCAGGAATCCGGTCAGGGTGCGATGGACGGCGCCACGGGAGCGAATGCGCTCCACGATCTCCTGCCCGATGTAGCAGCCCTTGGAGAAGTGCAGGGCACGAGTCTGCGCGGTCTCCTGCGGCAGGTCGCGTTCGCGGATGTCAGTTCCGTAGACGGGGATGCCGCTGAGAATGCGATGGGCCTCCAGCGCTTCCGGGCCGCAGTGGGTGGCTCCGGCGGTGGTGAGGGCGGCGATCAGGTGCTGCGGCGCGGTTGCGGTGCTGGACCAGAGCTCAAAGCTGGGCGCAGACGGCGAATAGGAGGCAATCAGCACAATCTCTGCGCCGTTATAGGGCAGGGAGACGACGGTGATGGGCTCCAGGGCCTCCGCCGGGAGGCCGATGGCATGCAGCAGGGAGGCGCCGGCGGGGCCCGTCAGGCCCGTGCCGTACCACTCTGAGGTGATGTCTGCCAGCTCCACGTCGTCCATGATGATAAAGCGGTCCAGGAGTGTGAGCAGGGGCTCCACCTGGGCGGCGCCGGTCTGAAGCAGGACATCTTCCGGACGGACGTAAGCATAGGCATCGCCCTGAATGCGGCCCTGCGCGCTGAGGATGAAATTGTAGTTGCCGTGGCCGGGTGTGAGCTGCTGGATGCCGTTGGTCAGCATACCGGCGAGCCAGCGCATGCGGTCAGGGCCGGTGACGCGCAGCCAGCCCCTGCCGGTGAGCGGATAGACTCCGGCGTGGGTGTTGAGGGCGGCGAGCTGGGCGTGAATGGATTCGGTCTGCGGAATGGGGTTCATAGTGCGCCGGGCGGGTAAGCCGATACACTGTAGATTATACGTTTGCGCCCCGGCCGGGGCGGAGGACCGATTGCACAGATTGTCAGGGAAAGTAGTTATCGCTGCATTGGCGATGGCGATAGCTGCGGGCGCGCAGACCGCGCCGCCAGCCGCCACAGGCAATACCGCTCCAGCCGTACCGCCCCAGGCGGCGGAGGCAACGCTCACCAAAGCCCAGGCACAGGAACTGCTGCAGTCTGTCGACGACATTATGAAATTCGCCAGTGCGGACAGCCAGCTGGCGATTCATCATCCGGTGAAGCGCGCCATCATCTCGCGCGCGCAGGCGAACAAATATTTTGATTCGAAGATGAAAGAGGATAAGAGTGTGCAGCAGATTGAGCGGTCAGAGATCGTGCTGAAGAAGTTTGGTCTGCTGGATCATGACTTCCAACTTGGGCCTTTTCTGCTGAGCCTGCTCACGGAGCAGGTGGCGGGCTACTACGATCCCAGGACCAGGACCATCAATTTGCTGGACTGGGTTGCACCCGATCTGCAAAAGCCGGTGCTGGCGCATGAGCTGACGCACGCGCTGCAGGACCAGCATGTGGACCTGCAGAAGTGGAGCGAGGTCACACACTACGACATTCCGCGCAATGCAGCTGAGGATAACCAGCATATCCAGACCGATGAAGCCGACACCGCGCGCGAGGCCGTGATCGAAGGTCAGGCGATGGTGGTATTTGCGGATTACGGTATGCAGGCGATGAAGAAGACGCTGGCCACCGATCCTGAGGTTGCGCAGAAGATGGAAGACGCGATGGGGGACAACAGCGATTCGCCGCTGATGGCACGCGCTCCGCTGATGCTGCAGCAGACGCTGATGTTTGCATACCGCGAAGGCCTGAACTTTGAGACGACGGTGCTGACCAGCCGCGGCGTGAGCGATGCGTTCGCCGGAACGCTGGATCATCCGCCGTCATCCAGCTGGGAGATCATGAATCCGGAGTCGTACCTGGGGCACTTGCCGGTGCCGGTGCTGCGCCTGCCGGATATTCATCCGCTCCTCGACAAGGACTATCTGCCGTATGACGCGGGTGTGATGGGCGAGTTTGATGTGCGCATGCTGACGGAGCTGTTTGCCGGGCAGGAGCAGGCGACGGCGATTGCGCCCGCGTGGGACGGCGGAGTTTACTATGCGGCGCAACGGCGCTCAGCGAAGACCGCGGCGGAGAAGGACTCCACCGCATCGCTTGGGCTGATGTACTATTCGCACTGGAAGAACGAACCCTCAGCGCGGAACTTCGCGCATATCTACGAGGATGAACTGCCGCGCAAGTACACCTCTCTGGTGCGGCGCACTGCGGATGAACAGAGTGACGATGAACAGGTGTACTCCACGCCCGAAGGCGACGTGCTGGTGCAGATTGTGGATAGCGGCGTGTTCGTGGCGGAAGGGTTTGACCTCGCGCTGGCGCGGCAGCTCTCGGCTGCGGTGATCGCAGCGCAGGCCCGCGGCCCGCTGCAGCAGGCGAAAGCCAATGGTGCTGCGGCAGGGGAACTGGGGCTGGGACTGGTGAAAAGCCTGAGCGTGCTGGGCGTGCCGAGAGCGGCACTGCAGGCCGGCGCAATGCAGTAAGCGGCACAGAGGAAATTTGTATACTGAATAAGTTTGTAACGAGGGGAAAGCATTGCAGAGAGCAGAGATTGGCATCATTGGCGGCAGCGGACTTTACTCCATGCCGGGACTGACGAATGTGCGCGAAGAGCGGGTAGAGACGCCCTTTGGCGCGCCGTCTGACGCATTGGTACTGGGCGATCTGGAGGGCCGCAAGGTTGCATTCCTGGCGCGCCACGGCCGCGGGCACTCCCTGTTGCCGTCAGAGCTTCCGTTCCGCGCGAACATCTATGCGATGAAGATGCTGGGCGTGGAGTTCATTCTTTCTGTGTCTGCCGTCGGCTCGCTCAAGGAAGAGCACAAGCCGACGGATTTTGTGATTCCCGACCAGTTCATTGACCGTACCTTCGACCGCAAGGCGACGTTCTTCGGCGACGGCATTGTGGGCCATGTTGCGTTTGGCGATCCCATCTGCGCGGTCACGGCCAAGGCATTTGCGGATGCGTGCAGAAATGTGGGCGTGGTGGGCAAGCCGGGCGGCACCTATGTCTGCATGGAAGGGCCGCAGTTTTCTACGCGCGCGGAGTCAAACCTCTACCGCAGCTGGGGAGCCGACGTGATCGGCATGACCAACCTGCAGGAGGCGAAGCTCGCCCGCGAGGCCGAGATGAGCTACGCCACGCTGGCCATGGTGACGGATTACGATTGCTGGCGCGAAGGGCACGATGCCGTAACCATTGAAGAGATCGTGGCGGTGCTGCACCAGAATGCGGATAACGGCGCCAGGGTGGTGCGGGAAGCGGTGCGGCTGCTGCCGAAGGGCGCTTCGCCGTATGCGGAGGCGCTGAAGTTTGCCATCCTGACCAAGACGGAAGCGATTCCTGCGAAGGCGAAAGAGAAGCTGGCCCTGCTGCTGCAAAAATATCTGTAGTACTCACAACTTGCGCGTTGCACGAAAGGGAGTATGTCAATTCTGGTTGTGGGTTCGGTTGCGTTTGACACGATTGAGACGCCGCATGGCAAGCGAGAGCGCTGCCTGGGCGGAGCGGCCACGCATTTTGCGCTGGCGGCGAGCTACTTTACCCCGGTGCGCGTGATTGCCGTGGTGGGCGAAGATTTTCTGCCGGAACATGAGGCCGTATTCACCAGGCGAGGGATTGATACGCGCGGCATTGAACATGCGCCGGGCAAGAGCTTTCACTGGTCAGGCGACTACCTGGCGGACCTGAACTCCGCCACCACGCGGCAGACGGACCTGAATGTCTTCCAGAGTTTTGAGCCGAAGATTCCTGAAGCGTACCGCGACAGTGAATTTCTTTTTCTGGCGAATATTGATCCCGTGCTGCAGCTACGGGTGCGGCGGCAGATGCCCGACGTGAAGCTGGTGTGCGGCGACACCATGAACTACTGGATCGCCGACCACACGGAGAATTTGAAAGCCATGCTGCGCGAGTTGGATGTGCTGCTGATCAATGACGGCGAAGCGGCGATGCTGGCCGGGGTAAAGAACACGCTGCGCGCGGCGGAGACGATTCTGCGGACGATGGGGCCGAAGGCGCTGGTGGTGAAGCACGGTGAATATGGCTCCACCGGATTCTTCTGCGAGCGCAGCTTCAAGGGGCGCACCTGCAAGTGGCCGTTTCGCGCACCCACGCTGCCGCTGGGCGACGTGGTGGATCCGACGGGCGCAGGCGATTCCTTTGCCGGCGGATTCTACGGATACATTGCATCGCAGCCGGAGCTCACGCCGGAGGTGTTCCGCACGGCGATGTTCTACGGCGGCGTGATGGGTTCGTTCGCGGTGGAACGGTTCGGAACCGAGCGGCTGCAGAACGTCAGCAAGGCAGAGATCGACGAGCGCTTCCAGGTCTTCCGGGAGATATCTCACCTTGCGTAAAACACGCACAGCGCTGCGTCAGCCGAGTGTCCCACCGCCGCCGGTGGATTGGGAGCAGCCGGGCCGCGCGACACTGGATGAGCTGCTGCCCATCGGCGTGGCAGCGTGCATGATCGCGCTGGTGGCGCTGCAATATTTTGCCGGACACGGAATGCTTCTGCTCTACGGCGACGCGGTGGCGCATCTGCATATCGCGCGGCGCATCTTCGATTCGCGCAATCCGGGCATCGCGCAGCTGGGTGGCGTGTGGCTGCCGCTGCCGCATCTGCTGCTGCTGCCGTTTGTGCAGAAGATGGAGTGGTGGCAGACCGGGCTGGCGGGCGCATGGCCTTCGATGATCTGCTATGTCGCTTCGTGCGTAGGCTTCTATCGCGTGGCGCGGCATATGCTGAGCGCGCGCTGGGCGATGCTGGCACTGGCGTTCTTTGCGCTCAATCCTGCGCTGATCTATCTCTCCACGACTGCGATGACCGAACCGCTGTTTCTGGCGCTGATGGTGTGGAGCGCGCTGCAACTGATGGAGCTGGGATTTGCGCTGCGAGCCGGAGAGGTGAAGCGCGCAGTGTGGCGGATCGTATGGCTCACGGTGCTGCTGGTGGCCGCGGTTTACACGCGCTACGACGGCTGGATCATGGCGGCGTTGGTGTGGTGCATGGCGCTGGCGCTGCTGGCGAGGCATTGGAACGACGGCGTCGATTTGCGTCGCGTGCGCAATGCTTTCGTGGTCTTTACCGTGCTGCTGGCTGCCGCACCGATCGGCTGGCTGGCCTTCAACGCGCACTACTTCCACGATCCGCTGGATTTTATTCGCGGACCGTACTCTGCGGCGGCGATAGAGAAGAAGACGTCGCCGCCGGGATCACGGCACTATCGCGGCTGGCATAATCCGGCGTGGGCGCTGCTGTTTTACACGCGCACGGCGCAGATTGATGCAGCCGCGGGCGAGACCGGATTTGCGGTGATGGCACTGGCGCTGGCGGGGCTGTGGGTGGGCATTCGCAGGAAGATGGCGGGCCGCGGTGCGCTGGCGCTGCTATGGTTTCCGCTGCCGTTCTACCTGTACGCCATCGCCTACGGTTCCATCCCGATCTTTATCCCGCAGCTCTGGCCGCACTCGTACTACAACGCGCGTTACGGCATGGAACTGCTGCCGGCGCTGGCGCTGAGCCTGTGCGTGGCGCTGGCCTGGGCGCAGAAGCGCTGGTTCGCGGGGAAGGGCGGCACGGTGCTGTGGGGTACGGCGTTGGCGCTGGTGCTGGCAAACTGCCTCGCGCTCTTCCATTTCAAGCCGCTGGTGCTGCAGGAGGCGTTCCGCAATTCGTCCACGCGGATTCCGATGGAGGCGTCGATTGCGCACTCGCTGGAAGAGATGCAGCCGGGCGCGCCGGTGCTGATGTATGTCTCCGACCATCCGGGAGCGGTGGAAACCGCGGGGATTCCCCTGAAGAATATTTTGAACGAAAGCGACTACGATAGTTTCCATGCAGCGCTGCAGGCTCCGGCGGAGCATGCAGCGTATGTGGTGGCGATTGACGGAGATCCGGTGGCGGCGGCTGTGGCTGCGCATCCAGAGGGGCTGACGGAGACTTCAGTGACGCACGTAACCGGGCAGCCGGAGGTGCGCGTGTATCAATCGACGCTGTATCACGGTGCAGGATCGTAAGGGACGGACCGATGATTCCATTTGTAAAAGCACACGCCTGCGGCAACGACTTCCTGGTGATTGAGGAGACGCTGGCGCACGGGCAACATGCAGAGATGGCGCGCAAGCTGTGCGCGCGCAACACCAGCGTGGGTGCGGATGGAATCGAGTTCCTGGAGCGCCGCAAAGACGGCGGCTTCTTTCTTCGGCTCTTCAACGCGGACGGCAGTGAGGCCGAATTGAGCGGCAACGGCACGCGCTGCGTGGCGGCATGGCTGGCGTTCAGCGAACAGCGCGGCTCCGTGGTGCTGGGAACCCACGGCGGGCCGCGCGCCTGCAATGTAATCAGCGTTGAGGGTGAGCGGTTCATGATCGAGAGTGAGATGGGCGTTCCGCAGGTTGCGGAGCGCACCCTGCAGATCGCGGGCGTGGGCGCTGTGACGGGCGCGGAGGTCAACGTTGGCAATCCACACTTCGTGCTGTTTGTGGAGAGTGAGGACTTCAGCGCGTACGGCAGGAGCTGGCAGGAGTTGGGCGGCATCATCTGCACCAGCCCGCTGTTTCCGCAGGGGACGAATGTAGAGTTCGTGCGCGTGCGCAGCAAAGAAGAGATTGCATTCCGCATCTACGAACGCGGCTGCGGGCCGACGACATCTTCAGGCACCGGGACGTGCGCCAGCTCTACCGCGGCGATTGCATTGCGCGGTTGCAGCTCGTCACTGACGGCGATTGCAGAGGGTGGCGCGCAGAGCGTGGTGTGGCCGGCAAGCGACCAGCCGATGCGGCTGACAGGACCGGCGGAGATTGTATGCGTGGGCAAGGTGGCGGCACTGTGAGCGCCACGCTGCGGCCGTTACCAGCGGGAGCGCGGCTGGCTGTCGTCTCACCCGCGAGCGCTGCGAAGGCTGAGCTGGTGCACAAGGGAATGCATGCTCTGCAAGAGATGGGCTACGAGCCCGTTCTGTTTCCACATGCGCTGGCGCGCGGGCCGATCTACTATGCCGGCACAGCGCAGCAGCGCGCGGACGACCTGCAGAAAGCCTTCAGCGATACAAAGATAGACGGCGTGATCTGCACGCGCGGCGGATGGGGTTCGGCAGAGCTGCTGCCGCTGCTGGATGCGGCAGTGTTCCGCGAGAATCCGAAGCCGTTCATCGGATACAGCGATCACTGTGCGCTGCATGTGTGGCTGCAGAATGAAGCCGGCCTGAAGACCTTTCATGGGCCCATGGTGGCGGCAGATTTTGCGCGCGAGGGCGGCGTGGATGTTGCCAGCTGGCAGAGCGCACTGGGCGGCGCGGCGGCATGGGAGATTGGCGAAGAAGGCGGTTTGCGCGTTATGCAGCGCGGATCGGCGCGGGGAATATTGCGTGGCGGCTGCATCTCCATCCTGGCGGAGTCGCTGGCAACGCCGTATGCGTTTGAGGCGAAGGACAGCATCCTTTTCCTGGAAGATATTGGACACAAGGCCTACCAGTGGGACCGCCAGTTACTGCACCTGCGCTATGCGGGCGTGCTGGACCGCGTGCGCGGCATCATCTTCGGCGATATGGCGCAGTGCGTGGGTTCGCTGGCCGAGGCAGAGAAGATGGAGCAGGTGCTGCGCTATGCGCTGCGGGGATTCGCCGGGCCGGTGATGATCGGTCTGCGCAGCGGACATGTGAATGGAGCGAATATTACCCTGCCGTTGGGCGCGGAAGTGGAGATGGACCTGAGCAGCAGGAATCCACGGCTGCACTTTCTGCAGGCGGGCGACGGCGGGTAGTCTGAAGATATGGAACAGGGAAAGCACATTTATCTGATCGGCATCTGCGGCACGGCGATGGCTTCGCTGGCGGGCATGCTGCGCCTGCGCGGGCATCGCGTGACCGGTTCGGATGCGGCAGCCTATCCGCCGATGAGCAATCTGCTGGCCGAGCTTGGCATTGCGATGGCGCAGCCGTATGCGGCGGCCAACCTGGAGCCACGGCCCGACCTGGTGATCGTGGGCAATGCGATCTCGCGCGGCAATGTGGAGCTGGAGTATGTGCTGGACCAGCGCATTCCGTTCTGCTCGCTGGCCGCGGTGATTCACGATGAGTTTCTGGCCGAGCGCGACTCGTTCGTGGTCGCGGGTACGCATGGCAAGACGACGACGACCTGTATGCTGGCGTGGATATTCGAAGTGGCTTCGCGCAAGCAGCCGAAGTTTGCGCCGTCGTTTCTTGTGGGCGGCGTGGCAGAAAATTTTGCTTCCAGCTTTGTGTTGCGCCCCACGCGCCCTTTTATTCTGGAAGGCGACGAGTACGATACCGCTTTCTTTGATAAGGGACCGAAGTTCCTGCACTACTTTCCTGATGCTGCGATCCTGACGCACGTGGAGTTCGACCACGCGGATATCTACAAGGATCTGGATGCGGTGAAGACGGCGTTCAAGCGTTTTGTGAATCTGATTCCGCAGCGCGGACGCGTGATTGCGTACGACGGCAGTGAAAATGTTTCGCAGTGCATCGCCAAAGCTTTCTGCAAGGTGGAGCGCTACGGCGCGCGCGAGGATTCCTTCTGGCGGGTGACGGCGATGCAGCACAACGGCGGGCATACGCGGTGGAATCTGCTGCGCGACGGCAAGCACTTTGCCGCGCTGGAGCTGCCCATGGCGGGCGAGCACAATGCAATGAATGCCACGGCGGCGGCGGCACTGGCGGCGGGTGAGGGAATCAGCGCGGAGACGATTGCGGAGGCGCTGGCGAGTTTTCGCAGTGTGAAGCGCAGGCTTGAAGTGCGCGCCGTGGTCTGCGGCGTGACGGTGATTGACGATTTCGCGCACCACCCGACGGCGATCCGCGAAACGCTGAAGGCGCTGCGCAACAGCTATTCCGGGCAGCGGATATGGGCCGTGCTGGAGCCGCGTTCGAACACGCTGCGGCGCAATGTGTTTGAGCGTGAACTGTGCGAGAGCCTGGCGCTGGCTGACCGGGTGGTGCTGGCCGCGGTCTTCAAGTCAGAAAATATTCCTGCGGCGGAGCGGCTTGCGCCGGAGCACGTGGTGGACCAGTTGAATGCGTCAGGCACACCGGCGGTGCTGCTGCCGGATGCGGACGCGATTGTGGCGCACATAGCTCCGCTGGTGCAGCCGGGTGATGTAGTGGCTGTGCTCTCCAACGGCGGCTTCGGCGGCATCTACGAGAAGCTGCCGGCGGCGATTGCGGCGCGGGTTGGGGCGGCGGTTTGAGGATGGCTTTCCGGTAAGGGTGGTGCGGGGTATGGACATCGTTCCCGGGTCTCAAAAGCGAGACCCGGGGCACCCGCTGCTATGGTTTTCCGGGAGCGGCAGAGGCATGACGAGCATCATGCCGGGTCACCCGCATTGTGCGCTGGATGATCGCACTGAATTAGCATCGAGCCGCAGAGTGGCGCATCCAAATAGTATGACGATGTTAAAGCAGTCAGAAAAGCAGAAGGGGAAGTTTCAGAACCCTGTTCTGACGCAGGTTGGTGGACTCTCCACAATCTTCAAGGTGGCGCCGCTCTACCTGACGAGCAAGGAAGAGAAGTCGCCGAAAGAGCCTCTGGGACCATTTCACACGGATGCAAAGGTGTACGCCACGCCGCCGGCGAATGGGCTGCGGGTAACGTGGTTTGGCCATTCCTCCATACTGATGGAGATCGACGGTGTGCGCGTGCTGATCGATCCGGTGTGGGATGAGCGGGCATCGCCGATGTCGTGGGTGGGGCCGAAGCGCTTCTTCGCGCCGACCCTGCCGCTGGACGAGTTGCCGGCAATCGATGTGGTGCTGATATCGCATGACCATTACGACCATCTGGGCAAAGCGACCATCCAGGGACTGGTGAAGCTGGCAGCGCTGGCGAAGGCGCAGTGGATCACCTCGCTGAGTGTGGGCGCGCTGCTGCGGAAATTTGGTGTGCCTGCTGAGCAGATTGTGGAACTGGATTGGATGCAGACCGCGAGCGTGGGCGGCGGGCGGTGCAGCATCACATCGCTCCCGGCGAGGCACTTCTCCGGTCGCGGATTCTTCAACCGGTTCGAGACGCTGTGGGCTTCGTTTGTGATCAAGGGGCCGGAGCATTCGGTATACTTCGGGGCTGACTCAGGATACTGGGAAGGGTTCGAAGAGATTGGCGCGACGTATGGCCCGTTTGACCTGACCATGCTGGAGATCGGCGCGTCCAATCCGCTGTGGGAGAACATCCACATGGGACCGGATGGAGCCGCCAAGGCGTATGCGGCGCTGGGTGGGCCACAACGAGCCGGGCTGCTGATGCCGATTCACTGGGGATTGTTCGACCTGGCTCTGCATGGCTGGCGGCAGCCGATGGAGCGGCTGTGCGAGACGGCGGCGCAGCGGGGATGGCCGCTGTTTGCGCCGGAACCTGGTCTGCCTACCGAGGTGGCGGCAATACAGTCTGACTGGTGGAAGGCAGCGAAGGCCGCGGCCTATTGAGCAGATGCATCTCTCTGGGCTGACTCTTGCAGGGACGCCATGGCGGCAGACCGCAGGCCATGCCGGGCGGCTCCATATCCTATATTCTTGGTAAGGAATGTTCGCTCTCCTGAAGATGCTGTTCGTGTACACCGCCCTTGGTCCCATCACCGGCATCATCGGTATTCCGTGGACGCTGCTGCGCAATGATATTTCGTGGATGTACCGCGCCGGTATGTGGATTGCGCACGCCGGTGTGCGCGCAGGCGGCATCAAGGTCAATATCACCGGCTATGAGAATGTGCCTGCGGGCCGCGCCTGTGTCTTCATGAGCAACCATGTCTCGAATCTCGATCCGCCCGTGCTGATACCGCTCATCCCGGGCCGGACATGCGTGATGCTGAAGGCTGAGCTGATGAAGATCCCAATCCTCGGCCGGGCTATGAAGATGGCACAGTTTGTGCCGGTAGAACGCGGCGGCGATCCGGCGAAGGCGAAGGTGAGCATTGACGCGGCCATTCGCGCGCTGCAGAGCGGTCTGCACATTGTGATCTTTGCGGAGGGAACACGCTCGCCGGACGGCAGGCTGCGCGCCTTCAAGAAGGGGCCGTTCTATCTGGCGAAGGAAACCGGTGCGCCTATTATTCCGGTGGCGCTGAGCGGCACGCAACACATGATGCGGCGCGGCAGCATGAAGGTGCATCCCGGCACGGCGGAGATTCGCATTCTGCCGGCGATTGACAGCAGCCGGTATGCGACGCGCGACGATCTGATGGAGGCGGTGCGCAGTGCGATCAACGCAGCGCTGCCCGCAGAGATGCAGAATCCGGTTTTAGCTTAGCGGCTTACTTCACGATGGCGTTGTAGCCGTCGCCCAGCAGACGCTGGCGCATCGCATCCGCATCCTTGCGGTTGTTGAAAGGGCCAACCTGGATGTGGATGAGCTTATCCTGCGGTTCAGAGCGTGCGGTGACGGCGTAGCCCTTCTTGCGCAGGGCAGAGAGCAGCACATCCGCATCTTCCTGGTGAGAGACGGCGGCGATCTGCACCACGCTGGACTGCGGCGTGCTGACGATGGGCGCCGGGGGTTGCACCGCGACCGGCGCGGGCGTGTGCGCCACGGCAGCAGCCGCAGGCTTCGGCTCATCCGGTGCAGTGGTTGCGGGAGCAGCAGCTGCAGGGGCGGGCGTGCTGACGGTTGTATCAGTGCTGGTGGCCGGTGCGGCAGCAGGGAATGCCGCAGGCGCGCTTTGGAGGTCAATGCTTTGCGGCGAGGGCTTGGAACTGTAGCTGCCGCTGTCGCCGGCGGATGAATCGGCGACCGTGGCCGACTGCGACGAGCGGCGGCCCAGGGTGTAGCCCATGCCGAAGACGACGGCGCACAGCAGGACGAGGGCAAAGAAGATGCCGAGTATGGTGCCTGTGCTCAGCGTGATCTCGCGATCCTGCGCGTGGCCCTGCAGCCGCTGGAGCTCGGGAGGCTCGTGGGTCATGAAGTCTTCGTTGCGATCGTGAGGGCCAGCGTTCATGGGGAACTAGTCCTTGGTTGCGATAGCTTTGTTCAGCAGCGACATCAATTCCATGGGCAGCGGAAAGACGATAGTGGTGTTCTTCTCCACGCCGATGTCGGTGAGCGTCTGCAGGTAGCGCAGTTGCAGGGTCATGGGCTGCGTGGCCAGCAGAGCGGCAGCATCTACCAGTTTCTGCGCGGCGTTGAACTCGCCTTCGGCATGAATGATCTTGGACCGCTTCTCGCGCTCTGCTTCCGCCTGCTTGGCCATGGCGCGCAGCATGGATTCCGGCAGATCGACCTGCTTCACTTCCACGGAGACTACCTTGAGCCCGAAGGGTGCGGTGTGGCCGTCAATGATGGTCTGGATGCGCTGATTGAGCTGGTCGCGATGCGCCAGCAATCCGTCGAGGTCGGATTCGCCGAGCACGGAGCGCAGCGTAGTCTGCGCGAACTGCGAGGTCTGATAGATGTAGTTGGTGACTTCGAGGACTGCCTTCACTGGATCGACCACGCGCAGCGTGATGACGGCGTTGACCTTGAGCGTGACATTATCGCGGGTGATGACGTCCTGCGGCGGAACTTCCATCGCCTCCTGCCGCAGGCTGATGCGAACCATCTGATCGAACGGGCGGAAGACGAGAATGACGCCGGGGCCTTTGGGCTGGGGCAGCATACGGCCCAGGCGGAAGATGACGCCGCGCTCATACTCCTTCAGAATCTTTACGGAGTTGACGAGATAGAGGACAACAATTACGACGACGATCAGGACCGGCATGTTCAGATTCAGGTTTTCCACAAAGCCTCACGACGCACTGCATAGAGCAGTTGCGAACGCTTTGATTGTAACGCAGCACCCGCCGGATGCCGCGAAAGGGCACGGCGGATGCTGCTGAATCTGAAGGGGGAGACTAGAAGCGCGCGTAAAAGCCGATGCTCGGCTCAATCGTGTGCGTGCGGGCGCCGCTGGTCAGGTAGTTCTGGCCGAAGTCCGGTGCGAGGTAAATAAGCTCGCGGACCTGCACCCGGGCACCGAAGTGGCTGTCAGAGAAGTTGTAGTCGGTCCCGGCGTTCCAGTAGTAGGTGGCGCGGAACTGGCGCAGCAGGCCCTGGCCGCCGTTGGGAGTGGGCACGAAATCGGTGGTGCCAACGCCGAGCGCGGCATAGGGCTTGAATCCGGCATAGGTATTGGCCGTGTGCACCACGTAGCCCCAGGTGAGCTCCTTGACGCTGGCATCAATGCCGAGCGGCGGATAGGCCGGATTGCCCGGCACGGAATAGACATAGTTCTGGCTGAAGCGGGAGAACTTGTAGTTCATCTCCGCGCCGATCCAGGGTGACTTGGTATAGCGGATGTTGATGAGGTAGCCCGCAGCCGACGAGACCGACTGGGACTGAACCACCTTGCCGGAGGTGGTGGCGGTGTATTCCAGCGGCACACTCACGCCGAGTTCTACGTGGCTGAGGGTGCGCTCCAGCCCGGGATGAGAGGATTGCGCGCGCGCGCCTGCGGTGAAGAAACAGAGGACAGCGGCAACGAGGGAAAAGCTACGAACAGACTTCAACATGCTTGCAAAACTCCTGGCTTGGACGCCATTGAAGGCGCGGGCAGACGGGCAGTTGCCGTCTCTTTCAGTTTACTCGAATGTAACGGCTGAGTCGCTTCGGCGGACAATAAGTACCAGATTCTGAATGGCGATAACGTGCACCATGGCTCCGGCGGGCAGGGGTGCCGCGGCGGGCTCCAGCTCCGCCTGCCAGATCTCCCCGCGCACCATCACCTGGCCGGATGGAGCGAGCGGCGTCTGCGCAACGGCCACAGCGCCGATCAGCGCCTGCGGTCCGGTGAGCAGCTTATTGCGGCGCGCGCGCAGCGCGAGGATGGCGATGAACGATGTGATGAGCCCGAAGCTCAGGCCGGTGGCGATGGCAACCGACGGATGCACGCGCTGTTCCGGAATGGGGCCGTTCACCAGCGTGAGCAATCCAAAGATCAGCGCGGCGCTGCCCGTCAATGCCAGCAGGCCGTGGCTGGGGAACTTGGCTTCCAGCACCAGCAGAACGAAGGCTGCGAGCAATACCGTGACCGACGCGAGATGGATGGGGAGCAGGTTGAGCGCGAAGAGCGACAGCAGCACCAGCAGCGTACCGACGGAGCCGGGCAGGATTGTGCCGGGCACGTGAAATTCGAGATAGATCAGCAGTGCGCCCGCGAAGAGCAGAAGCACCGCGAGGTTCGGGTCCATCAGCTTGCCCAGGATGGATTCCCGCAGGCTGGGCGGAAATTGGACGATGCGGGCGTCAGCAAGATGCAGGGTGGTGACGTTGCCGGAGAAGCTGGTGACGGTGCGGCCATCCAGAGCGGCCAGCAGCGCTGCCTGGTCGGGGGCGATGAGGTCAATCAGCCTGAGCTGCTGCGCCTCAGTGTCTGAGTAGGACTTGGAGTTACGCACGGCGTCTTCGGCTGCATCCGCGCCGCGGCCACGGCGGACGGTGTAGGAGCGGAGGAAGGCGGCGGCATCATTCTCAAGCTTGAGCTTGAGCACTGGGTCCATGGTCTGGCCTTCAAGGATGGGGTGGGCGGCCCCGGCATTGGTGCCGGGCGCCATGGCGGCAATGTCCGCCGCTTCCAGAATGAAGAATCCCGCGGAACCGGCGCGGCTGCCCGCAGGCGAGACATAAATGATGACGGGCACCGGTGATTGCAGAATGTGCTGCACCATCTCGCGGGTAGAATCCAGCAGGCCGCCGGGGGTGTCCATCTCAATCAGTACAGCGGCCGCGTGCGTGGCTGCGGCCTGATCCAGACCGCGCTCCAGGTATCCCGCGCTGACCGGCTGAATGGTGTCGCGCAGGGTGAGCTTGAGCACCACGGGCGGCTGCGCGCAGACCGGCGCTGCTGCACTGAGCAGCGCGGCCAGCAGAGCGAGGCGGATTCTCATGGCAGCTTCTGCCCATGCGCCTGTAGAGCGCGCTTCATGCCCAGCGCTGCAGTGTCAGCGGGCGCAAGCTTGAGCGCCTGGCCAACGTAGGCTGCGGCGGCAGGCAGGTTGTTTGCATCCATCTCCAGCTGGGCGAGGACGACATAGGCGGCGGCATTGGGGCGCAGCTGCAGGGAATGCGCCGCCTCGGCACGCGCTTCAGAGGTATTGCCGCTGACCTCAGCCAGGCGGGCGAGACCGGCGTGCGCATAGGCATTGTTGGGATCGGCGGCGGCGGCAGAGCGGAATTCATTCTCCGCTTCGGGAATCAGGCCCTGATCGAGATAATCGTTGCCCAGCTGGGTGAGCTGGCCCGCTCTCTCAGCGGGAGGAAGCGCGGCCATGCGCAGTGCGCGCATCTGGTCAAGCTGGAAGGCCGCCTGGCGGAAGCTGGCTTCCGAGTAGCTGCGCCGGATGCGCTCCAGCGGATCGAAGACGTCAGCCGCATTGGGCGCGGTTCCGGCCAGTGCCGCGGCAATGTGATCGCGCAGCGCAACGGCTTCTGTGTCATTAGGCTTGAGTTTCAAGCTCTGCAGCACTTCGCGCTGCGCTCCGGCGTAATCCTTGCGGCGATAGAGCGTAACCGCGATGTTGAAGTGATAGTCAGGGTCCTGCGGGTCGGCGGCAGAGGCGCGCTGAAAGAGCGCACCGGCATCGCGGTTCTGACGGCTGATGGCGACGGCCTGGTTGTTCACGACTTCGGGCAGGGGCAGCGCAGCGGCGACTGCGGCAAATGACTTCTCCGCATTCGCATACTGACCCGTGTTGAAGAGGGCGAGGCCGCGGTAGAAGCTCGCCTCCAGCGCCAGCGGATCGCCATCGGGCACCTTTTGCAGCGTGGCGGAGGCCTGCTCATACTGGTGGCTGGCGTACTGCAGCTTGCCCAGCGCCAGGATAGCGGCAGAGTAGTTCGGCTGGATCTGCACGGCGGCCTGCAGATAGGTGGAACTGGCGGAGGGATCGAGGTCTACGATGCCGCGCACATAGGCTTCAAAGGCGTTGAGCTGCAGCCCGGCGGACGCGGCGAGAAAGGTCTGCTGCGCCACGTTGTAGCCGGGGTCCATGCGGCGCGCCAGGTTCCACGCCAGCCCATTTTCAAGGTCGAGCAGGCGCGGCAGCGGGGCGGAGTCCTGCAGGGCCGGGTCCAGCCGCAGCGCACTGACATGCAGCACCTGCGCCTGCACCTGAATCTGCAGATTCGGTGCGACGCCGCTGGTGGTGAAGCTGCCCACGATCACGTAATCGGCATCCAGCGTTTGCGCAATGCGGATGGTTGTGGCGCGCGAGGGCTTGAAGTTCAGCGGCAGGCCGAGATGGTCGAGCGCAAACATGCGGTCATCGCGGGTGATGGGCAGGAAATTCGCCGAGGTCAGGCGTTGATTGATGATGGTGGGAAACGACTCGCCGATCCAGTCCAGACCGGGCTGGCCGGAGTGATTCTCAAACGGCAGCACCAGCACCACGCGGCCGCTGGCATCGGGGGGCGCGCTCTGTGCCGGGAGAGACAGCGAGAAGAAGACGAGCGCAAAGGCAATTGCAACGCAGCGAAATGTTCGACCTTGGACCACGTGCTGATTATAGTTGCCGCGAAGAATCTTTATTGCAACTGGGCCGTTGCGCCCCGGTCCAGGCGAATGACGGCAGCCCACTGGCCGTTGCGCCAGCTCTGCCACACAATGCTGCCGTGCAGCAGGGCAGCGGCCTGCGATGGGAAGAGATCGCGATGGAAGTCAAAATACTGGGCCGCCATGTTCTCATTGCGACCGCGCAGGCTGGGCGGATCGTACTTGGTGGAGAACAGCAGCACGGTATCGAAGCGGTCTTCTTCGCTTGCGGCCTGTTGCATTTGCGGCAGCGAAAAATTGTCAATGGCGACCACCTGCATGGGCTGACGGACGTAGCCCAGCTCCGGCTTGCGCAGCTCATCGCTCATGGGCCACGCCGTCAGCACCGCGGCCTGGGGCCAGCGCTGCGCGATGAAGGCTGAGGATTGTTGCTGCAGCACGATCATGTCGCGGTAGGCAAGATTATCTTCCGGCGCGAAGTGGTACGGCGGGTTGATGTGAATTCCTACGGTGAAAGCAGCGGCAGAAAGTACGGCAAGCGGCCACCACGCCTGCAGATGGCGCTTCCAGGCGGCGACGCAGAGCAGAAGAATGAGCGGATAGGCCGGCAGCAGATAGCGCGTCAGCAGCGCGCCGCCCAGCACGGAGAAACCTATCCAGTTGGCCAGCAGAAGAGCGGCGAGGGCGATGAGGACGCGGCGCGGCAGCGCCCGGGCCTGCGGCAGCGCCGGCAGAAAGAGGCAGCCCAGCGCGCAGAGCACAGGGACGAAGAGTTCCATGTGCGCGGTGAGATGGATGGCGCGATGAAAGAGCGCGAAGGCGATGCGCTGCGCCGAGAGGTTGGCCGTGGCGTTGTAGCGCAGGTACTCAGGGTTGCCGAAGGTGAAGCCGGTAACGTGCCGGTGATAGGCGTACCAGGCGGCGAGCGGAAGCATGGGCGAGATCAGCGCCAACACTGCGCGCCAGCGGCGGTCTCTGCCGCGGAATATCTCCAGCAGCGCAAGAACCAGAGGAGCGGCCAGCGCAGTCTCTTTGGAGAGAACCGCCAGCCAGAAGAATCCCGCCAGCGCCAGCAGAGAGGCATAAGGCATCTCTGCCTCGTCGATGTGTTGTAAATACAGCGAGATAGCCCAAAGAGTGAAAGCAGCAGCGAAGATGTCGGCGTGGGCCAGAGTGCTCTGGGCGAACCAGATGGGATAGAGCGCGGTCAGCAGGGTAACGGTGGCTGCCCCCAGCTCTCCGATCAGGGGCCGGGCAATACGGTAGACCGCGAGCAGCGCAAAGGCTGTGACCAGGCAGATGGCGGTGCGGGTTCCGCTGGGCACAAAGCCCGAGAGATGCCACCACCCGGCCAGCAGCACAGAGGGCAGCGGCGGATGCGCATTGGTGAGCGTGCTGTAGGGAATCAGCGAACCGGTGCGGAAGAAATCGAATGCCGCCGGGATGTAGTAGCCCGACTCATCCCAGAAATAAGGCAGCCGCAGCAGGGTGAGGTGGGTGAGATAGACGAAGACAAAGATGGGCGGAAAGAGCAGACCCAGAGGCAGCGCAAGCAGGCTGGCCTGAGCGGGGTCGGGCGCTGTGGACTGGGTGGCGGGCGGCACAGTAGAAGTCTAACGCGGCGCGGCTTAGTGGACCGGCCCGCCGGGCGCCAGCACCCGCGGCTCCAGCGCGATGGCGCCGAAGTCCTGCTCGTACTGCGCGAGATTCTGGCTGAGCACATGGTGCAGCGCCTTGGCCTGCTGCGGACTCAGGTAGATGCCCTGGAAGGCGCGGAAGTGCATCTGATCGGCGGCCTCCTGCGCCATGGTGCCGAAGACGAGGTGGAAGTCCCACACGCTCATGCGGACCTGGACGCTGTTGGAGTATCCGTCGCGGTAGTCGGCGGTCTGCGAGAGCTCAATGCGAGTGGCATCGATAGTGTGCTGCTTTGACTGGCTCATGGGTTCCTTCAGTTGCAAAAAAGTTGGTGCGGAAGGGGGGACTTGAACCCCCATGGATTGCTCCGCTAGCTCCTAAGGCTAGTGCGTCTGCCAATTTCGCCACTTCCGCAGAAGCCGGGCATTCACCGTGTGACGCCGGCAGATTTGATTGTACTTGCCCACGGGATTTCCGGGTGCGACGGCGGCCGGTCTAATGGCGGAAGCTGAAGGGGCTGAAGCCGCGGCGCGGTTGGGGGCTGTCCATTTCATCCAGCAACTGGTCAAGCTCCTGCTGCTCCAGCGCGGGGCCGTAACGGCCAGCGGGCGAGGTCTTGCGTGCCGGCGCACCGCCGCGGAGCAGCCGCCGGACGGCTGCGGCCAGAAGAAGCATTGCCAGCAAAATGGCGGGTCCCAGCAGGAACCAGAGGACGGGGATAGCGGTCTGCAGCGAGCTCTCCATACTGCTGATTGAATCGCTTGGGAACGTAGGAAGTCAGTAAGTGCAGCGTTAAGAATCCGTAGGTTTCCACAGAGCCCGAACATCACCAAGCTGGTTACTCTGGTCATCAGGAAAGGCTTGACTTTGCGAGTGCAGGTCTATAGTTTTCTGGCAACTCCACCGCTTCACGCTTAGTGCCTAATTTCTTTTCCCCGGAAGTGACCGCGCATGTAACAGGTAATCGGCTGGTGGATTATGAGTGTGACCGGGCCTTTGTTCGCAGAATACGATGCGCGTTTGATAGGGCTCGCGGCAGCCGTGGGCATCTTTACGGCGTATGCCGCGCTGGATATAGCAGGCCGCGTGACCAATTGCGTGGGCCGTGCGCGCAAAGGGTGGCTGGCGGGCGGCTCCGTTGCAACCGGAATCGGTGTCGGGGCCATGCAACTGCTGTGGCTGGCTGCGATTCGGTGGCAGGGGCCGGTGCAGTTTGAGTGGCCTGGACTGCTGGCGGCGGTTCTGGCTGCCACACTGGCTGCGGGCATCGGCTTTATCGTGGTGAGCCGTGCCGAGTTCCATCTCTTTGCCCTGCTGACGGCCAGTTTTCTGATGGGCGGCTGCCTGACGGTTATGCAGTATGAGGGCGCCACCGCCCTGCGGCTGCCCGGTCTGGGGGCCTATCCGCAGCAGATGCTGACGCACGCCTTCGCTCCTGCGACGGCGATATCGTGGGCGGCGCTGCTTCTGGCTTACCGCTTTCGCGGCAAGACCGTGGTGTGGGGATGGGCCAAGGCCGGCGGGGGACTGCTGCTGGCTGCGGGCCTGTTGGCCGCGTACCGGATCGCTATCTCCGACGTGCATCTGCTGCCGGACGGGCCGGGCCTGCGCAGCGTTGCCCACACCATTACATTGTCACGCTGGGATATTTTTGGTGCCGCTGCCGCGGTGATGCTCCTGCTGATGCATGTCCTGATCGGTGCTGCGATCTCGCGCCGGAAGGCCCTCAGCGCCGGATTGCTGGAAGAGAACCGGTTGCAGCTGCAGACCGTATTCGATCACATGCGCGAATCGGTCATTGTGGTGGACTATCTGCATGGCAGCCTGCTGTACAACCGCGCCGCGCGCGAATTGCTGAGCATAGAGCGCAGCACTTTATCGCTGGGTGAAGTGGAAGAGATATTCGAGGCCTTTTCTCCGGCAGGAGATCCAATCCCCTGGGAAGAGGGCGCAATTGCTCAGGCCCGGCACGGCCATTTCACGCATGATGAGGAGGTCGTGATTCGGAACACCAAAACCGGCGTTGTGGTCACGGCTCTCGTGAGTGCGACACCGATTAGCGGGACTCCACGCAGGAAGAGTCACCAGGTTGTCTTCAGTATGCGCGACATCAGCGCACAAAAGCGCGCGGAGGAGTTGCAGACGCGGCTCGCGTCCATTGTGGAGTCGTCCGACGACGCCATTATCGGGAAAAATGAACACGGTATTGTGACCAGCTGGAACCAGGGCGCAGAGAGGATCTTCGGGTACACGGCGGAGGAGATGATCGGGCAATCGATGGTCAAGCTGATGCCATCCGGCGATGCGGAGGAAGAGGATCGCATTCTGGAACGCATCAAGAAGGGCGAGACGGTCAACCATATCGAATCCATGCGGAAGCGGAAGGATGGGGCGGTCATCCATGTGTCGCTCACGATCTCACCCATCCGGGATGCACATGGCAACGTGGTGGGCGCGTCCAAGATAGCCCGCGATATGACGGAGAAGAAGCTGCTGGAGCGGCAGCTGCGCCAGGGGCAAAAGATGGAAGCCATCGGCCAGCTGACCGGCGGCATCGCGCATGACTTCAATAATCTGATGGGCGTGGTGCTGGGCAACCTGGAGCTGCTGGAGCGGCTGGTGGAAGGGAATGAGCCTGCGCTGAAACGGGTACGCATTGCGCAGGAGGGGTTAGCGCGCGGTGCAGAGGTGACCCGCAGGCTGCTGACCTTCTCCAGCGTGGACGACTTGCGGCCCACCGTGATTGGGCTGAACGATGCGGTTGAGAATATGATTGCGCTGGCGACGCGGGCCATCGGGCCGGAGATTACGGTTCGCACGAACTTCCAGAACAATCTGCCCGCCGCGCTGGTGGACCGTGCCGGGTTGGAGAGTGCTTTGCTGAACCTGGTGGTGAATGCCCGCGATGCGATGAGCGGCGCAGGCACGATCAACATCAGCACCCAGCTGCACCAGTTGGAGGAGAGCTATCCCGCCGTGCAGACCGGTGAGTTGCAGCCGGGGCAGTATGCCTGCGTGGCCATCTCGGACTCAGGGCACGGCATGTCGCGTGAGACGCTGGACCGCGCCTTTGAGCCGTTTTTTACGACCAAGCCGCGCGGCAAGGGAACCGGACTTGGCCTGGCGATGGTCTATGGCTTTGTGAAGCAGTCCGGCGGCGCAGTCCGCATCTACAGCGAATTGAACTACGGCACTACGGTGACGCTCTATCTGCCGCTTGCCGGGAACACGGCGCGGGCGGCGGAGGAGATAGCTTCCAGCGCCGCGCCGATTACCCATGGCGGCACGGTGCTGGTGGTGGATGATGAGCCGGAGCTGCTGGATATAGCCTTCGCGTTTCTTGCGGAGATGGGCTACATTGCGCTGCAGGCAAGCAATGGAGCGAAGGCGCTGGAAGTGGTGGAGCGGCACCCTGAGATCGACCTGCTGCTCACGGACATTGTGATGCCGGGCGGCATGAACGGCGTGGAGCTGGCGCAGCGAATTCAACGCATTCTGCCGGCGATCAAGGTGATTTACAGCTCGGGCTTTCCTACGGGCGCGCTGGCGGAGCGAAATCTTCCGCTGGTGGATGGTCCTCTGCTGCACAAGCCGTACCGGCGGGCGGAGTTCGGCAATATGGTACGAAGCGCAATGGAACCAGAAAGTAAATCCGGCGCCGAGGGCGGCGCCAGTTCGCAGGATACACAGAATGACCATGGGAAAAGCTGAACGAATCCTGGTAATCGACGACAACCTGGAGATTGGCGAGTTTGTGACCGCGGCGGCACAGCACCTGGGCCTGAGCTGTGTATCGTTCGCCTCTGCAGCGGAGTTTCTGGACGCGCTGACGCCCGATATCACGATGGTGGTGATGGACCTGCTGATGCCGGAGATGGATGGCATTGAACTATTGCGGGAGCTTGCAGGCCGCAGGTGTACGGCGGGCATTGTGCTGATGAGCGGCACGGGGAAACGCATTATCGAAACGGCAGAGCAACTGGCGCGTACTACCGGGCTGACGGTGGTCGGCAAGCTGCAGAAGCCGTTTCATCTGGCAGAGCTGGAGGCGGTGCTGAACCGCCAGCATATTTCAGGGATTCACCTGCCGCCGCAGCGCGCTGTGCCCATTGCCGGGCTGGACGACGATCTCTATCATGCACTGGAGCGCGAGGAGTTTGTGCTGCACTACCAGCCGCAGATCGAGCTGGCAACGGACAAGCTGGTCGGAGTGGAGGCGCTGGTGCGCTGGCAGCATCCGCAGCGCGGTCTGATCTATCCGGATGAATTTATCGGCAGAGCAGAGAGCCTGGGGCTGATTGACCGGCTGGGCTGGTTCGTCGCGCGGCGCGGGCTGGACGAAGTGAGTCTGTTCATCGATGAGGAGGGCTTTGTGCCGCGGCTTTCGGTGAACGTGTCAGTCTATTCGCTGCGCGACCTGAAGTTCCCGGACATTTATTCCGCCCTGCTGGCGAGCCACCACGCATCGGCGCAGAATACGACGCTGGAAATTACTGAGAGCGGCCTGATCCAGGAGTTGGCGAATACCCTGGACGTGCTGACGCGGCTGCGGCTGAAGCAGGTGAATCTTTCGATTGACGACTTTGGGACCGGCTATTCGATGATGCAGCAGCTCCGCCATATTCCGGCGACCGAGCTGAAGATTGACAAGTTCTTTGTGCAGAATATCTTCACCACAGACAGCGCGCGCGTGATGGTGCAGAAGACGATTGAAATCGGCCATGAGTTGGGAATGAAGGTGATTGCCGAAGGCGTGGAGACGCACGCGCAGCTGAAATTTTTACGGGATAACCGCTGCGATGTGGTGCAGGGCTACCTCTTCAGCAAGCCCCTCCCCGTGGAGCAAATGCAGGTCTGGGTGCGGAAGTACCGCGCCGGGGCGATTCAGGTTTAGAGAGTTGAAATTTCAGATGCAGGGATAAAATTTGGAGGCGCGGGTCGGGATCGAACCGACGCATAAAGGTTTTGCAGACCTCTCCCTTACCACTTGGGTACCGCGCCTCAGTGGGCCTGTCCGCTCCCGGGCGGGAACGGCTGCAATCAGCCCTGTTGTTCTGGAGAGTGTATCGCAGAAAGGCTTTTTATGGAGCGGGAGACCGGGGTCGAACCGGCGACATCTTCCTTGGCAAGGAAGCACTCTACCACTGAGCTACTCCCGCCCACAGTTTTTGAGTATAACGATAGAGACAGCTGCCGGTCAACGCGGCGGCTGAGGGAATCAGCCGGAACCATGGTGGTACCGGCTATAAAAATTGCGGTGAGAAATAGCATCCCGCATCCAATCCCTGAATCGAATCAACATTACGCATCGCAATGTGAAGGTTTGACGGTGGCGGTAGACTAGATCTTTGCCGGTTGAATTGACTCCGTGGCGTACTGAACGTATCCCACGCGATCCAGGAGCAAGTAACTTGAATCTACGCAGGATAAATAAAGCCGCACTCGGTGCGTTGCTTGCCGGGGCCGTTCTGACGCCGATCGGCTGCAAGCAAAGCGCTCCCCCAGCCCAGCAGATGGGGCCCATGCCCGTGCAGGTTTCGCCGGTCACCCTTACCCCGGTTCCTCAGAGTGACACCTATGTGGCGACCATCAAGTCGCGCCGCTCGGCCACCATGCAGCCGCAGGTGGACGGCAATCTGACGGCAATCCTGGTGAAGTCCGGTGATGTTGTACGCGCCGGGCAGGTGTTGATGACCATCGATCCGCTGAAGCAGCGCGCCACGGTGGAGCAGCAGGAGGGCACGCAGGCGCAGAAGTCTGCCGTGTATGACTTCAACAAGATTGAAGTGGAGCGGCAGCGGAAACTCTATGCCGAGGGCATCACGTCAAAAGATGCGCTCGACAACGCAGAGCAGGCGTACGCGAATTCGCGGGGAGACTACAACTCCGCCGCCGCGCAGACGCGCACCCAGAAGGAGCAGCTCGCCTACTACCAGATCCGCGCGCCGTTCGCCGGCATTGTGGGCGACATCCCGGTGCATATCGGCGACTACGTGCAGCCCAGCACCGTACTGACCACGGTGGATGAGAATGCGCAGCTGGAAGCGTACATCTATATTCCGGCGGAGCGTGCCGGGGACATCCGCATGGGATTGCCGGTGGATATTCTCGGCTCCGGTGACAATGGCGAAGAGGTGCTGGCGAAGTCCACGATCAGCTTCATCTCGCCGCAGGTGGATAACGGCCTGCAGTCCATTCTGGCCAAGGCGGAAGTGCCGCACACGCCGGATATGCTGCGCAATGCCCAGCTGGTGAAGGCGCGTATTGTGTGGAGCACGGCTCCCAAGCCGACCGTGCCGGTGCTGGCCGTGACGCGCATTGGCGGGCAGGCGTTTGTGTATGTGGCGCAGCCCAAGGGCGATGGATACATCTGCCGCCAGGTGCCGGTCACGCTGGGCGACACCATTGGCAATAACTATCCCGTATTGAGCGGTCTCAACGTCGGAGACAAGGTCATCATCTCCGGCATTCAGTTCCTGGCGGACAACGTTCCTGTAAAGCCGCTGGGATAACGTCTTCGCAACCGCGGGGCGCACGAAAGGATTGAACGCTTGTTCGTAGACTTCTTCATTAAGAGGCCCATCTTCGCCAGCGTCTGCGCGCTGCTCATTGTGCTGGCGGGCGCAGTGGTGATTCCCGGCCTGCCGGTCGCGCTGTATCCCAATCTTGCGCCGCCGCAGGTTACCGTGAGCAGCGTCTACATTGGCGCCAATGCGCAGGCGGTGGAGCACGACGTTACCACCATCCTGGAAGAGAGCATCAACGGCGTAGAAGGCATGCGCTACATTACGTCGTCCAGCGGTAATGACGGCACCAGCTCCATCAACATTACGTTCCAGACCGGCTACGATCTGAATATCGCTGCCGTTGACGTACAGAATCGCGTTGCTGCGGCGCAGGGACGTTTACCCAGCGCGGTGAACTCGACGGGCATCACCATCACCAAGGCGAATCCGAACTTCGTCTTTGCCGCCGGTTTCTATGCGGACAATAACCGCTACTCGCAGGACTTCATCAGCAACTATCTTGACGTCTATGTGAAGGACTCCATCAAGCGCGTCAGCGGCGTGGGCGATGTGCTGATCTTCGGCGAGCGCAAGTATGCCATGCGCGTCTGGCTGGACCCCGTGCGTCTGGCCGCGCGCAATTTGACCGCAACCGATGTTGTATCGGCCTTGCAGGAGCAGAACGTTGAGATTCCCGCGGGTGCTGCAGGCCAGCCGCCGGCGGACCCGCACCAGAACTTCCAGATCGCGGTGAACGTGATTGGCCGCCTGACCGATCCGCAGCAGTTCGATCAGATTATTTTGAAGAGCACTCCTGCCGGGCTGGTGCGCCTGTCTGACGTAGGCCGCGCAGAGGTGGGCGCGGAGAACTACGGCACCTCGTTGAACTTCAGCGGCTACCCGGCGGTTGGTCTGGGCGTGCAGCAGCTGAGCAACGCAAACTCGCTGGACGTGGACAAGAAGGCGAAGGCTGCGCTGGCGGAGCTGTCAAAGTCTTTCCCGCCGGGACTGCACTACGTGGTTGCGTTTGATACCACCACCGTGGTCGGCGATTCGATCCGCGAAGTGCTCTATACGCTGGCGGAAGCCATCATCATCGTGATCGTGGTCATCTTCCTGTTCCTGCAGGACTGGCGCGCGACCATCATTCCCGCGGTAACAATCCCGGTCTCGCTGATCGGCACGTTCTTCTTTATCCGTGTCTTCGGATTCTCTATTAACTCGCTCACGCTCTTCGGCGTCACGCTGGCGACGGGGCTGGTGGTGGATGATGCCATCGTGGTGATTGAGAATGTGCAGCGTCACATCTCCGAGGGGATGAATGATGCTCATAAGGCCACATCCGTGGCCATGGGCGAAGTCACCAGCGCCGTGATCGCCACCTCGCTGGTGTTGATCTCCGTGTTTGTGCCGGTATCGTTCTTTCCGGGCACGACGGGCATTCTGTACAAGCAGTTTTCGCTGACCATAGCGTTCTCGATTGCCATCTCAGCGTTCAATGCGTTGACGCTCTCACCCGCGCTGGCGGCGCTGCTACTGCGCAAAGAGCAGCACCACGGCGGATTGCTGGGCGCGATTGAGAAGAGCATCAAGAGCACAAGCTCCTGGTACGCCTCTATCATTCACGCGGTGCTGCGGCACAAGGCGATCATCGGCGTCCTGTTTCTCATCGGACTGGGCGGAACGGTCTATATCTACAACTCTGTTCCCACGGCCTTCGTTCCGTCTGAAGATCAGGGCTACTTCATGATGCAGGTGCTGGCGCCGCAAGGTGCGTCGCTGGCCTACACTAAACACCTGGGCGACGAAGCGCAGGCGATCCTGGCGAAGAATCCTGATGTCTTCGGAACCTTCTCCGTGATGGGCTTTGGGTTCAGCGGAGCATCGCCGAACCAGGGCATCATCTTCGTTCCGCTCAAGCCGCAGGACCAGCGCAGAGGAAAGGGGCACTCTGCCGCGGAGATCGTGGCTGCGGTTTCGCCGCAGATGTTCCAGATTCCCGGCGGCATCATCGCGGCGTTTGAGCCGCCCGCCATCAACGGTATCGGCAGCTTCGGCGGCTTCCAGTTTGAGTTGCAGGATAACGGGCGCAATACCCTGGGAGATCTGGATCGCGTGGCGCACACCATTGTGGGCGCGGGCCGCGGCGACAAGCTGCTGTCTGGGCTCTACACCGGTTTCACGGCGACGGACCCGCAGATACTGGTGACGATTGACCGCGAAAAGGCGAAGAGCCTGGGGGTTCCGCTCACGCAAATCTCTGACACGCTCGGCGTTTTCATGGGGTCAGAGTATGTAAATGACTTTGACTACAACAACCGTTCGTACCGCGTGTACGTGCAGGCGGATGAGCAGTATCGCGAGACGGCAAAGAATCTGCGCCAGTTTTACGTGCGTTCTGCGGCGGGGGAGATGATTCCGCTGGATAATCTCATCACGGTGCAGGAGTCGTCTGGCCCGCAGGTGATCTCGCACTACAACCTCTTCCGCTCGGCGGAGATTCTTGGTTCGTCCGCGCCTAGCCACAGCACCAGTCAGGGTCTGGATGAGATGGAGAAGCTGGCCAACAAGTACAAGATGCAGGGCATGAGCTTTGAATGGTCAGGACTGGCACTGGAAGAGATTGAATCCAGCGGCAAGGCGGCGCTGATCTTCGGCCTGGGCATCCTGGTCGTCTATCTCACGCTCTCTGCGCAGTATGAGAGCTTCGCGCTGCCGTTCATCATTCTGCTGGCGGTGCCGATGGCGGTTCTGGGTGCGCTTGGCGCAGTGGCGCTGCGCGGGTTGGATGACAATATCTACGTGCAAATTGGGCTGGTTCTGCTGATCGGCCTCTCGGCGAAGAACTCCATCCTGATCGTGGAATTTGCAGAGCAGATTCGCGCCCAGGGCAAGTCCATTGCAGAGTCGGCCATTCTGGCGGCGGAGCTTCGCCTGCGGCCTATCCTGATGACCTCGGTCGCGTTCATTCTGGGTGTGCTGCCGCTCGTCTTCGCGACCGGCGCGGGCAAGCTGGGCCGCCACTCCGTGGGCACGGCCGTGGTGGGCGGCATGATCGTCTCCACCGTGCTGAACCTCATCTTCATCCCGGTGCTGTACGTCATTCTGAAGACGCTGCTGGAGTACATCTCCCCGGCCAAGCCGCAGCCACCCGCGCCGCCGGCTGAGCATGAGGGCGTCGCCAGCTAAACCGGCACACTGAAGCCAAATATACTGACCGTGGGTGCTGCCCATATCCGACATCCGGATGTGACAGCAATCACGGTCAGTGCTGCGTGGGGGGCGTATGTTCGTGGCGCGAAGGAAAGGCTCGCCGGGCCGGGGCCGGACTTCGCGTGGACGCTGCGATGCAGCAGGAGGGAAGCCATGGCGACCCAGACTCTTGCCCCTGTGTACGAGAAGAGAAGTGAGCTGACCGCACTGAACCGGCTGATAGTGGCCTACGATTTCTCTGATGCCGCCAACCGCGCACTGGAAGATGCGATGATGCTGGCGCACCGGTTCCAGGCAGAGATATTAATCGCCCACGCCGTGCCGGCCGCGGCGGGTACTCAGCAGGCGCGGCGGCGGCAGTTGCACAGCAGAGACGCACGCACGGAGCTGGCCATGCTGCGGTGGAAGATGGCGGAGGGCGAGTTGCGCTGCCGGGAGATCGTTCACACCGGCGACGTGGCGCGGGTGCTGGTCAATGTCGCTGAGGATGAGGATGCCGATCTGCTGCTGATGGGGGCGTACGGCAGCGGTTCGGAGAAGCGCAAGGAGCTGGGCTCGACGGCGGAGAAGCTGCTGCGCGCCCTGCATTGCCCTATCGTGATGTATGGCCCGGCGGCGGTCAGCCCTGCCTTCCGCGACGACTCGCCCGGTGTGCTGGTGCCCATTGAGTTTCTGACCAACCACGGCTCGCTCATGCTGGCGATGAATGCATCGCGTCTGCTGAACGCGCGCGTGGACATTCTGCACGTGGTGGATGTGCGTCACTCGCCCACCGTGCCAGAGGCGGCAATGGATGCGCAGTACAACTGCGAGCTGGTGGCCGCCTACATGCGTCGCGAGGGCCTGAAGGTCTCGCAGACGTTGCTCTTCGGCAAGCCGGATACGCAGA
>Ga0302267_10000118_pt1 | contig 97245 bp, 78 predicted proteins | sample III_Bog_E1_3_FD_194555 | JGI IMG/M metagenome (GOLD analysis project Ga0302267, IMG submission 194555) | Peat permafrost microbial communities from Stordalen Mire near Abisko, Sweden - III_Bog_E1_3 | ecosystem: Environmental > Terrestrial > Soil > Wetlands > Peat | place: Sweden: Abisko... | reverse complement strand
AGGATGATGCCGTTCTTGCCCGCGTTGGAGAAGAAGATATCCGCGAAGCTGGGTGCGATGACGACGCGAAAGCCGAACTGGTGGATAGCCCAGGCAGCGTGTTCGCGCGAACTGCCGCAGCCGAAGTTCTTTTCCGCGATCAGAATCTTTGCGTCCTTATACTCCGGCTTGTTCAGTACAAAGTTCGTGTCGGGCTGGCCGGCTTTCGGACCTTCCTGGATGCGGCGCCAGTCGTAGAAGAGGAAATCGCCGTAGCCGGTGCGCTCAATCCGCTTGAGAAACTGCTTGGGGATGATCTGGTCGGTGTCGATGTTCGGCAGCGGCAACGGCGCGGCGGTGGCGGTGAGTGTCTTGATGGCTTCCATAATGATGAGCGAGTCAGCAGGTCAGCGAGTCAGCCAGTCAGCGAAAACGGTTCGCGGCGGCATGACTTACCCGTTAGCGGCTGGCTGATTCCTCCTTGGTGAAATTGAACTTCCAGTTGCGAACATCGGTGAAGTGGCCGGTGATGGCTGCGGCTGCGGCCATTTCTGGGCTGACCAGGTGGGTGCGTCCGCCGCGGCCCTGGCGGCCTTCGAAGTTGCGGTTGCTGGTGGAGGCGCAGCGTTCGCCGGGGGCCAGAATGTCCGGATTCATGCCCAGGCACATGCTGCAGCCGGGCTCGCGCCAGTCAAAGCCGGCGTTCTTGAAGATGATGTCCAGCCCTTCCTGCTCCGCCTGTACCTTTACTTTTTGCGAGCCGGGCACCACCATGGCGCTGACCGTGGTGGCAACGTGATAACCCTTCACAATGTCAGCGGCGGCGCGCAGATCTTCAATGCGCGCGTTGGTGCAGGAGCCGAGGAAGACACGGTCCACGGCAATCTCTTCCATCTTCGTGCCGGGCTTCAGGTCCATGTACTCCAGCGCGCGCTCATAGCTCTTGCGGTCGGCTTCGTTGGTGGTGTCAGCGGGCGAGGGAACCGTGTCGCCGATGCCCGTCACCATGCCGGGCGACGTGCCCCAGGTGACGCGCGGCGTCAGCGTGGCGGCATCAATGGTGAGCTCGCGGTCAAAGGTCGCGCCGGGGTCGGTGGGGAGAGTGCGCCAGTGGGCGACAGCCTCGCTCCATTGGGCCTCGTCTATCGCGGGGACATTCGCATCCCGGGTCTCAGATGCGAGGCCCGGGGCACCCGCTTTGGTGCCGGGGGAGAATCTGCGGCCCTTGAGATAGGCGAAGGTGGTCTCATCGGGAGCAATCATGCCGGCGCGCGCGCCTGCTTCGATGCTCATGTTGCAGACGGTCATGCGGCCTTCCATGGAGAGTGCGCGGATGGCGGAGCCGGCGTACTCCACCACGTAGCCGGTGGCTCCGGCGGTGCCGATGCGGCCAATGATGTCGAGGATGATGTCTTTCGCGGTCACGCCGCTGGGCAGCTCGCCCTCCACGCTGATGCGGAAGGTCTTCGGCTTCTCCTGCGGCAGGGTCTGCGTGGCCATCACATGCTCGACTTCGCTGGTGCCGATGCCGAAGGCTAAAGCCCCGAAGGCGCCGTGCGTTGAGGTGTGCGAATCGCCGCAGACGATGGTCATGCCCGGCTTGGTCAGACCAAGCTCCGGCCCGATCATGTGGACGATGCCCTGGTTCGCGTCCTGCACGTCGTAGAACTCGATGCCGAACTCAGCGCAGTTCCTGCGCAGCGCGGAGACCTGGGTGTTGGCGATCTGGTCAGCGATGACGAGCCGGTCCTGCACGCTGCTGGTGGGCACATTGTGGTCCACCGTGGCGATGTGGCGGTCAGGGCGGCGCAGCTTGCGTCCGGTCATGCGCAGGCCGTCAAATGCCTGCGGCGAGGTGACTTCGTGCACCAGCTGCAGATCGATGTAGAGCAGCGACGGCTCGCCCTCGGGCTCTGCTACCAGGTGCTGCTGCCATACCTTCTCAAACATTGTCTTTGCTGCCATGATCGTTACTCCCAGTTGCTAAGCCTTGTCATTCTGAGCGAAGCGAAGAATCTCAGATATGTGTTTTGCGAATTGCTTACTTGAGCCGTGTCTTCAACTCATCGAGCACCGCTTTGCCCATCTCGGCGGTCTTGACGAAGGCTGCGCCGCGGGCAATATCTGCCGTGCGAAGGCCCTTGTCGAGCACCGCAGTTACCGAATCTTCTACGGCTTTGGCTTCGGCTTCGAGGCCGCCGGAGTGACGCAGCACCATGGCGGCGGTCAGGATCGCGCCCAGGGGGTTGGCCTTGCCCGTACCTGCAATATCCGGGGCGGAGCCGTGGACCGGCTCGTATAGATTGACCTTGCCGCCGATAGTGGCCGAGGGCAGCATGCCCAGCGAGCCGGTGATGACCCCGCACTCGTCGGAGAGAATGTCTCCGAAGAGATTTTCGGTCAGCACTACATCAAAGTTGCGCGGAATGTTCATCAGGTGCATCGCCATGGAATCGACCAACTGGTGCTCGACGGTGACGTCCGGATAATCCGCTGCGACTTCATTCACCGTGGCGCGCCAGAGCTGCGAGACCTCCAGCACGTTCGCCTTGTCCACTGACGTGACCTTCTTCTTGCGCTTCTGCGCGAGCTGGAAGGCAACCTTCGCCACGCGAATCACTTCATCGCGGCTGTAGCGCATGGTATTCCAGCTTTCGCCGGTAGCTTTGTCCCACTGGCGCGGCTCACCGAAGTAAAGGCCGCCGAGAAGCTCGCGCACGAAGAGAATGTCTGTGCCCTTGGTCACTTCCGCGCGCAAAGGCGAGTTCTCAGCCAGCGCGGGATAGGCAACGGAGGGACGCAGATTGGCGAATCCGCCAAGCTCTTTGCGAATGCGCAGCAGACCGGCTTCAGGGCGCTCGCTGGGGGGAAGCGCATTGAATTTATTATCGCCCACGGCGCCCATCAGCACAGCATCTGACGCCAGCGATTCCTGCAGCGTCTTCTCCGGCAGCGGCGTGCCGAAGTTGGTGATGGCTATGCCGCCCACCGGCAACTCCACATAGTCAAAGGTGTGCGCACCGGCAGCGGCCACGGCACGCAGCACGGCGGTTGCTTCCGCGGTTACTTCAGGGCCAATGCCGTCGCCGGCCAGTACTGCGATCTTCAGCTTCATTCATCCTCGCTTACGGTTGTGCGTCATCCGGAAAAAACTTAACGGTGATGACGGTGATGAAAACTGATGAAAGTGAAAAGACTTTAATGAATAAAGATTTAAATCATTGATTGATGTACTTAAATCATCGTCATCACGCCATCACTGTAATCACCGTTAAGTCCCTGCGGGTACATCGTGGAGCAGGCCGAGCAGATCCTGATCGTAGATATTCTTCTTGCGATCGGTCAGTTCGGTGAAGCGGTAGTAGACCGGTTCCAGCTCTTCCCGGCTGAGCGAGTGGCCAAGCTCGCGCAGGCGCATATCCAGGGCCTTGCGCCCGCTATGCTTGCCCAGCACAATGTTGGTCTTGGTCACGCCGACGGACTCCGGCGTCATGATCTCGTAGCAGAGCGGATTCGCCAGCACGCCGTGCTGATGAATGCCGGACTCGTGCGCAAATGCATTCGCACCAACGACCGCCTTATTGGGCGACGCGCCAAAGCTGATGATGCTGCCCAGCAGGTTGCTGGTGGGGTAAAGCTCAGTCATCTTCAGGTTATGGCGATAGGGGAACTTGTCGCGCCGCACCATCATGGCCGCGGCCAGTTCCTCCAGCGGGGCATTGCCGGCCCGTTCGCCGATGCCGTTGATGGTGCACTCGATCTGCCGCGCTCCCGCCTGCACCGCGGCCAGCGAATTGGCGACGGCGAGGCCGAGATCGTCATGGCAGTGGGCGGAGAGGGTGACCTTCTCAATGCCCGGAACGCGCTCGCGCAGCATGGTGAATGTGGCTGCATACTCTTCCGGCACGGTGTAGCCGACGGTGTCCGGCACGTTAATCACGGTCGCGCCGGCAGCCACGGCGATGCTGACGATCTTCACCAGAAAATCGGGGTCGGTGCGGGTCGCGTCTTCGGGCGAGAACTCCACGTCGTCCGCATACGTGCGGGCCAGCCGCACCATCGCGTCCGCCTGCTCTTCAGCCTGGGCGCGGGTGATCTTGAGCTTGTACTCCATGTGCAGGTCACTGCAGGAGAGGAAGACGTGAATGCGGTTGCGCTCGGCAGATTCCACGCTGCGGGCGGCGTACTCAATGTCTTCGCGCTTGGCACGGGCCAGCGCAGCCATGCGCGGCCCCTTCACCTCGCGGGCAATCTGCTGCACCGCGGCAAAGTCGCCTTCTGAGGAGACAGGGAAGCCGGCCTCAAGCACATCCACGCCAAGGTGGGCGAGCTGGTGGGCCAGGCGGAGCTTCTCCGCCGTGTGCATGGTGCAGCCGGGCGACTGTTCGCCGTCGCGCAGAGTGGTGTCGAAGAAAAATACCTGATCGTTTGTGGTCATGGGCATGCTCCAACCTCTGTCATCATAACGTGCTCTTATGTGTTCTTCCTATACCATGCAAATTTCTTATAATAAGATAAGCCGGGAACGGAACTTGCTGCCTAGACGGCTAAGGGGATGAAAATGATGGATCTTTTTCAACTTGAAACCTTTCTGGCGGTGGCGGAGGAGCGCAGCTTTTCGCGGGCGGCGGCGCGTCTGCACCGCACCCAGCCGGCGGTCTCACAGGTGATCCGGAAGCTGGAGGAAGAGCTGGGCGAGACGCTCTTTGAGCGTTCCTCGCGCGACGCCATGCTGACCGATGCCGGGGTGACGCTGCGCGAGTATGCGCAGAAGCTGCTGAACCTGCGGTCAGAGGCGGGGCTGGCGCTCTCGCAGCTGCGCGAGCTGCATCGCGGCGTGCTGAACCTGGCGGCCAACGAATATACCTGCCTGTACCTGCTGCCGCTGCTGGATGTCTTCCGCCGCGCGAACCCGCAGATCAAGGTTGCGGTGCATCGCTCACTGGCCAGCCGCATGGCGGATGAGATTCTGCTGCACGCGGTGGAGATTGGCGTGGTCTCCTTCCGGCCGGAGGACCGGCAGATTAAATCCATCGTGGCCTATCGCGATGAGCTGGCCTTCGTGGTGAATCCAAATCACCCGCTGGCGAAGAAGCGGTCGGTCACCATCCGCGATCTTGGCCGTGAGAATTTCATCGCGCACAATGTGCCTTCGCCGCTGCGCGAGAAGGTGATTGAAGCCTTTGCGCGGCACAAGACGAAGCTGCAGATGGGCGTGGAGCTGCCTTCGCTGGAGGCGATCAAGCGCTTTGTCGCTCTGGGCAACGGAGTGGCGCTGGTGCCGCAGTTGACGGTAGAGCCCGAGCTGAAGAGCGGCCAGCTGGTGCGTGTGGCTGCGCCGGAGCTTCAGTTTGAGCGCAAGCTGCGGCTGATTCACCGTAAGCAGGCGAGCCTCTCGCACGCGGCGGTTGCGTTTCTGAAGGTGGTGGAAGATTTTGCGGCAGAGAAGCGTGATCCCTATCACTACGAGCCGGAGCGCACAGCCTGAAGTTTATTTGCGCTTGGACCGCAACCTTCCATGCGATTCTCCGTCTGTAAAGGTAGTTTTACCTGCCCGGCGCAAACCGGAGCCAAGAACGTAGGATCGTGCAACCATGAACCGAATTCAACTTCGTATGACCCGGATGGCCATGCTGGCCGTCTGTAGCGCAGCACTCACTGTTCCATTCAGCGCGCTGGCGCAGGATACTCCTCCGCCCCCGCCCGCTCCGGCAGCAGGCCAGGATGGCGGCGGCCCCGGCGGCGGCCACGAACACATGTCCCCGCAGGACCGCGATGCTCACCAGTTGAAGATGATGACCAAGCATCTGGAACTGACGGACGATCAGCAGGCACAGATCAAGAAGATCTTTGCTGACAGCGACAGCAAGATGATGGCGCTGCACGATGACACCGCCACACCGCGTGACCAGAAGCGTCCGAAGATGATGCAGATCATGCAGGACCGCCAGACCGCTGTGCGCGCCGTGCTCACCGCTGACCAGCAGACCAAGTATGACGTGATGATGCAGAAGATGAAGGAACACGAGGGCGAGCATCACCACGGCGGCCCCGGCGGCGATGGGCCGGGTGGCGGCGGCACGCCTCCCCCGCCTCCTCCGCAGCAGTAATTTGCAGAAGGAGCCCATGGAACGGCCGGTTGCGCGATTGCAGCCGGCCGTTTCTATTTGCCTGGCCCAATCCCCCCGTTTGCACCCCTCTTCCGGTTACAATGAAAACACTGTCCGGAGCCGCCTTCTTTCCTTGAACGGGAAGCGGTCATGGCCGGACCACGCGGACGCTAACTCGCCTTCACGTGAAGGAAGGGATTGAACTTAAGCATGAAGAAGATGATGGTTTTTGTAGGTCTGCTTTTCCTGGCAACAGCAGCCTTTGCGCAGGAGAGCCGGCAGGATATCAGCTTGAGCGGGATCGCAGTTGCGGGTCCCCAGGTCTACGGCAACACCGTGACACAGACGTCCACCATCTCCGGTGGTTTTCTGGGCAGCTACCGCTACATGGTCACGCCGCGCAGCGCGCTGGAAGTGAACTATGGCTGGGCGCACAACTCCCAGAAGTTCCAGACCGCGCAGCTAGGCGCGGTTGCGCCAGTGTATGTGCACACCCGGCAGCAGGAGTTGACCGGCGCCTATGTGTACACGCGCAACTATCGGAACTTCAACCCATTTCTTGAGGTCGGCATCGGCGCGCTCATCTTTACGCCGCTGAGCGATTACGGCACCCAGCAGCTTGACCTGAAGCAGAACACCAATGTGGGCGGACTGGCCGGCGCAGGTCTGGCGTATGAGATCAGCCCCAGCTTCGACATCCGGCTGGAATATCGCGGATTCATCGCGAAGGCTCCGACCTTCAATTCGAGCAACTTCAAAACCAACCGCTACGAGTGGTTCTCGATCCCGGCCATCGGCATCGCGTACCACTTCTAAAAGCAGCGAGTCAGCTGGTCAGCAAGTCAGCAAGTCAGCGAAAGGCCGGAGGTTATCCTCCGGCCTTCCTATTTGTATGAGCAGATGAGATTCTTCGCTACGCTCAGAATGACAATTATTTTTATAGATGACGATACTTGTGGTTGCGCCAAACTGTGGGGGCTTTATACTTCTCCGCTGACCCGCTGACCCGCTGACCCGCTGACCCGCTGACCCGCTGACCCGCTGACCCGCTGTTTTAGGAGCCAGCGATGGTCATGCCTTCCACGCGGATGGTGGGTGAAGCGGCGGAGCTGCGGAAGACCAGGTCGTTGCCGATGGCGACGATGTTTCTGTAGATCTCCTTCAGGTTGCCGGCGATGGTGATCTCTTCTACCGGGTGGGTGAAGATGCCGTTCTCAATCCAGATGCCGGATGCGCCCTGCGAGTAGTCGCCGGTGACAAGGTTGACGCCGAAGCCCATCGTCTCAGTCACGTAGAGGCCATTTTTCACGTCTGCAATGATCTCACGCGGGGTCTGTGTTCCGGCTTCAAGGAAGAAATTGCCGGAGCCGATGCCGGGATTGCCGGCCAGTCCGCGTGAGCCGTTCGCGGTGGAGGGCATGTCGAGCTTGCGGCCAGTGTAGGTGTTGAGCAGGTAATTTTTCAGGATGCCTTTTTCGATCACGACGGTGCGGCGCGACTTCAGGCCTTCGCTGTCGTAGGGCGAGGTGCCGAAGCCGCCGTAGCGGATGCCGTCCTTCTCAAAGACCAGCGTGCCATCGTCTATGACGGTGACGTTTTCACCGGCCACGCGCTCGCCCAGCATTCCGGTGAAGAAGGAGGCGCTGCGGTAGATGCTATCGCCGTTGGCGGCTTCAAAGATGTTGCCCATGATGCCGCGCGCCATCTCCTTGGAGAAGACGATGGACGCCTTCTGGGTGGGAACGCGGCGCGCACCCAGGCGGCGCAGGGTGCGGCGGGCGGCTTCCTTGCCGATGGCCTCGGGCGAATCCAGCAGCTTCAGTGTGCGCGCGGAGGAGTACCAGTAATCGCGCTGCATGCCGCCGTTGGCGTCTTGTGCGATAGGCACGGCGGAGATGGAGCAGTGCGAGCGGCGATACTCGCCCGCGAAGCCGCGGGAGTTGACCAGCACTTTGTGCCCGGTGCCTGCGTCAAAGCTGCCTCCGTCGGAGTTCTGGATGCGCGTGTCCGCGGCGAGCGCCGCCTCTTCCGCGCGGCGGGCCAGCGCAATACGCTCTTCGCCGCTCAGGGTGTATACATCGTCAAAGCTGAGCGCGAGATCGCCTTCCAGCTTGCCGAAGGCGCTGCGCTCCGGCAGACCGGCGAAGGGATCGACGCTGGTGATTTTTGCCAGCGCAATCGCGCCGCTGACCAGTTGCTCGATGCTGTCAGACGAGAGATCGGAGGATGAAGTGGAGGCGACGCGCTGGCCCTGGCTGTCTGCCAGGAAGACCCGCAGGCCAATGGCGCGCGAGCCTGATTCCGTGAGCGTTTCCACCTGGCCCAGGCGCACCAGCACGGAGAACTCATCGCCCTCGGCGATGACAGCTTCTGCGTCGGTGGCTCCGGCGGCGAGGGCTTTGGCCACTACATCGGCGGCGAACTGCTGCATGTCTGTGGTCGCGATTCCTTTATCCTTCACTGCCATTCCGTTCTCCTTCATGCAACTCAAGAGCCTGCATATTAACGTGCCACACTCAACCTGATGCTGTCTGCCACGGTCACGCGATGGCCCGCGGGTGGTGACTGGGCAATGACGGTGCCGGTGGGGATGGAGTTTGTTTGCGCTGCGGCGGGTACGGGCGAAGCAGTGGTCGACGGCGCAGGCGCTCCCATCACCACATCCTGCGTGGAAGCGACGTGCAGTCCGGCATTGACCAGCAGCAGCACGGCCTGGGCGTAATTCATGCGCACCACATCGGGCATCACGTAGGCGGCGGGCGGCGGCGCATCGGTCTGGCTGACCAGGATGCTGACGCGTGGGCTGTCCACCCCGGCGGCGTTCGGCGGAGGCGATTGCGCCAGCACCACGCCGGGAGTGTCAGAGGCAAGGCCGGACAGCGATGCGACCACGCCGGTATTCAACCCCACATGGCGAATGTTGAGGGTGGCTTCGCGCTCCTGCTGGCCGATGACGTTGGGAATGGCGACGCGTTGCGGCCCGAGGCTCTGGGTGATGCGCACGTTCCACTGCTTGCGCACCTTGGTGCCGGGCGCGGGAGACTGCGCCAGTACGCGGCCAGCGGGCACGGTGGTGCTGTAAAAACTATTTTCAAGATTGAGGTTCAGGCGCTTGGCCAGGGTCTGATCGCTGGCCTCGGCCAGGGTCAGCCCGGTCAGGTTGGGCACGGCGACCTCCGTGCCGTGGATAGCCAGCCGCATGGTCGCCAGCGCGGCGAGCAGGGCGACGGACATCATGGCGAGAGCGCCGAGAACGATTCGGAAAAACCTGCGCATACGGGACTATTGTCGCATCCGGCTTTGACTCTATCCAGAGAGGGCCATTTAAGGTTGTGGATCAGTTTGGTTGGTTTTGAAAGGGGCGAGCTTCAGCTCGTCCGAAAAATCAGGCCGGAACATTGCGGGCTTTAGCCGCAGAGGGATTGCTTCCGCGGCTAAAGCCGCCTTCATTAAGCGAGACTTCCGGCGCGGCTCAAGCCGCGCCCTTTCAAAACAAACTGACACACTACTCCATTGAACTGGGATTACAGGCAATTATCTGCGATTGTCGGTTGCAGGCTCAGGGTGGATTAACATGCGCTGCAGCTGCGGATGTTCCAGCTTGACGCAGACTTCAAAGGCGGTGATGACCTCGTGCACCTGGTCCATGCTGAGGTCGTCGGGCAAGGTGCAATGGCAGGAGACCTGGATGTGGTCGCCGATGCGCGAGACCAGGACGTCATGGATATCGAGGATCTGCGGGAAGGTGGCGGCAGCCTTGCGCAGGCTGGCTTCCAGCGCGCGGTCATCGCGGTCCAGGCTGTCAGGATGCGCGATGTGCGCCGGCTCGCTCTCAATGTGGGTCAGGATGGTGGCGATCTCCGGCACCTCGGAGAGCATCTGCTGCTCCAGCACGGTTACAAAGTCATGGGCCTCGCGCAGAGAGAGCTTTTCATCCACTTCCACGTGCAGTTCCACCTGCAGCCTGTTGTCGAGCTGCTGCACCGTGACCTCGTGAATGGCAACATTGGCGCGGGCGGCGACGGCGCGGATGCGGTCAAAGATGTTTTCCGTGGATGTGGCGCGCGGTACCGTGTGAACCACTACATCCGCCGTCGGCAACATGCGTTTTACCGCCTCAGTGGCAGCGGTCACGATCTGCTCGGAGCGCTGGAAGGTGAGATTCCGCGCCATGCCCACGGTGAGGTCGACGAAGTAATCATTTCCGGCGCGGCGCACGCGGACACGTTCCACATCGTGCACGCCGTCAATGCGGTTCAACTCGCGGACGAGGTCGCGTCGCGTCTGCTTGGGCGTCGCGTCCAGCAGCGCATCCACCGTCTGCCGGGCCAGCCGCCAGCAGGCATGCAGGATGATGAACGAAACGACCAGCGCGGCGATGGGATCGGCCAGCTCAAAGCGCATAATGTGCCAGCGCGCGCCGGCCCAGGTGCTGAGCAATCCCAGCAGAACGGCAGAGGATGACCAGATATCGGTGCGGAAGTGGATTGCGTCGGCTTCCAGCGCGGGGCTGCCATGCCGGTGGGCCACACGCAGCATTGAGCGGGAGCGCAACACGTCCACCACGATGGCAAGCACTGGAACCGCGAAGGCCCAGGGATTAAGCTCCAGCGCGACATGGTGCACGAAGATGCGGCGGATGGCCTCCCAGATGATCCAGACACAGGAGCCCAGCATGAGGAAGGTTTCAAAGAAGGCGGAGAGGCTCTCCACCTTGCCATGGCCGTAGTTGTGGTTCTCGTCGGCGGGACGGTCGGAGACTTCCACGGAGAACAGCGTGATGCACGATGCGATGAGGTCCAGGCCGGAGTGGACTGCCTCAGAGAGCAAGGCGAGCGAGCCGGTGAGCAGGCCCGCAGCGAGCTTCAGCGCGGCCATCAGCAGGGCAGCCAGCAGCGAGCTGGCAGCCGCCATACGCTTCTCGCGATGAATCTGGTGAAGCCCGGGATGTGCGGCGGTAGTGCCCATTCCGACTAGCCTACATGGTCAGCGACCGGTTGAGAGGGATTAGATTTACGGGTGGGTTGCTGGAACCGGATTGGGATTGACCGTGCAGCCGCAATCTTCCGGCTCCTCGTTGCTGGTGTCGAGCGCGACTTTCCATGTGCCGTCGGCCTGCTTCTTCCAGAAGGAGATGTAGCGGCCGGTTACGACCGTGTCTTTGCCGAAGGCGTTCGGGGTGCGGGCTTCGTAGTGTCCCCAGGTGTAGCCGGCATCGCCCGTGGGGAAGAGCTGCCCGCCCTGCGGCGTCCAGGTCAGGTGATACTCGGCCGGCTTCCAGTGGAATGCGGCGTTCAGCGCGGCGCGGCCGGCAATGGGATCTTTCTTGTTCTGGATCTCCACGCCGTCGTCGGCAAACCCTGCGGCGAAGGCTGCGCCGCCACCTTCCGCCGTGGCGGCGGCAAACTTCCTTTCCAGATCGAACAGGAAGAGTGTGCCTGCGGGCAGCACGGGTTGCAGCAGCGACGAGGCGGAAGCGGCTTTGGCGGGCGGCGCCAGAGGGTCAAGAGTGGTCTGGGCGAAGGCAGGAGATGAGGCGACGACGAAGGCGATAGAGAGGATGAAGGCGCGCATGGTGGACTCCATTGCAAGGGTAAATCAAGCCGAGGGACCTGGAGCCCTGCCGATAGAAAAGCTCGTCCCTCAAAGCGAATCAAGCAGACCTACTGCCATGAGGACCGGTTTCGGGGCAGGAAAATCGTCAGGATTGGTATACTGAGAAGTCTGCACATGGGAGTCGCCCGCGCGGTGCCGCTGGCTGTCCCTGCCCTTAGATCGACCCGGCTGTGCAAGTCATTTTTCAGTAGCGGCATTTTCCCCATGAGACGTCGCGGAACAGGGTTGGATGAGCACCATTCTGGATAGCATTGAATCGCCGGCAGACGTAAAGAAGCTGACGATACCGCAACTGGAGACGCTGGCCGAAGAGATTCGCGAGCGGCTCATTCTCTGCGTCTCCAAGACCGGCGGCCACATCGGGCCGAACCTGGGCGTCGTGGAACTGACGATCGCCATGCACTACGTCTTCGATACCCCTGCAGACAGCTTCGTATTTGACGTGAGCCATCAGGCTTACGTGCATAAGATGCTGACCGGGCGCGAGAAGCAGATGGACACCATCCGGCAGCCGGACGGCCTGAACGGCTTTATGCTGCGCACTGAGAGCAAGCACGACAGCTATGGCGCGGGTCACGCCGGGACGGCGATCTCCGCGGCGCTGGGCATGGCCGTGGGCCGCGATATGTCCGGCGGCAAGGAGCACGTGGTTGCGCTGGTGGGTGACGCCGCGCTGACCAACGGCATCTCGTATGAGGCGCTGAACAATATTGCCTCGGCCACCAAGCGGCTGATCGTGGTGCTGAACGACAATGCCTGGTCCATTGACCGCAATGTGGGCGCCATCGCTTCGTATCTGCACAAGGTGGTTACGCATCCCAGCTATGTGAGCCTGCATGACAAGGCTGCGGGGCTGGTGGAGCGTTTTGGCGGCAAGGCAGCGCTGCACGTGGCGCGCAAGGCGGAAGAAGCGGCCAAGGGACTGCTGGGGCCGTCGATGATCTTTGAAGAGTTTGGCCTGAGCTACTATGGCCCGCTCGACGGGCACGATCTACCCATGCTGATTGAGACCTTCAAGTTCCTGCAGCAGCAGAACAAGCCCGTGCTGCTGCACGTCATCACGCAGAAGGGCAAAGGCTTCCAGCCGGCGCTGGAGAAGCAGAAGAAGTTCCACGGCCTGGGGCCCTACGATCCGGAGACGGGCGAGACCAAGCCCACCGGGCAGAAGACCTACTCTGAGATTTTTGCCGAGACGCTGGTGAAGCTGGCTGACCGTGAGCCGAAGCTGGTGGCCATCACCGCGGCCATGCCGAACGGCACCGCGCTGGACCTCTTCCGCCCGAAACATGCGAACCGCTACTTTGACGTGGGCATCGCCGAGGAACATGCCGTGATCTTTGCGGCAGGCATGGCGACCAAGGGCTACAAGCCGTTCTGCGCCATCTATTCCACCTTCCTGCAGCGCGCATTCGATCCCATCGTGCATGACGTCTGCCTGCAGAACCTGCCGGTGGTCTTCTGCATGGATCGTGGTGGCCTGTCCGGCGATGACGGCCCGACGCATCACGGCCTCTTCGACATCAGCTATCTGCGCGGCATTCCCAACATCATCCATATGGTGCCGAAGGATGAGGATGAGCTGGCGGACATGCTCTACACCGCACTGCTGCATCCGGGGCCAAGCGCGGTGCGTTACCCGCGCGGCATTGGGCCGGGCGTGAAGGTGAAGGACTTTCCCGTGGCGATTGAGGTCGGCAAGGCCGAGGTCATCCGCGAGGGCACGGACGTGGCCATCTTCGGCCTGGGCGCGTTGCTGCCCATGGCTTCAGAACTGGGCGCGATGCTGGAGAAGGATGGGCTGTCGGCTGCAGTAGTGAATCCGCGATTCGCCAAGCCGCTGGACAAGGCGCTCATCGAGCATTATGCGCGGCAGGTGGGTCTGATTGTGACCTTTGAGGATCATGTGCTGATGGGCGGCTTTGGTTCCGCCGTGCTGGAAGCGCTGAGCGAGGCCGGATTGGATGTGCCGGTGGTGCGCATCGGCTGGCCCGACGCCTTCATCGAGCACGGCAAGGTAGAAGCGTTGCGCGAGAAATATGGTCTGACGGCTGCCGCTGCCTATGCACAGGCACAGCCGTACCTGGACGCCATTGCGAAAAAACGGCTGACGGCGCAGTAACGCTCCGCATTATTCGCTGGTTTCGGTTGGCACAGCGACAGGAACGATTTGCCCCAGCAGGCGGGGCAGGATCACTGTCAGTTTCTGCTGGCGGGCGTGGAAGGTGCGGCTCATCATGCGATGCACTACCAGCTTGTGAAACCAGTGAGACATGGGCGTATCGCCGCCGCCCGGCGGTTCGTAGTGCACATCGTCCTTCACCAGCGTGCCCTGCACCAGAACACCGGTTGCGTTGGCGCGCGTCTCCACCTCAAAACTGTGCCGATGTTCCCAGTACTGGAATGGGCTGCGAACCGCGAGGTCGGTGAAGGCTTCGTTCCACACGAACTCTGAGATGGTGCTCTCCCAGGGCAGGCGCACGGGCGAGTAGGGCAGAGGCCTGAAGCTCAACGTGATGCTGCTGCCCTTGCCGGTGGCCACGGTGCGCACGCGGTTCGCGGGGTCCGGTGCGACGGGCCGCGGGGGCGGCGGCACCAGGGTCGCCTCCTCCAGCTTGACCGATTGCCACTTCATCATCAGCGACGGCAGATTGTGCGGGTTGGCGAAGAAGGCAAATACCAGTTCAATCGGGTACGGAATCCATTGCTGGGTCTTGTAGCGGCAGCGCATTGGGAGACGATCCTTCCTGCAAATACAACAACATAGGTAATGATAAAAATCAGGACAATTCAGACTGATTTTGTCTTCATTCGGTGTATGCTGATAACCATTAGGACTAAATCAGTCCTAGATAGGTGCGGGCCCAGAGAGCGCCGGAAACCTTCGGTACTTTCTCCTGAACATAAGACCACAGTTACAGTGCAACTCAAACCCCGGTGACGAAAAAGAGGAAAGAAAAAGGATGAAGCAAGGCAGAAGAAACAGGCGCTCAGGCTGGTGGATTACTGCGGGCACGCTGGCTGCGTATGTGGTGGGCGGCGGCAAGGCGAAGGCAGTGGCTGCCACGGTTCCGGCGGCGGGGACGGAGGATGCGGGGCCGCAGGCGCAGATTTCGGTCCGGCGATTCAACATCGCGGCCGGGCCGCTTGACCAGGCGCTGGAGGAGTACTGCCAGATCACTGGCATCAAGCTGCACACTGAGTCGCTGGGCACCGGGCTGGCGGGGATTCACTCGCATGGCGTGCGCGGCATGTACTCCGATGAAGCGGCGCTCCGCGAGTTGCTGGCGGGCACTGGGCTGGCATCGCACTTCGACGATGCGGTGACGGTGACCATCGCCATCCGCAATGCGGAGCATGTAGACGTGAATGGCGGACCGAACAGCACGGTGGCGCTGAGCAAGTTTACGCAGCCGCTGGTCGACACTCCGCAGTCCGTGAGCGTGGTGCCGGAGTATGTGATGCAGGAGCAGGGCATCTCCACGCTGCGCGATACGCTGCGCAACGTGCCGGGCATCAGCCTGGCGGCGGGTGAGAGCGGCGCGCAGGGCGACAACCTGACCATCCGTGGATTCACTGCGCGCAATGATATTTTTCTCGATGGCATTCGCGACTACGGCAGCTACTACCGCGACAGTTTCAACTATGCGCAGGTGGATGTGCTGGAGGGGCCGGCGGGCGTGCAGTTCGGGCGCGGTTCGACGGGCGGCGTCATCAACCAGGAGAGCAAGCAGCCGCTGATGGAAGATGCTTTGCAGGTGCAGGCGCAGGCCGGCACGGATGCGACGATGCGCGCGACGGCAGACGTCAATCGCGCTGCGCCGGGGTTTGCGGGCGGCTCTGCCTTCCGCGTGAATGTGATGGGGCAGGAGAGCGGCGTGGCGGAGCGCGATGATGCGCGGCTGCGGCGGTTTGGCGTGGCGCCCTCGGCCAGCTTTGGCATGAATACGCCGACGCGACTGACGGTGAGCTATTTTCACATCGCGGAGAATGACACGCCGGACTACGGTCTGCCGTGGCTCTTCAACAAGGTGGCGAAGACTCCGCGGCGCAACTACTACGGCTTTCCCGACGCGAACTATCTGAAGACCAACGATGACATTGTGACGCTGCGCAGCGATCACGATTTCAAGGCCGGGGTGAATTTGCACGGCATCGCGCGCTGGGCGAATTATCCTCGGCAGGTGCAGATCACGGAGCCGCAGATCTGCTCCAGTGCATCCTCGGCCACGTCCATCCCGACCAATGCGGCGAACACAACGCAGCTGTGCCCGTATACGCCCTACTCTGACCCGCAGACGATCATCGTGAACCGCAACCAGATCCAGATTAAGAGCGTGGAAGGCGATCTGTGGGCGCAGGGCGAAGTGACGGCACGCGGAAAAATTGCGGGTGTGCGCAATGAATTCGTCGGCGGCGCGGAGGGCGGGCAGGAGACATCGAATCCGATCAAGACGAGTTATACCCTCGCCGGTGTGAACACGGTGCCGACGACCAACCTGGTGCATCCGAATCCGGGGGATGCGTTTGCGGGAACGGCGTACATTGCGTCCATCGTTCATGCCAAGGCGGAGAGCGTGGGCCTGTACTTTGTGGACACGGTACACCTGGGTAGGCTGTTTGAAGCGAGCGGCGGGGTGCGCTGGGACCGCTTTGACACAGGCTACAACAGCTATCAGCCTGTGGCTCCGCCCGCGGGCGGTACCGTGAGTGCGAAGGCGCTCTACTCTCGCGTGGATGCGCAGCCGACGTACCGCGCGGCGCTGGTCTTCAAACCCAATTCGCATGGCTCGGTTTATTTCGATTATGGGACGAGCTTCAATCCATCGGCTGAATCACTGGCGCTGACGCTGGCTACGCAGAATGCTCCGCCGGAAGAGAATGAGACCTACGAGGTGGGTACGAAGTGGAGCTTTGATGCCGGGCATCTGCTGATGGAGGGCGCGGTCTTCCGCACGGAGAAGGACAATGCGCGCGAGACCGATCCATCGAACTCGAATAACGTGGTGGTGGCGGGCAATCAACTGGTGAAGGGCATGCAGGCCAGCCTGGTGGCGCGGTTGCCGCATGGTCTGGACGCGATCCTGGGCTATGCCTACCTGGACGGCAAGGTGATTGCCTCACTCTTCTATCCGAACTCGATCGGCAACCCGCTGGCGAATGTGCCGACACAGACGTTCAATGCCTTCCTGACGCACAATCTGCCGTGGCGATTGAATGCGGGCCTGGGTGGGAACTATGTGGCGGCGCGCACCGCCAGTTCGACCGCTCCCTATGTGCCCACTGCGTTTACCGCAACCACGGTGACGGCGACGGGGCTGAAGGCGGTGCCGGGCTATTGGGTATTCAACGCGATGCTGCAGCGACCGCTCACGCGCAGGCTGCAGCTGCAGGTGAATCTGTATAACGCTCTGAACCGGTTCTATATCGATGAGCCGCACCCGAGCCATCTGATTCCCGGCGAGGGATGCAATGCGCTGTTTGCGGTGAATTACAAGTTTTAAGGCATAACGAAAGGTGAAGTGATGTTGATTGCGATTCCTGATGTATTGAGTGCGGAGCAGGTGGCCGCGGCGCGGGCCAGGCTGGCGACGGCTGAGTGGGTGGATGGCAAGGTGACGGCCGGCTACCAGGCGCGCACGGTGAAACAGAACGGACAGTTGCGTGAGGGCTCGCCCGTGGCGGTGGAGCTGGGCGAGATGATACTGGAGGCGCTGGCGCGGGTGCCGCTGTTCATGTCTGCCGCGTTGCCGCTGCGCGTGTTTCCGCCCATGTTTAATAGCTACAGCGAAGGTCAGGCCTTTGGCACGCACGTGGATACGGCGATCCGGCAACTGGCCACGACCGGGCAGCGGATACGGACGGATCTCTCAGCCACACTGTTTCTTACTCCGCCGGAGGAGTATGACGGTGGAGAACTGGTGGTGGAAGATGCCTACGGCCCGCAGAGCGTGAAGCTGCCTGCGGGGCACATGGTGCTGTATCCGGCGACCAGCCTGCACCATGTGCGGCCGGTGACGCGCGGTGCGCGAGTGAGTTCCTTCTTCTGGATACAGAGCATGATCCGGCAGGATGCACAGCGCACGCTGCTCTTCGATCTGGACACTGCCATCCAGCGGCTGGGCGCGGAGCTGGCAGAGAGTGTGCCGGCACGCAGCTCTGCCGTGCAACTGACCGGGGTGTATCACAACCTGCTGCGGCAGTGGGCGGAGATGTAGTGCGGCGTGTTGGCTGGATGAAGTTAAAGATGCAGGTTCCACCGGCGCTGCAGGATTGACAATGCTCTCCCCGGCACAGATGCTTGAGTCAAAGCTATGTGCCCGTTGACTCCATCCCGCATGCTGCGCCCGAGGCGGCCATGACCCATCACCACCACTCCAGGGGGCTGGTGACCATCGGCGTATTCAAGCTGCTGAAGGCACTCGTCTTCTTCACCATCGGTGTGGGCGCTCTGCATTTTCTGAATGCTGACCTGGGCGATGCCATCACCAACACGGCCACCGCCCTACGGTTTGACCCGGAGAGCCACTTTGTCTCTGTGCTGCTGCAGAAAGCCGACATGATTGACGATCATGCGCTGAAGCTGGTCAGTATTGGGACGTTCGCTTATTCAGCTATAGCCACAGTGGAAGGTGTGGGCCTGTTGATGGAACAGACCTGGGCCGAATACCTGACGCTGATCATCGGTATCGCGTTTCTGCCCTGGGAACTGGTGGAGCTGATTCGCCACGCCACCCTCTGGCGTTTCGGCGTGATCGGCGCGAACCTGGCGATTGTAGCCTATTTGGTGTGGTTTCTGAGGAACTTCCATCGCAAGGTGAGCGCGAAGTAGAGATGCAGGGAAATTCCCTGGATTCCTAGCCTCGCTGACGCTGGATCAGAGTGATTCCACGTGGATTTATCCTGTTCCCAATCCATCTTTCGCTTTTAATTCGCCTATCACTCTGCATGGAGTTCAGCAAGATCGAGCTCGCTGCGGGTACCAGCGTATGAAACACAAGATGTAGTGGTAGCCTCCGCAGGTACTCCCACTGGATGAGTTTTCCACACCGTCCACAATAATTCCGACTGATTCTTCGGCATTTAACTCTTTACTTCGTGTCTGTGGTGGGCGACTATGTGGAACGAAGTGGTAAAAAGTGGGCGAAAGGGGATGAACCTGAGCACATTCAAGGTCAGTTTAGCGCGAACTTTGGATTCAGGGGCAGTCTCGACTTCGATACCTCACTTTTACCGGGGTTTTTCATGTTTCGTGGCAACCATCCAACACGGGTTGATGAGAAAGGGCGACTGAAGCTGCCGGCGGAGTACAAGCGCCGGGCAGAAGAGATGTACGGCGCCCAGTTCTACATCACCAGCACGGATGGCAAGCGGGCCGAAATCTACCCGCTGAAAGAGTGGGAAAAGATCGAAGAGAGTCTGGCGAAGATTCCGAAGTTCAACGAGGCGAAGCGCAGGTTCCTCGACATTACGAACTACTTCGGCCAGGTGACGGAGATGGACGCGCAGGGCCGGGTACTGATTCCGCAACTGCTGCGCGAGGCGGCGATTTTGCAGGGCGAGGTGGTGGTGCTGGGTATGCAGACGTACCTGGAAGTTGCCAACCACGATGGCTACAAGAAGCAGATGGATGCGAATCCACTCTCTGCGGAAGACAAGAATGCACTGGCCGATCTTGGGTTGTAGGCCGGTACGAGGTTTGAAAGAAGCTCCTCAGTGGAGCGCACATGCAGGACGCGGAGCAACGAAGTGAGCAAACCGCAACATGTGCCGGTTCTTTTTCATGAAGTTCTGGAGTTCCTGAATGTGCGGCCCGGCGCGACGGTGGTAGACGCGACGCTGGGGCTGGGCGGACACAGCAGCGGTATTGCAAGGCTGCTGGGCGGCAAGGGCAGGTTGATCTGCTTTGACCGCGATCCGCAGGCGATGGAGCTGGGCAAGGCGCGGCTGGCTGAGTTGAAAGAAGAGCTGGGAAGCGCGATGCCGGAGGTGGTGTTTGAGCCGCGGGCGTTCTCTGAAGCGGGAGCGCAACTGGCGGAGGGCAGCATTGACGGCCTGCTGGCAGATTTCGGAGTCAGTTCGCTGCAACTGGGCGAAGCACAGAGGGGATTCAGTTTTCAGCAGGAGGGCCCGCTGGACATGCGTATGGATACGCGGGCCGGAGTGACTGCTGAGCAAGTGGTAAATCAGGCGGACGAAGAAGATCTCGCGAACCTGATTTACGAATTCGGAGAGGAAAGGAGGTCGCGGAGAATCGCCAGAGCAATTGTTAGGGCCCGGCCACTACAAACGACAGCGGAACTGGCTGGAGTGGTAGCGGCCGCGGCCCCAACAATAAAGACTCCGGGAGGCCATTCGATTCATCCGGCGACCAAGACCTTTCAGGCGCTTCGAATTCACGTGAACAACGAGCTGGGCGAAATAGAGTCGCTGCTGCAAAGCGCGCCGCGCCTGCTCAGAGCCGGCGGGAGAGTGGCATTGATCAGCTTCCACTCCCTGGAAGACCGGCTGGTAAAAGATTCGCTGCGGGAGCTGGCGCAGCGCGGTGTGTACAACCTGCTGACGCGCAAGCCGGTGACGGCGAGCGAGGACGAGGAGCAGAGGAATCCGAGAGCGCGCAGCGCGAAGTTACGCGCAGCGGAGCGGACAGAAGAAGTCTTCACGGAAGTGGTGAAGCAAAAGTTTCCAAGGCCGGTGTGGTAAGCCGGCCGCACGGAAGAGGTAAATCGGGCCGGGATTCGTCCTACCGTTTCAAGGCGAAAGACAAATCCCGCAAGACCAACCCCTCCTCCCCTAGCGAACCCGGCCCGGTTCGCATTTTTGGGCGGGAGAGATTTTTTGAGAAAGAAGGAGAGCGGCCATGGCGACACAGACGATTACAACTGAGTCAATGGACATGATGAGCGCCGTGCAGACGCGGGGCAGCAGCATTGCCGAACGCAATGCCGCGCTGTTTGAGCTGCAGCGCCGTGCGCGCCGTGGGCCCACTCCTGAAGTTTTCTTTGCCAAGCACATTGATAACAGCCGCATTGTGAAGGCGGACGATCCGCAGCGCCGCCGCGAGATGCGCCGCTTTGCCGCGGTGATGGGTGTACTTTTTCTGCTGGTGATGGTGTATGTGTTGCAGCACTTCAGCTCCATTGAGTACGGCTACCGGGTGGAATCGGAGAAGCAGCAGCTGGAAGAGATGCGCGAGCTGAACCGCGATCTGCGGCTGAACGAGGCGCAACTGAGCGACCCGAACCGGATTGACCGCATGGCCAAGGAGCTTGGTCTGAATGTGCCGCAGCCGGGCCAGGTAGTGCGGGCTGACGGCTCGCTGGACCCGAACGCGCCGGTGATGGCCCAGGCCGGTTTGCCGGGCGCGCCTGCCGGCCAGTAATTTCTGCGCACGTAAATTTCCAAACCTCGAGACTCCATGAACAAGGCTGCACCGCAAACGTTAACCGCTCCAATCCGGCGGATACGTTTCGTCCACGTGGCGATTTTTTTCTGCGTTTGGGTGGGCATTATCGGCCTGCGGCTGGTCTGGCTGCAGGTGATCCGGCACCATCACTATGTTGAAGTGGCCGCGCGCCAGCAGCAGCGCACGTTTGAGGTGGCTCCGCGGCGCGGGATGCTGTATGACCGCAATCTGCGCGAACTGGCGATGACGGTGCTGGTGGATTCCATCTATGCCGTGCCGTCAGAGCTGGGAGACAATCGCGCGGAGGCGGCAGAGATCCTGTCGCAGATCGTACACAGCGATGCCAATGACAACTACACCAGCCAGCAGCAGATGCTGGCGCGGTTTACTGACTCGCGGAATTTTGCATGGGTCGCGCGCCGCGTAGACAGCGAGACGGCGGACCGGGTGCGACAGCTGAATCTGAAGGGAATTTATTTTCAGAAGGAGTTCAAGCGTTTCTACCCGAATAACGATCTGGCCGCGCAGGTGCTGGGCTATGTCGGCACTGACGATGAGGGGCTGGGCGGGCTGGAGCGCAAGTTTGATGACGATCTGCATGGCTCGCCCGGGCACATGCTGACCGCGCTGGACGCCAAGCGTCACGTGCTGGGCAGTCAGGAGAGCGAGCCGATGCCGGGTGAGAACCTGGTGCTGACAGTCGACGCCAATATCCAGTACATGGCGGAGAAGGCGCTGGACGACCAGATGGCGAAGACCAAGGCGTTGCACGGAACCATTGTGGTGATGGATCCGCACAGTGGGCAGGTGCTGGCGCTGGCGGTATCGCCGCGGTTCAATCCGAACGACCAGCGGCACATGGATGCCGATGCCTTGACCAACCTGGCGGTGAGCGATGTGTACGAGCCGGGATCGACGTTCAAGCTGGTGTCGTACTCCGCGGCGATTGATGGCGCGGGCGTGGAGCCGGACGACATTGTGGATTGCCAGAACGGCGCGATGACGATGTATGGCCGCACCCTGCATGACGATAAGGACGATCACTTCGGAAGGGTAACGGTGCAATATGCTCTGGAACACTCGAGCGATGTGGGCGCGGCGAAGATGGCGCTGAAGCTGGGGCCGGATAAGTTTTACTCCTACATCAAGGCATTTGGATTTGGCGACCGCACCGGCATTGAGCTGCCGAGCGAGACGCGCGGGCTGCTGCGTCCGCCGAGAAAGTGGGGCGCGACCAGCATTCTCTCCATCGCGATTGGGCAGGAGGTTGGCGTGACGCCGGTGCAGCTGGCTGCCATGGTGAGCACGATTGCCAATGGCGGCGTGTATTTGCCGCCGCATATTCTGCTGCAATCGACGGATGAGCAGAAGGGCGATCCGCGGCTGAAGCCGGCGGCATTTCATCCTGCGAACGAATTGCCCGCGACGTTGCCGGAGGGCGCGCACCGTGTGATTACGGAGATGACGGCGGCCAAGATGCGCCGCATGATGCAAGGCGTGGTGGTGGAGGGAACCGGCAAGGCTGCGGCGCTGAACGGATACAGCGCGGGCGGCAAGACCGGTACCGCCGAGAAGATTGACGTGGTGACCCATACCTACTCGAAGACGAAGTATGTTGCGAGCTTTGCGGGTATGGCTCCGGTGAGCAATCCTGCGATCACGGTGGCGGTGGTGATCGATTCGCCGTCGGTCGGGTCATACTATGGCGCGGCGGTATCGGCGCCGGTGTTTCAGCAGGTCGCGCAGCAGGTGCTGGAGTACCTGGGCGTGCCGCACGATGAGCCGCTGAAGACGACCAAGGAGATGATCGCGGCGGCGAAGTCTGTGCAGGAGAGCGCGCCGGAAGAGACGGGCGATCTGAATGCGATGTTTGAGCAGGCGAACGAACTGCCGACGGACGATCCCATCCATGCCACGCTGAATAACGTGCCGGCAGCACCGGTTGCGCCGGCTCCGCCAGCGAAGGCGACAGCAATGGAGAAACTCTTGCCGGCGAAGATGGTGGCGGCATGGAAGGCGAAGACGGAGGAGCCTGCACCTGCCGCTCCACCTTCACCACCGCCGGCCCAGCTTACCAGCCAGCCGGCGAACGGATTGGTCGTGAATTCGGGGCCGAGGGTTGCGGTGCCGGCGTTCACGGGCCAGGCGCTGCGGCAGGTGGTGCAGAATGCGAATGGCGCTGGACTGCGCCTGCGCACGGTTGGAACAGGCATAGCGCGCGAGCAGGCACCGGCGGCGGGGACGATAGTCCCTGCGGGTACAGAGATCGTGGTGCGGTTCTCACGCTGACGCGAGACTAGAATTCCAGTAAGGCGGAACTCATACAAAGTATGTTGTGGAGCGATGCACTCACGGATGTGGCGGCGGTCGCGGATGCGTTCTTCTACGCGCCGGTGCAGGTGAGTGCCGTAGAGTACGATTCGCGCCGGGTGAAGCCGGGCGCTGTCTTCGTGGCGATGCGGGGTGAGACCACCGACGGCAATCGCTACATTGAGACAGCGATTGCGCAGGGCGCGGCGGCGATTGTGACCGATTCGCGCGCGGCGTTTGCGGTGGTGCAGGCAGCGCATCCGCGCATGCCGGTGGTGCAGGTGGAGCGCGGGCGGCGCGCGTTGGCGGCGATTAGCGCCAACCTGTTTGGGCATCCTGAAAAAAAGCTGGCAGTGAGTGCAGTGACCGGCACCAATGGCAAGACGACAACGGCCTATCTGCTGGAAGCCATGCTGCGCACTGTGGGGCGAACCTGCGTGATGGCGGGAACGATTGAGTATCGTGTGGGCGAGGCGGTGCGCCCGTCGCCGCATACCACGCCGGAGGCACGCGATCTGCTGGAGCTGTTTCGCGATGGCGTGGCGGTGGGCGCGAGCGAAGCCGTGATGGAGATGTCGTCACACGCGCTGGATCAGGAGAGGGCGTGGGGCGTGGCGGTGGACACTGCCATCTTCACGAATCTGACGCAGGACCACCTGGACTATCACAAGACGATGAACGGATATTTTGCGGCGAAACAGCGGCTGTTTGCGGGCGTTGGCGCGCCGCCGCCGCGGGCTGCGGTGGTCAATTCGGATGACGAGTATGGAATGCGGCTGGCCGTGTTTGCGCGGGAGCAGGGCAGCGCGGTGCATACCTACGGCATCAGCAGCGGAGATTTTCGCGCGGAAGAGATTGTGCTGCGCGCCGGGGCGACGGAGTTTGCGATGCACACTCCGGCGGGCAGTGTGACGCTGCATTCGCACCTGACCGGGCGGGTGAATGTGTACAACCTGTTAGCCGCGGCTGCGGCGGCGCACGCGCGTGGATTGACGCTGGAGCAGATCGCTGCGGGAGCGGAAGCGTTGCAGCATGTGCCGGGACGCTTCCAGGTGGTGCGCGAGGCAAAGAATTTTACCGTTGTGGTGGATTATGCGCATACGCCGGATGCGTTGCGCAATCTGACGGCCCTGGCGCGGGAGCTGGCTGGGGATGCGCGGGTGATTACGCTGTTTGGCTGCGGTGGCGACCGCGACCGGGCGAAGCGTCCGCTGATGGGACAGGCGGCGGGCGAAGGCAGCGATGTGGTGGTGCTGACCAGTGACAATCCGCGCAGCGAGGAACCGGAAGCGATTATCGCGGACGCGCTGCCGGGCGTTCGCGGGACGAAGGCGGAGTGCATGGTGGAGCCGGATCGCGCAGCGGCGATTGAGAAAGCGATTGGCCGCGCGAAGGCGGGAGATATTGTGCTGCTGGCGGGCAAGGGCCATGAGACCACGCAGGTGTTGCGCACGGGGGCGGTGCCGTTTGATGATGCGGCGGTTGCGGCCGCGGTGCTGAAGGAGCGCGCATGAAGCTGACACTCGCACAGGCCGCGCAGTGGATGGATGCTACGGGCAGCTTTGCGCCGGATGCGGTTGCGGCGGGCTACTCCATTGATTCGCGTACGGTGCAGGCCGGAGATTTATTTTTTGCAGTGACCGGGGAGCGGCTGGATGGTCATGAGTATGTTGCTGCGGCGCTGGAGCGCGGCGCGGCGGCTGCGGTTGTTCGCGCGGAGTGGGTTGCACCGGAGGGCGTGAACGAGACGGCGCTGCTGCGGGTGCAGGGCGATGTGCTGGCAGCCATGCAGCGGCTGGCCAATGCCGTGCGGAAGCATTGGGGCAGGCGCGTGATCGGGGTGACGGGCTCGGCGGGCAAGACCACGACGAAGGAGTTTGTGGCGCAGGTACTGGGCGCGCAGTGGAAGGTGCTGAAGTCGGCTGGAAACCTGAATAATAATTTCGGCGTGCCGCTGCAGTTGCTGCGCATTGAGCCGGAGCATGATGTGGCCGTGATTGAGATGGGCATGAACCACGCTGGCGAGATCGCTTTGCTGGCGAAGATCGCTGAGCCGAATTGGGCAGTGGTATCGAATGTTGCGCCGGTGCACCTGGAATTTTTTCCGGAAGGGATTGCCGGAATCGCGCGCGCCAAGTATGAACTGGTGGAGGCGTTGCCGCCGGATGGCGTGGCGGTGCTGAACGGTGACGACCCGTATGTGCGGCAGTTTGGCCGCGGCATGGATGCACGCGCCATCTACTACGGCATGGGTCCGACGGTGGACGTGTGCGCCGAGGCTGTGGAAGAACTGGGCGCGGCGGGGATACGGTTTACGGCGGTCGCGGGCGATGCTCGCGAGGATGTGCATCTGGCGCTGATGGGCCGCCACAATGTGTGGAACGCGCTGGCCGGCATCGCGGTAGGCATGAAGAGCGGCATGACGCTGGCGGCGTGTGCGCGCGCGGTGGAGGGTATGCAGCCCACGGAGAAGCGCGGTCAGGTGGTGGAGCGGCAGGGCGCGCAGATTGTGAACGACTGCTATAACTCAAATCCGCGGGCGCTGGATGCGATGGTGGATGCGCTGCTGGCGATGAAGGCGGAGCGGCATATCGTGGTGGCGGGCGAGATGCTGGAGCTGGGGCCGGAGGCGGCGATGCTTCATGCCGGGTGTGGCGCGCGCATGGCACGCAGCGGGGTGAACATTGTGATTGGCGTGCGCGGCATGGCGCAGCATCTGGTGAAGGCGGCGCAGGAGAATGGCGCGGAAGCGATCTTTGTGGAGACTCCGGCGGAGGCGGGCGAGTGGCTGAAGGCCAACCTGCGCGCCGGGGATGCAGTGCTGCTGAAGGCGTCGCGCGGGGTCAGGCTGGAAGAGGCGTTGAAGGGGTTGGTGGGTTGAATCGTGGCGTCAGCGAAAGTGGCTGTTAAAATTAGTACGGATGCTGTATGGGCAGGTGAGATTCTTCGCTCCGCTCAGAATGACAAATCAAGTTTGTAATGGCGTACGAGAAGGCGGAAAACATTTGCTCTACTGGCTGCTCTATCAAAAACTATTTCCGTACTTCCGGATGTTCCGCATCTTCCGCTACCTCACGTTCCGGACGGCGTTCGCCAGCCTGACAGCACTCGCCATCTGCCTGCTGATCGGGCCGTTCGTGATTGAAAAACTGCGCGACTTCCAGATCGGGCAGTACATCCGCGAAGAGGGACCGAAGGACCATCAGAAAAAAGCGGGCACCCCGACGATGGGTGGCGTGCTGATCTGCATTGCGATTCTGGTGCCGACGCTGCTTTGGTCAGACCTGAGCAATCCGCTGGTGTGGATTGTGATCTTTGCGACGGTGGCCTTTGGCGGTATCGGTTTCATGGACGATTACATCAAGGTGGTGCATCGCAGAAATCTTGGACTCTCAGCCAAGGCGAAGCTTGGTCTGCAGATGCTGGCGAGTACGCTGATCGCCATTGTGCTGATCGCCATGCAGCGCGGAGGAACGTATTCCACGCGGCTGGTGGTGCCGTTTGCCAAGCGCTTCCGTCCGGATCTGGTCATGGGCTGGATGCTGCATCTGCATCATCCGTGGAGTCTGCTGGCGCCGCTGGCATTTCTGCCGTTCGTGATTTTTGTGGTGCTGGTCATCAGCTTTTCTTCGAATGCGGTGAATCTGACGGATGGGCTGGATGGCCTGGCCATCGGCTGCACGATTATCGCCGCGGCGGCGCTGGCGGTGTTGACGTATGTAAGCGGCCACGTGGTCTTCAGCGATTATCTGGAGCTGCAGCGCATGCCGATGGCGGGCGAACTGACGATCTTTTGCGGAGCCATGGTGGGCTCGGCCATTGGCTTCCTCTGGTACAACGCGCACCCGGCGGAGATCTTCATGGGCGATGTGGGATCGCTCGCGCTGGGGGGCGCCATCGGTACGGTGGCGGTGCTCATCAAGCAGGAACTGCTGCTGCCGTTCATCGGCGGCGTGTTTGTGCTGGAGGCGGGCAGTGTGATTCTGCAGGTGGGCAGCTATAAATTGCGCAACGGCAAACGCATCTTCAAGATGGCTCCGCTGCATCACCACTTTGAGCTGGCGGGCTGGTCAGAGTCGAAGGTGATTGTGCGCTTCTGGATTCTGGCGCTGGTCTTTGCGCTCTTTGCGCTGACGACGCTGAAATTGCGGTAGGGAAATGAAAAATAAAGCTCACATTGCCGGAATATTATCCCTTGTAATATTGCCACTGCCGTTGCTTGTAAAGGGTGACGATGACTTGGTGTTGGTTCTTGTGTTTTTCTTTGCAATCGCATTTTCTATTATCGCGGGCACAAAAGCATCACGGTGGTGGCTGCTTGTGACAGCCTTCTTGTTTCTAGTTTTAGCCTTGATGCTGTGGGTGGGATTTCATGCACGGTAAGCGCGTAATGGTCGTGGGGTTGGGGAAGTCTGGCATTGCTGCGTCGCGGTTTCTGTGCGCGCAGGGCGCGGTGGTGACGGCTGGCGATGCGAAGCCGGAGATGGCGGCGCTGCGGGCCGAGGGCATTACGGTGCAGACGGGTGCGGCGCAGTGGGATGGCCTGGAGCAGCAGGACCTGATCGTGATCTCGCCGGGTGTTCCGGTACAGACGGCGGAGCTGCAGCGCGCCCGCGAGCTGGGCATCTCAGTCATTGGCGAACTGGAGCTGGCGTCGCGGTTTCTGCTGGGCAAGACGCTGGCCATTACCGGTGCGAACGGAAAGACGACGACGACTTCGCTGGTCGGGAAGATTCTAACGGACGCGGGCGTACATACGCAGGTGGGCGGCAACATTGGCACACCGGTGATAGAGCTTATCGGCACGGCGACCGATGCGACGTGGAATGTGCTGGAGGTGTCGAGCTTTCAACTGGAGACCGCGGTGGATTTTCATCCGCAGATCGCGGTGATCCTGAACATCACGCCCGATCATCTGGACCGGCACGGCAGCTTTGAGCAGTATGTGCGCGAGAAAGAGAAGATCTTTGCGCGGCAGGGGGCGAACGACTTCCTGGTGCTGAATGCAGATGACAAGACGACGCAGATGTGCGCGGGGCGGGCGGCGGCACAGGTCTTCTGGTTCAGTGGAGCGCGGCCGCAGGTGAAGCGCGGAACGTTTGTGCATCAGAATGTGATCGTCTTTGTAGCGCAGGAGGGCGCGGCGATGGAGCCGGTGCTGGCGGTGGAAGAGATTCCGCTGAAGGGCGCTCACAATGTGGAGAATGTGCTGGCAGCGGTGTGTGCAGCGCGGCTGGCGGGGGTGAGCGCGGAGAGCATTCGCGAGAGCGTGAAGAGTTTTCAGGCGGTGGAGCACCGGCTGCAGTTTGTGGCTAAGGTGAATGGCGTGGAGTACTACAACGACTCCAAGGCCACGAATGTGGATGCGACGGAGAAGGCGATTGCGTCGTTTCGCGGCGGCATCCACCTGATTCTGGGCGGCAAGGACAAGAATTCCGATTACACGCTGCTGGCGCCATTGCTGCGCGAGCGCGTGAAGGTTGTTTATACGATTGGTTCCGCAGCGGAAAAGATCGGCAGGGAGCTGGCAGGTGTGAGCACTATAGTCCATGCGGAGACGCTGGCGAATGCGGTGGGGCAGATTGCCCGCGACGCGCAGCCGGGCGAAATCGGGCTACTGGCGCCGGCCTGTGCAAGCTTTGACCAGTTTGAGAGCTATGGGCATCGCGGCAGAGTGTTTGTGGAATTGGTGCAGGGGTTAGGGAACAGGGAATAGGGATCAGGGAAGACCCCGCGGGCGATTGTGCAGCGGAAGCTCTTTGGCGGCATGGGTGACGCGAAGAGCGTCTGGATTCTTCGACTCCGCCTGCGGCTCCGCTCAGAATGACTCGGGAGAGAGTTGTGACGAGAGAGTAGTGACGGCGGTGAGATGAGCGGTTGGGATTAGAGGTCAGGCGGAGATGGCGAAGCGGGTTGGCGTAGACAAATGGCTCTTCGGAATCGTGCTGATGCTCGTGCTCTTCGGGCTGGTCACGGTCTTCTCTGCTTCGGCAGTGATGGCGCAGGTGCGCTACAACTCCCCGTATACGTTTGTGCTGAAGCAGACGGCGTGGGCGGCGCTGGGTATGCTGGCGCTGGTCCTCCTGATGCAGGTTCCGTACCGCTGGTACAACCAGCCGAAGGTCGTTTTTACCGCGATGGCGGTGACCACCATCCTGCTGGTGGGCGTCTTCGCCATGCACGATTCGCACAATACGCACCGCTGGTTCCGCTTTGGCGGGTTCTTTACCTTTCAACCGTCGGAGATCGCCAAGCCGGTGCTGGTGCTTTTTCTCGCATGGTTTCTGCAGACTCGAATTCACCAGATGGACGATCTGCGCAAGACCATCCTGCCTGCGGTGATACCGACTCTGTTTTTTGTCGCGCTGATTCTGGCGGAGCCGGATCTGGGTACAGCGGTGGTGTGCGTGGCCACGGCGGCGCTGATGCTGTATCTCGCGGGCGCGCAGCTGCGCTACTTCGGCATTGGCGCGGCGTGTTCCGTGCCGGTGCTGTACGTTCTGCTCTTCCGCGTGGCCTGGCGGCGCGCGCGCATGATGGCATTCGTCAATCCTGAGGCCGATCCGAAGGGCTCAGGCTTTCATACGCTGCAATCGCTGATCGCGGTGGGAACCGGCGGCTTGCATGGTCTCGGCTTGATGGAGGGACGGCAGAAGCTCTTCTACCTGCCGGAGGCGCACACCGATTTCATCTTCGCCAATGTGTGCGAGGAACTGGGCCTGATCGGCGCGCTGGTGGTGATTGCGCTGTTCGTTGCGCTGGGCTATCGCGGACTACGAGCGGCGACGCTTTCTACCGATCCGTTCGCGCGCTTCCTGGCATTCGGAATTACATCGGCGATTCTGATCCAGGCCTTCTTCAACATCAGCGTGGTGCTGGCGCTGCTGCCGACCAAGGGCATTCCGCTGCCGTTTATCTCATCGGGTGGCACATCAGTGTTTATTACGCTGGCCTGCATGGGCGTTCTGCTGAATATCACGCGCGAGATCGATTGAGCATGGGCGAATCCCACGGACAGAGCGGAAGACTGCGGGTGCTGATCGCAGGTGGCGGAACCGGCGGGCACGTGATTCCGGCGCTGGCGATTGGCCGCGAACTGGTAGTGCGCTACGGAGCCGAGCTTTGCTATGTGGGCACGGAGCGCGGCATTGAGACGCGGCTGGTGCCGGAGGCGGGCTTCCGGCTGGAACTGATTCATGTGGGGCAGCTGAAAAATGTCAGCCTGCGCACGCGGCTGCGGACGCTGACGGCGTTGCCGCGCGGCGTGCTGTGCTGCATGAAGCTGCTGCGCAGTTTCAAACCGGATGTCGTGGTGGGCGTGGGCGGCTATGCTTCCGGTCCGGCGATGATGGCTGCCGTGTTGCTGCGCGTACCCACGCTGGCGTATGAGCCGAATGCTGTGCCTGGGCTGGCAAATAAGCTGGTGGGCAGATTTGTGACCGCGGCCGCGGTGAACTTCGCGGAGACCACGCAGTTCTTCCGCCATGCGGAAGTGACCGGCGTTCCGGTGCGCGAGGAGATATTCCATCTGCCTGCGCGGCCTGCGGGTGCGCCGCCTCGGCTGCTGGTCTTTGCGGGCAGTCAGGGTGCGCGCGTCTTCAACGAGATGATGCCGCAGATCATCTGCGGCCTGCTGGCAGAGGTGCCAGGGCTGACAGTAGTGCATCAGGCGGGTGCTCGGCATGTAGTGGCGACACAGGCGGCCTATGCGGCGAGCGGTGCGGATGCTGCGCGCTGGAGTGTCTGCGCATTTCTGGATGACATGCCGGCGCAGTATGCCGCGGCCGATCTGATTCTGTGCCGCAGCGGCAGCACCGTGGCCGAGCTGGCCGCAGCAGGCAAGCCTGCGCTGCTGGTGCCGTTCCCGGCAGCGGCTGATGATCACCAGCGCAAGAACGCGGAGGTGCTGGCGAAAGCCGGTGCGGCGGTGATGCGGATAGAGGCGGGCCTGACGGCGACCGATCTTCAGCAGGAACTCGTCACCTTGTTGCGCGATCCCGCACGGCTGGCGCAGATGAGCGAGCGCGCCAAAGCCATGGCGAAGCCGGGTGCATTGCAGAGGATTGCAGAGATGGTTAGAAAAGCAGGGAACAGGGAATAGGGAACAGGGAACAGAAATAGAAAGAGGCTCCCAGTTTCGGGAGCCTCTTCGGTTTTTCAGGGTGAATTAGCGATGTCCGCCGCCGCCGCTGCTGTGCGAGTAACCGCCGCCGCCGCTGAAGCCACCGCTGCTGTGCGAGTAACCGCCGCCGCTATTGCCGCCGCTGGGGCGGGCATAGCTCTGGCCGCCGGAGAATGCGTGGCTCTGGCCGCTGCTGTAGGCATGGTTCTGGCTACCGGCATAGGCATGGTTGTACCCGCTCGGTTGCGCAAAGCTATGGCCGCCGGTATTCACGCCATGGTCGTAACCGCGTGAAGCTACAGCATGGCTGTTGAAGGAGCCGCGGCTCTCATAGCCCTGGTGCGAGAAGCCGGCATTGCCAAAGCGCTGCGAATACACGTTGTGGAAGCCACCGTTCAGGCGGTTGTAGGCGCTGTTGTAGAAGAAGTGGTCGCCTCTCCAGTAGCCGCCGTAGAAACCGGTGCCGAAGTAGCCGAAGCCGTAGTTGATGCCGCCGTAGTAGCCGATGTGGCGGCCCCAGTAGCCGGGATGCCAGGCGTAGAAACCGCCGCCCCATCCCCAGTAGCCGGGCGTCCAGAGCGCGCCGTAGTAGGGCGCAAGAACCCAGGCGCCGTCTACCCAGTAATAACCGTCGTCACCGTAGGCCCAGTAGCCGGGCGTCCAGATGTAGCCATCGCCCGGGCACAGCGGCTGCGCATAGACCGGGATCGCCGGAGGCGCGACTGCAACCGAGACAAAGACACCGGCATGCGCCAGCGCCGGAACAGCCAGGAGAGCAGCAGCCATCAGTGCATTGCGAAGAGTGCGCATGAGTTTCATAATATTGGTTCCTTGCCGAGGCTGCTTCGATTAGCCGGTGTTACTGTGCTTGCGGCGGCTTGCGAGAAGCCTTCAGCTGAGTTTGCGGCCCGCTGCATTGAGTCCGTTATCTCGGTTTATATAGACGCGAAATCGGCCACAAAGTTGCTCTTTCTCAAGTGGTGCAAATCGTTAGAGATAGCGTGTTCCGGCAGCAATCAGGCGCAAAAAGAAGAGGACGGCCAGTTTCGGCCGTCCTCTTGAGCGCAAGTGAAATAACGGATCAGCGATGGTGTTCGTCGCCACCGTTACTGTGGGGTTGTTCGCCTCCGCCGTGAGGAGCAGCAGGCGCGGGCCGTGCCTGGGGCTGCGGACGGGACTGCTGCACCTGGGGGCGTGCCTGCGGTTGCGGCGTGGGACGAGCCTGCGGCTGCGGACGAGCCTCCATCGGATGCGACTGCTGCATCTGCGGCGCGGGACGGTTGTTGTTCATTTGCGGCTGGTTCACTGCGGGGCGATTGTTCTGGAAGGAACGATTGCCGGCCGGGGCGGAGCGTGCGGCCTGTACCGCCTGCGGATTGGCCGGATGCGTCATCGCCTGCTGGAAGCCCTGGCGTCCCGGGCGCTCCGTGGCGGTTACGGCCGGTGCGCCGTGGTTGATGTTGGCGAACTGGGCGCGGTTTGAAGCGGCAGCCTGCTGGTGCTGCTGCTGCAGCGGCACGGAGTTGATGTGCTGTTCGTGTTCCGCGATGCGTTCCTGGGGTGAGGCTTCAGCGCGAACGCCGCCCTGGCCGCCATTGAAGGCAACGCGGCTGTGGTTTTCGATGGTGACGTTGTGGTCGTACACATTGTGAACACGGGTCACGTCAATATGATTGATGGCGCGGTTGTAGGTGAAGGCGCCGTGGTTCCAGTAGCCGCCCTCATAACCGCGGCCAAAGTAGCCGTAGCCGTAGTTCACACCGCCGTAGAAACCGATATGCAGGCCCCAGTAGCCGCCGTGCCAGAGATAAGCGCCATCGCCCCAGCCCCAGTAGCCGGGCGTCCAAAGTGCGCCGGTGTACGGTGCAAGCACCCAGGTGCCGGGCACCCAGTAGTAACCGCCGTCATCGGTGTAAGCCCAGTAGCCGGGCGTCCAGATGTAGCCGTCGCCCGGGCAGAGCGGCTGTTCATAGACCGGCATAATGGGCGGCGCAATGTTCACGGAGACAAAGACTCCGGCAAAACTGGCAGCGGGAACGGCCAACATGGCCACGAAGAGAAGGAAGTAACGCAGGAAGCGCGGAGTTCGCATAAGTACCTTTTTGACCCTGAATTCTTCGGTTGGCCGGTGGAGCTTTACGTCTCCGGCGTACGAGAAGCGAGGGCGTTGCCTGTCTGGACGTGCCGTACGGCAGGCAAATTGTACAGACGCACATTATAAGATTCAGTTGCGGTGTTCGCTGTTGTATATCCAATTCATTTAAAGCATCTTGCACCGCCATGCCTGCATCCCCGTGCGCGGCTGATGCTGATAAAGTGAAGAACGAGCCACTTTCTAACTCTTCCATGTTCGCAACTCCTCAGCGCATTCACTTTATCGGTATCGGCGGCATCGGCATGAGCGGGATTGCCGAGATATTGCTGACGCTTGGCTATACCGTCTCCGGTTCTGACCTGAAGCGCACTGCGGTGACAGACCGGCTGGAGATTCTGGGCGCGACAGTGCATGAAGGCCATCGCGCGGAGAACGCGACAGGAGCGGACGTGGTGGTGACCAGCTCGGCCGTCTCCCCGGACAATCCCGAAGTGCTGGAAGCGCGTGCCCACAAGGTTCCCGTCATTCTGCGCGGCGAGATGCTGGCAGAGCTGATGCGGCTGAAGTACGGCATTGCCGTGGCCGGAATGCACGGCAAGACGACCACGACATCCATGATCGCCGCAGTGCTGGCTGCGGGTGAGCTGGACCCCACGGTGGTGGTGGGTGGACGGGTGGAAGCGCTGGGATCGAACGCGCGCTTCGGGCGCTCGCGCTACCTGGTAGCGGAAGCGGATGAGAGTGATCGCTCCTTCCTGAAGCTGATGCCGATCCTGGCCGTAGTGACCAATCTGGACCGCGAGCACATGGATACCTACCGCGATATGGCGGATGTGCAGGACGCTTTTGTGGAGTTCATGAACAAGGTGCCGTTCTACGGTGCGGTGGTGGCCTGTGCCGATAATGAGCTGCTGCGCGGCATCCTGCCACGGGTGCGGCGCAAGGTGGTGACCTACGGTTTCCATGCGGAAGCGGACTGCCGCGTGGAGATGCTGGTTCGGAGCGGCGAGTGCCATGCGCGCTTTGCGCTGCATGTGGGCGGAGAGGCGCTGGGGCCCTTTGACCTGCATGTGCCCGGCAGGCACAACGTGCTGAATGCAGCGGCAGCGGCTGCAATTGGGCTGCAATTGCAGATCGCGCCCGAGAAGATTGTGACCGGGATCAGCAGCTTCCGCGGGGTTGACCGGAGATTCCAGCAGAAGGGCAGCGTGCGCGGTGTGGCGGTGGTGGATGATTACGGACATCATCCGACAGAAGTGAAGGCGACGCTGCAGGCGGCGCGCGAGTGCGGTTACGGCCAGGTGCATGTGCTCTTTCAGCCGCATCGCTACACCCGTACGCGCGACATGATGGCGGAGTTTGCAGATTCTTTCGGTGATGCCTCGAGCCTGGAGATACTCAACATCTATGCCGCCAGCGAAAAGCCGATTGACGGAGTGACGGCGCAGGCGCTGGTGAAGGCCATTGCAAACGGCGGACATGCGCCCGCAGTGGTGGAGTATGCCGCTGACTTTGCGGAAGCAGCCGAGCGGCTGGCAGCGCGCGCGGTGGAAGGCGACCTGATCCTCACGCTGGGCGCGGGCAATGTGTCACAGGCGGGCGCTGTGGTGCTGGAAGCGTTGAAGGCAGGCGTGTAGTTGTCGCTAGTTCCAGCCAGGGCTTAGCAACTTGGGCTTGCCGCCCTTCTTTGCTGCCTTTTGGCCCTGCTTGGCCCATTTCAAACCGTATTTCGCATCGCTATATCCCTTATCGATTTTAAGGGCTGTTTCGAGGTTCGAGATAGCCAAATCCCACTTGCCAGTCTGGCCGTAGGATATGCCTATGACGTAGTAAGCAGGAGCCCAGTTGGGGAGAATCGCGAGTGCCGCTTGCGCTTGAATGATAGAGTGCTCACACTCTCCGTCATGATAGTCATCCATGGCTTTCTTGATTTGGACATCGGCTTTTAGTGTCTGTAAATCTGGTACAGGGCTGCTTACCTGAGCATCTTTGGCGATTTGCAAAAGCGCCGGCTCCATAGTGCGTGTGCAAATTGCAACTTTAAGCCAACTAGACGTCATATCTGCTGTTCTAAAGGATGATTTTCCCCTGTCCGGTTCGCCAGTTAATACCGTATATGCTTGGGAACCATTGAGCGTTGAAGTCCATAGGGACGATCCTTGATAAATGACAATCTGCCCTCTAAGAATTAACACGTCATAGGGATCTGGAGGGAAATCGTTCTTTGCTGCTATTTTCTCGGATAAAGTACTGTTGCGTGTAATTGGCAGTGTGTTTGGAGCACCGGGGAAAACATCGCGCGTTTGAGAAATATCTTTAACTTCATCGAGCGTAGGTAGGCGCCAGTCTGAATAACCACCGAGCTTTAGGGATGCGCAATAATCCCGAGACTGTTCCCATGTAAGGTCCCTAGATGGCCGACCAGTCCACATAAGACCAGTTGAAGGATCAGGCCACCAATTCGTAGCTACCTTCGGCGGCAGAGCAATAGCTAGTTGGGTACCGCAGAGAGCGAGGCAGAGAAGTGCGAGAGATGTTCTGTGGATGCGCATTGTCGAGGTCATGGGTTTGCCTTGGCCGCCATGTTACTCCACGTGACAACCGAGCGATGTGAGGACGCCCCCGAACCAAATTAGTCAACAGATAGACGTACCAGAGTGCTTACCTCGCGGGGCGGAATAAGGGGCTGCATCGGGAAAGGTGCAAGGTATATTCAAATTTGGCGAACTCTCGCGACCTTTGCTCAGGCGTGCGAAAACTTAGCGTAATGAATCGGCAAACGACAGCAGTGCTGGACCACGATGGCGTGGACGGTGCGTCAGCGGACGGCTATCGTCCGGAAGGACTTGTCGGCAGGCTGGGCGACCAGCTCGCGGACCGGCAGACGCCTGTGCCGAAGCGCGTGCTGCGCCGCGTAACGCCCGCTGAAGATATCTACGACGATCAGGGAGATGGTTCGTTCCTGCGTGCGCAGACGCGCATCCGCGTACGCCGCGGCCTGGTGCCGCAGAGCCTGTGGGGCAAGATCTTCGGCGGTTTCGCGCTCTTGACGGTGATGTGCGCGGCGATTGCCGGCATGCTGGTGGTGCGCAATTTTCTGCTGCACGATGCGCGCTTCCTGATCGACTCGTCCTCTGAGATTCAGATCAACGGCAACAGCCACGTCAGCCGTCCGCAACTGCTGAGCATCTTTGGCGAAGATATTGGCCGCAACCTCTTCCATGTTCCGCTGGCGCAGCGCCGCAGCGAACTGGAGACACTGCCCTGGGTGGAGCATGCCACGGTGATGCGGCTGATGCCCAACCGCCTGCGCGTGAGCGTGGTGGAAAGAACGCCGGTAGCCTTTGTGCGACAGGGTGACGGCATCGGATTGGTGGATGCCTACGGTGTGCTGCTGGATATGCCGGAGGACGATGCGCGCGGCGGAAAGTATGCGTTCCCCGTGTTGACGGGCATTGCCGCGGGCGATCCGCTTTCAACCCGCGCGGCGCGGATGAAGATCTATCAGCAGTTCATTCGTGACATTGATTCCAGTGGAACGAAGAACTCGGAGTCTGTCAGCGAAGTGGACCTGAGCGATCCGGAGGACGTGAAGGCATCCATTCCGAATCAGACATCGGAAGTGCTGGTGCACTTTGGCGACCAGGATTTTCTGGCGCGCTTCCAGCGCTATCAGCAGCGCATCCCGGAGTGGCGGGCGCAGTATCCGAATATCGCTTCAGTGGATATGCGCTATGACAACCAGGCTGTGATCGGCATGGGGCATGGAACGGCTCAGCCAGCCGCAGGCGACGCGCCTTCGACGGGGATTCCTGCTGATGCTGCCGCCACGCCCGCCCCGGTCACGGTTCCTACTGCCGCTCCCGCGCCTGCTCCCGTGGCGAATGCTGTGAGCGGAAAGAAATCTGCCGCCACGCCGGCAGAGGCAAAGCCGGCAGCCGTAGCGAAGACCCCGGTGAAGGCTGCGCCCGCGCCGGTTCCGGCGGCGAAGCCTGCCGCTACCGCCATAAAACCTGTAACGGCTGCCGTAAAGCCGGGAGCCACCGCGTCCACCGCATCGAAACCGCAAACTAAGGCGGCAGTTGCACCAGCGCCCGTGGCGGCTGCTCCCGCGAAGCCGACCGCCAAATCGGCGACACCGGCTTTCAGCATGGAGCATCCCTTGACGCAGGCGTACGATGTGCCTGTGAAGAAGGCTGCAGCGAAGCCGAAAGCCGCCGCCAAGGCAAAGCCGAAGGCCAAAGCCAAGGCGGCTGTGGTGAAATCGAAGAAGACGATTAAACCCCAGCCGGCGAACTAATCGGCAGGCTTTGCAGTACCTTTAGAAGAGCCTGATGCGACGGAAGGCCCCATGAAACAGGACCGCGAAAATCTAATCACTGTGCTGGATGCCGGGAGCGCGAAGACGTGCGTGCTGGTGGCCGAGGTGCAGGATGGCGTGTTGCGCTATCGCGGGCATGGCGTGGGTAAATCCAAGGGGATGCGCAAGGGGCTGATCGCCGACCTGGGGCCCGCCGCGCACGTAATCAATGAAGTGGCGCTTACCGCCGAACGCATTGCCAAAGCGCCGATCGAGTCAGCCATTGTGGGCATCGGCGGCGCGCATGTGCGCGGAGTGAACAGCCGCGGTGGCATCAGCATGGGCAATCGCATGCGCGAGATCAGCCGTGAAGAGGTTCGTGCCGCAGTGGACCGGGCGCGCAGCATCTCTTTGCCGCCGGACCGCGAGGTGCTGCATCTGCTGCCGCAGGAGTTTCTGGTGGATGACCAGGGCGGCATCCACGATCCCGTGGGCATGGTGGGAACCAAGCTGGAAGTGAATCTGCATATCTCCACCTGCTCCGGCGGCGCGGCGCAGAGCGTGATTACCTGCGCCAACAAGGCCGGGCTGGAAGTGAAGGACACGGTGTACGAGGGGATTGCGTCGGCGGAGAGCGTGCTGTCTGCCGATGAGCGCGAGCTGGGCGTGTGTCTGGCGGATATTGGCGCAAGCACCACGGAACTGGCGGTGTTCTTTGAGGGCTCCATTGCGCATACGGCTGTGTTGCCGATTGGCGGGGAGCATTTTACGAATGATCTGGCCGTCGGCCTGCATGTAAGCGTGGAAGAGGCCGAGCATCTGAAGCGCGAGTATGGCAACTGCGTAGTGACCTCCGTGCCGACGTTGAATGAAGTGGAAGTGGGCGGCAGCCTGACGGCGGGAGTCGCGGGCGGCGGACAGCCGGCGCGGCTGGTGCGGCAGCGTTTTCTGGCTGAGATACTGGAGCCGCGAGCGCGCGAGTTGATGCAGATGCTGCGGGACAATCTGCGGCAGGGCGGTGTGCTGGAGGCGCTTGGCGCGGGTGTCGTGTTGACAGGCGGCGGTGCACGGCTGGCGGGGCTGCTGGATGTTTCAGAAAGCCTGCTGCGTGTGCCCGCGAGGATTGGCTTTCCAGTGCCGCTCTCGCGCATGCCGCAGGAACTGGCGCAGCCGGAGTATGCCGCCGCCATTGGTATGTTGCTCTACACGCACCGTACGCAGATTCGGCGCGCCGCGGAAGAGCAGGGTCTGAGGGCGAAGCTGCGGGCGATCTTTGCGGGAAGTTTTTAGTGTCGAGGATTGCTGTGGATGCCAAGGCACGATCTCATTAAACTCAATGGGCTGCACAATTCGCAGTTGCGAGCGAACCTCCTGTGACTGGATTGGTATGGAAACTCACATTGCCACATCTCAATGACTGGGATGTACTTCCCAGGTAAGCGCAAACGGCTCCTGCTTCCGCTCTTTTCCCAAACTAATCCGTGTCATTCTGAGCGCAGCGCAGCGGAGCCGAAGAATCCAGATAAACTTTACGTCTCCCGTACCTTCGCAAGCTTCCGCTGCACCAAGGCCCGGAGCTTTCCGGTTAGGAACTTTCAGGCTTCATGGGTAGGCAGGCACCGTCTGGATTCTTCGGCTCCGCTGCGCTGCGCTCAGAATGACACCGTTGTTTTTTGCCGACTTGCTGGGCCGCTGCGCTCAGAATGACAAACAAAGGCAAATACAGGGATCCTTCGCTGCGCTCAGGATGACGATAAGTGGGGAGTTGCGCTCAGTATGACGGTAAGTGGGGGAGTTGCGCTCAAGGTGACGGTAGTGGGACGTGCGCTCAGTATGACGACGTTCCATGGGAACCAGATAAGGTACTGCTAACTGCGCTTTGGCGCGGTTTTTCTGTATGCGGCGGGAGTTGGGCGATTCAGAATGGGAGATGCGAATGGCGATTGCTCGCCGCCATTTGAAACGCGATATCCTTGAAGAGACGAAGCATTTCAGGAGCAAGGGCTTAGATGACTTTTAGCGACAACGATCCGATCCGCATCCAGTATCACGACGATATGGCTCATGGTGCGCGGATCAAGGTAATCGGCGTGGGCGGGGGCGGCAACAATGCCGTGAACCGTATGATTGCGGCCAAGGTGGAGGGCGTGGAATTTATCGCCGCCAACACTGATGTGCAGGCGCTGCAGAGTTCGAATGCGCCGGTGAAGCTGCAGCTCGGCGTGAAACTGACCAGCGGGCTGGGTGCGGGGGCGAATCCCGATGTGGGGCGGCGCGCGGCGCTGGAAGATTCAGACAAGATCATTGAAGCCCTGGAAGGCGCGGACATGGTGTTCGTGACCGCGGGGCTGGGCGGCGGCACGGGTACGGGCGCTGCGCCGGTGATCGCGTCTCTGGCGAGCGAGATGGGCGCGCTGACGGTGGCGGTAGTGACGCGCCCCTTTGCCTTTGAAGGCAAGCGCCGTATGCAGCAGGCGGAACGTGGGATGCAGGAGCTGCTGGAGTCAGTGGACACGATGATCGTGATCCCGAATGAAAAGCTGCTGGCGGTGGCGCGCGACGCCGGATTCTTTGAGAGCTTCCGCATTGCCGATGATGTGCTGCGCCAGGGCGTGCAGGGCATCTCAGACATCATCACGATTCCGGGCATCATCAATCGCGACTTCGCTGACGTGAAGACGACGATGGCGGGCATGGGCTATGCGGTGATGGGGACGGGCATCAGCTCAGGACCGAACCGCGCGGTGGAAGCCGCAATGTCTGCCATGGCTTCGCCGTTGCTGGAAGCAGGCGCGATTGACGGGGCGCGCGGCATCCTGATCAACATCACGGCGTCGAACACCATCAAGCTGAGCGAAGTGAATGAAGCGAGCAGCATCATCCAGAGCGCGGCGCATGAGGATGCGAACATTATTTTCGGCGCGGTGCAGGATGAGAGCATGGGCGACCAGATCAAGATCACGGTCATTGCGACGGGTTTCAAGCAGACCAGCGTGGACGGCATGAATGAGCGCCGCGAACGGATGCTGAATGAGTCGCTGCCTGAGTACGTGCCGGAGCCGATCAAGGTGCAGCAGCGTCCGCGCCCTGCGCGCAGGCCGGAACCGGAGACGCCGCGCTTTGCCAGCGAAGCCGTGGAAGACGATGACGAAGTAGCGCCGCCGCTGAAGCCGGAAGAGTTGCGTCCGGTGCCGGCTTCTGTTTTTGACGATGAATTTTTCCGTTCCACGGTGCGTTCCGTGGCCGAGCGCGAGACGGAGGCGGAAGCGGAAGCAGCCGAGCGCTATGATGACGTTTCGCTGTCTGGCACCGTCCAATATGAACGTGGGGAAGAGCAGCGAATGCAGGAAACCGAGCTTGCTGAGCGCAATGCGGCTCCTCCGCCACGTGCGCCTGAACCCCAGAACGATCCCGAACCGGACGAGCTGGATATTCCTGCATTTCTGCGGCGGAGCAGTTCGTAAGCTGCGCTACAGGAATTTCGCTCATCGAATAAAATGAGAGAAGCTGCACGCTGAGTCTCCTTTCTGTCTTTCAAGTACGACAACCTGTCTGCAAGACGAAGCCATTGATGCTGAGAAGGTTCCTGATTTCGACGTCTCTGCTGTTGCTCACCGCAATTGCAGGCGCAACCGTGCAGAAAAAACACGTGGTCCACCATGCTGCGGCAAGCACAACGCATCATGCCGCTACGGTGCATCACACGGCAACTGCGCACCACAGCACGGCCACACATCACAGCGTGGCGACGAGCACGCATCATGCAGTCGCCCCGGCCACGCGCACGGTGATGGTACATGGGCATCGGCGTGTGATCGCGCGGCACGTGTCATACGAACGCTTTACCGCAAGCTCCTTTGAGACGGATCTGAGCGCGCTGACGCAGGGCGACCAGACGGCGGGCGAGGTGCCCGAGATACGCGAGGCCGCGCTGGAAGCGCTGGGCAATATGAACGGCACAGCGCTGGCGATTGACCCGAGTAACGGCCGCATTCTGGCGATGGTGAACCAGAAACTGGCGCTCTCACACGGCGCGGAACCCTGCTCCACCATCAAGCTGACGGTGGCGCTGGCGGCGCTGGAAGAGGGATTGATCAAGCGTGATACGCCGGTGAACCTGGGCGGAAATTATCACCTGAATCTTACGGAAGCGCTGGCGCACTCCAACAATCTTTACTTTGAGACGCTGGGCCGCTCCCTGGGTTTTGAGCGCGTGAAGCACTATGCGAATGAGTTTGGCCTGGGCGAGTTGGCGGGCTACAACATCCCCGGTGAGCAGCTGGGCACGTATCCGGATGAAGAGCTGCCGGCCTCGCTGGGTGGCGTGGGCCGCATGTGTTCCTTCGGCGAGAGCGTATCGGTGACCCCGCTGCAACTGGGCGCGCTGGTGGCCGCGATTGCGAACGGCGGCACGCTCTACTACCTTCAGCATCCGCAGACGCCGGAAGATATTGCGACGTTCAAGCCGCGCGTGAAGCGCATGCTGAACATCGCGCCGCTCATCCCGGAGATCCAGGATGGAATGGAAGCGGCAGTGCAGTACGGCACGGCGCGTTCGCTGCGGGCGAATTTCAAACAGTTCCCAGTGCTCGGCAAGACCGGTACGTGTTCTAACAACGGTACGCGCTACGGCTGGTTTGCCAGCTATGCCAATACGCCGATGGGGCGCATTGTGACGGTCTTCTTTCTGGAAGGCGGCCGCCCCACCTTCGGCCCGAAGGCGGCGGAACTGACCGGCGAATTTTATCGCGCACTGTGGGACAAGAATTACTTTGTGGGCAAGCCGATTGAGCCTGCGGTGGCCGATCCGCTGTCTCCGGCTCTCTCCCTGGGCGGAAGCGGAAGCAGCAGCCAATGAGCAAGATGGACGCGAGTACCTATTTCGCCGCGGAGCGCACCATGCTGGCGTGGATCCGTACGGGCCTTGCGCTAATGGGATTTGGTTTTGTGGTGGCGCGCTTCGGTCTTTTCCTGCGCGAACTGCAGGCCGTAGCGCAGCTGGGCCGCGCGCAATCGTACAGTGTTTCGCTCTGGGCCGGTACCGGTCTGGTGCTGCTGGGCGTGGTGGTCAATGTGGTTTCCACGATTCGCTATCGCTCCACGATAGCGCGCCTGAACCGCGGCGAAGGTATTTCGACTGAGCCCTCGGCACTGGCCACCGCGACGTCGCTGATGCTGGCCATGCTGGGCTTATTCATCGCAATCTATCTGCTGCACCGCTAAGCTGTGGCAGCAGCCTTCTCAGGTCGTGGGTCAGTTTGGCTTTGAAAGGGCGGCTTGAGCCGCGCCGGGTGTCCGATTTTCGGACGAGCTAAAGCTCGTCCCTTTCAAAGCAAACCAAACTGACCCACTACCGACTCTCTCGATATCTTTTCAGCCCGGGGAGTGGGAGCGTAACCTTGCAGATGAATTCTGCAAAGGTGGAGAACAGCGTATGAAGATGCTGACTGCGGCAGAGATGATGGCGGCGGACAAGCGCACGGCGCAGAGCGGTATTCCGCTGGCGGAGCTGATGGAGCATGCCGGTGCTGCGGTGGCGCGGTTTGTGGCGTCGCAGTATGCGCAGGCAGAGCGCGTTCTCGTCCTCTGCGGCAAGGGCAACAATGGCGGCGACGGTTTTGTGGCGGCGCGGCGGCTGGCCGGTGGTGGGCGGCGGGTGAAGGTGCTGCTGCTGGGCGATCCGGCTGCGTTGACCGGTGAAGCGGGAGCTGCGTTTGCGCACCTGCAGACCGAGCGGCGAGTGAAGATATACACCGCGAAGGATGAGGTCGAGCTGGAAGCAGAAACGCATCGCATTGCGGAAGCGGATGTGATTGTGGATGCGGTGGTGGGCACGGGATTCAAGCCGCCGCTGCGTGGGCTGGCTGTGCTGCTGCGAACCAAGCTGGCGGCGATGAACACGCCGGTTGTGGCGGTCGATCTGCCCTCCGGCTGGGATGCCGATGCGACCGGGGAGGCGAGTGCAACTGCTTTCCGTGCGGATGCGGTGGTGACGTTCACGGCACCCAAGCCCGCACATCTCTTCGGGCATCTGGCAGACGGGGCGGTGGTGGTGGCCGATATCGGCTCGCCGGAGAAGGCGGTGCAGTCAGCGGAGAAGATCTTCTGGGCGGGCGCGAGCAAGGCGCTGGCTGAGGTGCCGCGCGCAATCAATTCCAACAAGGGAAAGTTTGGCCACGTGCTCGTGGTTGGCGGCGCGTGGGGTAAGGCGGGCGCCCCGGCCATGGCATCGCTGGCCGCGCTGCGCACGGGCGCCGGCCTGGTGACGGCGGCGGTGCCCGAGGGCATTGTGAATACGGTGGCGCACATTACGCCGGAGCTGATGATGGCTCCGCTGCGTGAAGTGCAGGGCGGAACCGTGGCAGCGGAGAATCTGAAGCCGAAGATGCTGGCCGCATTGCTGAAGAAGATGAGCGTGGTCGCGGTGGGCCCTGGGCTGGGGACAACGCCGCAGGCGACGGAGTTTGTGCATGGGCTGGTGGAGCAGTGCAAGCTGCCGATGGTGATTGATGCTGATGCGCTGAATGCGTTCGCGGGGCAGACCAATCTGCTGAAGGGACGCGGGCGCACGCTGGTGCTGACGCCGCATCCGGGCGAGATGGCGCGGCTGCTGGGCACAACGGTGAAGGCGGTAGAGGCGGACCGCGTGGCACTGGCGCGAGCGTTTGCGAAGAAGCATCACGTCACTCTGGTGCTGAAGGGATGGCGCACGCTCATTGCGCATCCTGATGGCCGCGTGGCGGTGAACACTACGGGCAATCCGGCGATGGCAAAGGGCGGCAGCGGCGATATTCTGACCGGAATTGTTGCGGCAATGCTGGCGCAGTATCCGGCGCAGGTGGCGGAAGCGGTGGAGGCGGCGGTCTTCCTGCATGGGCTGGCGGGAGATTTTGCCGCGCGCTCGCAGGATGAGCACACGGTGCTGGCAACGGATACGCTGGCGCATCTGAGCGACGCGTTCCGCTATCGTGTGAAGGATGCGGATGGATTGGTGTGGCTATGCGGACTGCGCGGATGACGACTTTTTCTTCGAAGAGCTGGACGACGAACTCGGCTGAGGAGACGGTGCAGGTGGGCCGCGAGCTGGCGGCGATGCTGCTGCCGCCGAAGTTGCTGATCCTGCGCGGCGACCTGGGCGCGGGCAAGACCACGCTGGTAAAGGGACTCGCTGAAGAGCTGACTGAGATTGCGGGCGACGAGGTGACCAGCCCAACCTTCACGCTGGTGCATGAGTACGTAAACCCGGGTCTCAAAAGCGAGACCCGGGGCACCCGGATTTTTCATCTGGATCTGTATCGCCTGCAGCAGGAGCGTGAGCTGGATGTGCTGGGCATTGACGAGATGCGGCGCGAAGAGACGATCGTGCTGGTGGAGTGGGGCGAGAAATTCGCGTCCATCGTGGCGCAAGCGGATGGGGAGATTGCGATTGAGCACGGCGGCGGCGATGAGCGGACGATTACGCTGCGGCTGGCGTAGCGATGCGCGCAAACCGGTAGACTAGTACTGATGCCACCAATTCTCAATGCACAGGGCCTGACCAAGGCGTTCGGCTCCGCGCCGCTCTTTCGCGATATTGCGTTTCCCATCTCAGAGGGCGACCGGATCGGTTTGATCGGGCCGAATGGCTCCGGCAAATCCACGCTGATGCGCATATTGGCGGGGGCGGAGACGCCGGATGCGGGCGACATTGCCATGCGCAAGCGCGCCACCGTGGGCTATGTGGAGCAGGCATCGGTCTTTACGCCGGGGCGGACGGTGCGCTCCGTGATCAAGGATGCTCTGATTCGCGCGCATGTGCCGGAGGTGGAGCACGATGCGCGGCTGTTCGACACGCTGGGGCGCGCAGGGTTTGCGGATGTGGCCGGGCCGACGGGGCTGGCCACGTTTGACGATGAGGCGGCCACGCTGAGCGGCGGCTGGCGCAAGCGACTGGCTATCACCGAGACGCTGGTGGCAAAGCCCGACGTGCTTCTGCTGGATGAGCCCACAAACCATCTCGACCTTGAAGGTATTCAATGGCTGGAAGGGCTGCTGCGGCAGGGCGGATTCGCGTGTGTGGTGGTGAGCCATGACCGGTATTTTCTTGAGAATGTGGCCACGGAGATGGTGGAGCTGAACCGAGTCTTTGCCGATGGCGCACTGCGGGTGAAGGGCAACTACAGTAAATTCCTTGAGGCGAAGGAGCTGTACCTTGAGGCGCAGAGCAAGATGCAGAGCGCTCTGAAGAACAGGGTGCGGCGCGAAGTGGAGTGGCTGCGGCGCGGGCCGAAGGCGCGGGCGACCAAGGCAAAGGCGCGGATTGACCGGGCGCATGAACTCATCGGCGAGCTGGCGGCAGTAAATGCGCGGCAGGAACGCGAGACGGCAGACATTGGTTTCGCCGCGACGGAGCGCGATACCAAGCGGCTGATTGAAGCGAAGCGCATCACGGTCGCGATGGGCGGCCGCACATTATTTGGGCCGATGGACCTGAGCATCACGGCGGGCATGCGGCTGGGACTGGTGGGGCCGAACGGCAGCGGCAAAACCACGCTGATGCGGATGCTGGCGGAGCTGTATCCGCCGGATGCGGGGACGATCAAGCAGGCGCAGGGTCTGCGGGTGGTGTACTTTGACCAGAATCGCGAGCTGGAGGAGAAGCTGACGCTGCGGCGCGCGCTGGCGCCGGACTCTGACGCGGTGGTGTACCAGGACCGGGTGATCCATGTGGCCAGCTGGGCGGCGCGTTTTCTCTTCACCGGCGAGCAGTTGAATCAGCCGGTGGAGCGGCTCTCCGGCGGCGAACGCGCGCGCGTGCTGATTGCGAAGCTGATGCTGCAGCCGGCGGATGTGCTGATGCTGGACGAGCCGACCAACGACCTGGACATTCCGACGCTGGAGATTCTGGAAGAGAGCCTGCTGGAGTTCCCCGGCGCGCTCATTCTGGTTACGCACGACCGCTACTTGCTGGATCGCGTGTCCACCACGGTGCTTGGGCTGGATGCCAAGGGCGGCGCGGAGCGCTTTGCGGATTATTCGCAGTGGGAGCTGTGGCAGGAAGAGGCCAGAGCAGCGAGTCAGCGAGTCAGCGGGGCAGCGAGTCAGAAAAGCAGCAAGTCAGCGAGTCAGCAGGTCAGCAAGCCAGCGGGAGAGACCAAGCCGGGGAAGAAAAAGCTTTCGTACCTGGAGGCGCGTGAGTTTGCCACGATTGAGCAGCGCGTGGAAGAGGCGGAGGAGCGGCTGAGCGCGGCGCGCCATGCGCTGGACGATGAAGCGGTGGCCACCAATGCGGAAGCCCTCCAGAAGGCGTTAGCCGAGCAGGAGCAAGCACAGGAAGCCGCCGATGTGCTGTATGCCCGCTGGGCGGAGCTGACGGAGAAGGCAGGGTGACGGGTGGAATTGCCCATGAGCATCCTGCGAACCCGGGGCACCCGCATTGGTGGTGGGAAACCTTCAAGTGCATCGGTGACGTGGGAACCTTCGGGTTCCTTCGCGCAAAGGCGCTCTCCGGATGACATGTTTGTAAATTGTTTAATCAAACAGATTCCGCGTGCTTCGCTTCGGAATGACAAACAAAAAACCAAAGCAGATTCTTCCGCTTCGCTACGCTCTAGCGTCAGAATGACAACGTATGGTGCGGAGTTTTGTGGCTGTGCCTACCGGGTAATTTTGTAGTTGGTGTAGTCGATGTCCACTACGGTGGAGCCGGCGAAGAAGCCGGATGAGGTGGCGTGGCTGTGGGTGGCCAGGGGGAATCCGCCGACATCTTCGTAGTCGCGAACGATCCGGGGTTTAGAGGCAAAGAAGGATGGACTGACGGGTGGAACGCCGTCAATGCGGACAATCTGTTTGCTCTTCGCATCCACCCAGATGCGGCCATTCAATACATAGGCGCTGCTGCGCAGGGGCGCGACGGTGAGCACTTCACAGGGGCGGTTGTTGAGCGGCTCGCTGCCGGTGTGTGTCATGGCGTAGTTGGCAGAGGTGATCTGCGCGAGCGAACGGCTGGGATTCTGGCTGAGCTTCTGCTCTTCGGAAATCATGGAGTTGAGCAGTTTGGATGAGAGCAGCGATGGGCCGGTGCGGGAGAGAACTTCGTAATGCTTGCCGGCGTCGCGGGTGTAGGTGACCTTGACCAGCGCGACTGCGGGCGTGCTGAAGTGGCTGTTGGTGATGGTGTAGCGTTCATCCACGGTGTAGCCGGCGAGGCTGGTTTCGCGGTGATTGTCGGCGCGGTCTATCTGGGCGATGAGCGCTTGATCGGCGGCGGGTTGCCCAATGGCGCGCACGCAGGCAGGCAGGGCAACGGCAGTACAGAGGAGTGCCAGGCCGCGAAGGCGCAGGGAAGTCATATTCGTCTGACGTGATTTAAAGCCTCTGGGTAGCCTAGAAGCCCATGCGGTCGTCGGCCGATGGGCCGTAGAGTGCGGGCAGCGGAATATCCAGCAGGCGCAGGTAGACCAGCAACTGCGAGCGATGGTGCATCATGTGATTGAAGAAGGTATGCCGCCACGCGTCCATGCGCGGCATTTCGCCAATCACACGCTCACCGAAGGAGAACTTCCATTTTTCTTCCAGGTAGGCATCGCTGGCCGCGGCAAGTGATGCGCGGGCTTCGGCGGCATTGCGCTCCAGCTCGGCCAGGGTGTGCGCGGTGGATAGATACTTCACCGGGGGCAGTGCCTGTGCGGGATCGGCCATGTCGAAGGCGCTCCTGGTCATAATCACGTTGCCGAAGCGGGGCAGCGTGGCGACGTGCAGCGCCAGTCTGGAGATTGGCATGGATTTTTCGTGCGGCTTCCAGTCCGCCTTGTCATCCGGCACCAGCTCAATGACCCTGCGGCACTTGGCGATTTCAGCATCGTAGTCCAGCAGCAGAACGTCAGCGATCTTCATGGGGAACCTCCGGTGGAGCAATCCAAATTACAACATGTGCCCGCCCGGGCGTTAGCCCATGATGTTGTAGCCGCAATCGACGTAGATGGTCTCACCGGTGATGCCGGTGGAGAGATCGCTGGAGAGGAAGAGAGCGGTGCCGCCGACTTCAGCCAGTTCCACGTTGCGGTGCAGTGGGGCTTTTTCAGCGTGGGCGCGCAGCATCTCACCGAAGTTGCCGATGCCGCGTGCGGCCAGCGTCATGACGGGGCCGGCGGAGATGGCGTTCACGCGGATCTTCTGCGAGCCGAGGTTCGATGCGAGATAGCGGACGGTAGCTTCCAGAGCAGCCTTGGCCACACCCATCACGTTGTAGCGGGGAACGACCTTCTCCGCGCCGAAGTAGGTAAGCGTCATGATGGAGCCGCCCTCGGTCATCAGAGGGGCAGCAGAGCGGCTGACGGCGATGAGCGAGTAGCAGCTCACGTCATGCGCAATGCGGAAGCCTTCGCGCGATGTGTTCACGAACTCGCCCTTCAGCTCATCGGCCGGGGCATAGGCCACGGCGTGGACCAGAGTATGAATGGTGCCGTATTTGGTTTTGATCTGCTCAAAGACCTGGGTGATCTCGTCGTCGCTGGAGACATCGCACTGGAAGCCAGTGGCATTCTCCAGTTCGGCGATCAGGCTGTCAGCCTCCTGCTTCAGGCGCTCATTCTGGTAGCAGACGGCGAGCTGCATGCCGGCTCCTGAAAGTTTTTGGGCGATGCCCCAGGCGATGCTGCGTTTGTTGGCCAGTCCGAAGATAACGGCGACTCGGCTTTTGAGGTCTTCCATGCGGGGGTGTTCCTTTCCATGAACCGGCAAATCGCCGCTACATACCTAGGATATCAGGGCTTAACCCCCCAGGTCGACGAGTTGCACCCGGGAGATGGCCTGGCCCAGAAAGCTGGAGCCCAGGCGCTGGAACTTCTCGACGGAATCCGTGGCGAAGAATCGGCAGACAGGGGGAGCGGAGGCGGCCGCCGGAGTGCCGGGAAAGCGCGCGGCTACGCGGTTGGCGGTGGCGGCGGCGGAATCCAGGATGCGCATGGCGGCCAGGCCCGGGGCGGGTGGGAAGTGCCGGCGCAGAACGCGCTCCAGCAGGGGCTGCAGCAGGGGATAGTGGGTGCAGCCGAGCAGCACCGTGGTGGGGGCGATATTCTGCTCGCGCGCGCCGGCCAGAGCCTCAGTCAGATAGATCCGCAGCACCTCTTCGGTCACCGGATGGTCGATCCAGCCCTCTTCCACCAGCGGAACCAGCAGCGGGCAGGCTTTCTCAAAGGCCTGCAGGCCGTGGGCGGCGCAGGCGCGGGCGTAGGCATGGCTCTGGACGGTGGCCTGGGTGGCGAGCACAAGCACGCCGGTATGGCCTTCGCTGGAAGCTTGAGCGGCAGCGGCTGCACCCGGTTCAATCACGCCCAGCACCGGAATCTTCGCTTCGGCTTCCAGTGCATCCAGGGCCAGCGCGCTGGCGGTGTTGCAGGCGACTACCAGCAGCTGGGCGCCGCAGGCCTCCAAAAAACGGGCAGAGCTGACGGCGTAGCGGGCGATGGTCTCGCGCGATTTGGAGCCGTAGGGCAGGCGCGCGGTATCGCCCAGGTAGACGTAATCCGCCTGCGGGATGAGCGGCAGGAGTGCGCGCATCACGGTCAGGCCACCGAAGCCGGAGTCGAAGATGCCGATGACGGGGCGGCTCACTGGGTGTCGTCCTGCGGTTCGGCGGTGGGATCGGAGGCCACGGGAGCGCTGAGATCGGCCATACTGTAGGCGCGCGTAAGGTCAGCATGGCCGGCCAGGGTGGCGACCTGCTGCCCGTCCACCAGGAAACGGACCTGCGCAATCTGCGGAAGATTGGCGTGGAGCGTCTGCAAAATGGATTGGATGGTCAGCATCTCCGGCAGAACACCGGAGGGATGGCCCTGCACGAAGCTGCCATGCAGATTGACGACGGCGAGCATCGGCTGATCGTCAGACGGTTCAACGGGGGAGAAATCCGGCTGCGCGGAGGCTGCTTGCGTCTTCGGCACGGGGACCGGAAGCAGGAAGACATCGTCCACGGAGGGGCCGCCGGTGAGTGGATGCGTGGATTTGGGCAGAGCATAGCTGCTGAGCAGCCGCTCCAGCAGAGCGCGGGCGCGGGCACTGGACTCGGCGGGCAGAGCGATCTGCTCCGGCGTCACGGTGATGGTCGCGTCCGCATCATTGGCCACGGCCAGGGTGACGGATTCAGCCTCAGTGGTATCGGGCGCGGAGAGAGGCGTGGCGTCGCCGAGCGCGGCGAGATCTTCCATGCGCTTGTGGTGCAGGTGGAAGAGGTACACCGCCATCAGCACGCTGGTGCCCAGCAAAACGCCGAAGAGAATGCGCTGGTAGCGGGGAATCATGGCGTCACCTTCACCCTATGCGTGCCGCGCTCGGCCATCAGCGTGGATGCGGGGGCCGGTGCGAGTTGACTGACGGCGGTGGGATTGTTCTGCCCGCGCCAGAAGACCAGCGCTGTGGCCAGGGCTTCGGCGACGCGCTGCTGGTAGTTGGCATCGGTCACGTCAGAGTTGTCAGAGCCGGAGAGCAGCGGCGCAATCTCGACTGCAACTGCCGGGCAGGTGAGATTATCCAGCGGAGCCAGCGCGGTCTGATTCTCCGTCACCGCAAACTGCACGCGCGTCAGGGCTACATCAAGCTGCTTCACCAGTTGCGCGCTCTGCTGGGCAAAGGCGCTCTGCGCCTTGTCCCATGCCAGAACGCCGTGGTGCGACGGGTCCTGCGGCAACGGCGAGGTGAAGAGATGCACGCCGTATCCTGACGACGTGGCATGGAGCACCAGGCAGGCCAGGGCAACGGAGTGATTGGCGATCTCGGCGCGCTGGTCAGCGGTGAGCACGGCCGCGGGGTCAGAGGTGCGGGTGCTGAGTACGGTAAAGTTGTGCCCCTGCAGTGCGGTGCGCAGGCGCGCGGCCAGCGCCAGGGTTACATCCTTCTCCCATACATGATCGTTGATGGTCGCACCATTGTCAGGACCGCCGTGTGCCGGGTCAAGCAGGATGATCGTGCGCTGGGGTGCGGGAGGAAGGTGATGGAGCGCAGCTGTATCCGGTGCGGACGCTGGTGGCGGAGCGGCTGCCGCGGGTGGTGCTGCAGGCGGAGGCACGGGCTTCGCAGCCGGGGGCGGCACGGGCTTATCCGCCGTGGGGCCGGTATGGATCAGCGTGGGGCGCTGCTGGGCGCGGACGCGGCGAGGGCTGTGCACGGCAAGGAACAGCGCCATGTTGAGTGCGCAGAGCGAAAGCAAGACCGTCCAGCGAACGAGAGCCCATGGTGCGGGACGATCTGATTCTGAATTAATCCAACGCATAGATGGCGAGGCCGCTGAGCAATTTGGGATAGAAATCAGTGGACTTCTGGGGCATCACGTCCAGCGCGAAGGCCACTTCCTTCAGTTGCTCCAGCGTACACGGATTGATGAGGAAGGCAATATCGGCATCGTGGCGCGCGATTTGGTCCAGCGCCTCCTGCGCATCGCGCAGATAGCGGAGATTCTTTTGCTCGCGGACCGATTCCGGCGTGAGGCCGAGAATCTCTTCCAGGATGAGCGAGTGCAGCTGCACCACGTCGAGCTGGCGCTGCAGCTTGGAGATGTTGGCCAGCGCGGAGGCCACTGCGGCCTTCTTCCCGGTCAGGATGTAGTTGCCCTCGCGCGTGGCGGCGATCATGGAGACCAGCTTGGGCTGAGTGACGGCGGCGAGATGCGCCATGAGCGAGGCGGCATCGCCCGCAGGCAGCTTCTTGACGTCAAAGAAGCGGGTGACGCGGCCCAGAAATTCGGACGGATGGAAGTTATTCAACCCGAAGACGACGCGGTGCGTGGGCAGAATGGTGATGCCGGGCGCGTCCATATTGACGAAGGTCATCATCATGGCGGCCTCAGCGAAGGCCGGCGCCGGCAGTTTGCCCTTGGCCGGGGTGGGCGGCGTCAGCTCCTTGCCCAGCTCGGCGGCGCGCTCTTTGGCATAGGCGACGGAGGTCTCGTAGCGGTGGTGGCCGTCGGCGATAATAAGCTTCTTGTCTGCCATCACGGCGCAGACTTTGGCGATGGTCTTCGGATCGGCGATCTTCCAGAGGCGGTGAATCACGCCGTACTCATCGGTCACTTCCACATCGGGCGCGGAGGTGCCGGCCAGCAGCTTGTCGGCGGCGAATTCGGGATCGGAGTAGAGCAGGTAGATCTGTTCGCAGTAGGCGCGGGTAGCTTTGAAGAGGTTCAGGCGGTCGGACTTCGGCTTGGAGAGCGTCTGCTCATGCCGGTAGATGACCTCTTCCGCATAGTCATAGAGCTGGCCGAGCGCGATGAAACCGCGGCGCTCGCGCACTTCGTCAGAGCCGGGAACGGTGTAGGTCTGGCTGTAGGTGTAGATGGCCGGTTCAGCCTCTTCCTTCAGCACGCCCTCCTTGCGCCAGGCGGCCAGGTCGGCGGCGGCGCGGGTGTAGACGTTGTTGCTCTCATCGTCGCCGGGCTCGCCCTTGCCCAGAATGACGCGCACCAGGTTGTAGGGGCTGCGGTCGTAGTACTTCTGCTGCATCGCGGGCGAAATCTTGTCGTACGGCTGGGTTACTACGTCCACGGTTTCGACTTTGGCGGGGTTGTAACGCAGTGCGCGGAAAGGATAGATGGCTGCCATGCGGCTGGACGTACTCCGAGCTGGGATTTGAGCGCCGCAGCGAAAGGAGAAGCTCCGAGCAGGCGAACGCGCTTTTCTTATTGTAAACCCGGATGGGGAGGGGGATGGTGAACGAAGGAGAGCGGTGGTGAGGGGAGATTTGCGCGCGTCGCGCGGCCGTCGCTACCTGCCCCAGCGAACAAAGTGCCGTTCGCCGGGGACCCCGTTCGCGACGCTATCCCACATCTCCGCGATGAGGCCGCGTAGATAGGGGGCACCCGGCTTAGGAGCCGCTGGAGCCTGCGCCGGTATGCGAAAATGGCGCTGGAGGTTACGCCCTGTACTCTGACTGGACTAACGCTCTGCCGTTGCATAATTTCATGCTGCAGGACGCAGTTGGCAGCCTGATGGCCGTGCCGGCCTTCGCGGGCGTGTTCTATGCGCCGGGATACCTGCTGGCCTACGTGCTCGATCTCTTCGGCTTCAGGAAGATGGAGTTTGCAGAGCGCTCGCTCTGGGCGATTGCCTGCTCGTTCAGCATGGCGCCGCTGTTGGCGTATCTGCTGGGGCGGAGCGCCGGGCTGAGCGGCATTGGCTGGCTGCTGCTGGGCGTGTCTCTGCTCACCTTGCTTTTGCTGTGGAAGCGGAGCGCAGCATGGAGCAGCCGTGACCGCTGGGCGACGGCTTTGCTGGCGGGCGGCTGGACTGCGTTTGTGCTGCTGATGCTGGTGGACCTGCAGGTGGGCGGCAAACTTTTCTTCAGCGTGGTGATGGCCGATGAGAGTTACCGCATTGCGTTTACCCAGGCGGTGCTGCGGACGGGCGTGCCCCCGGCGAATCCGCTGTACCTCTCCGGCTCGCCGGCGCCGATGCACTACTACTACTTCTGGTATGTGCTGTGCGCGGCGGTAGCGAAGCTGGCGCATGTGTCCGCGCGGCAGTCATTCATTGCCAGCTGCATCTGGGCAGGGTTCGGCCTGATGGTGACCGTGCAGCTGTACACCCGCTGCTTCTTCCGCTGGGAGCGCAGGCAGCGCTGGATCGCGCTGGGCCTGCTCTTCGTCACGGGCGCGGACCTGGTTCCTGCGCTGGGCAATGCGATTCTGCAATCCGGACTGAATGGCGACATCGAGTGGTGGTCGGTTGACCCGATTGATGCATGGCCCGATTCGCTGCTGTGGGTGCCGCACCATGTGGCGAGTGTGGTCTGCTGCCTGCTGGGATTTTTATTTCTGTGGAAGACGCTGGGCGCGATTCGCCCACGGGACCGAGGGTGGGCGATTGGCCTCGCGGGGGTCGCGTTCGCCAGTGCGTTCGGATTGTCGATCTATGTTGCGTTCGGCTTTGCGCTGTTGATGTGCTCGTGGCTGCTGTGGATCGTGGTGAAGCAGCATGGCCGGCATCCGGAGATATGGCGGCGTGCGCTGCTCATCGGCGGCCTGAGCGGGGTTCTGCTGCTGCCGTTTCTGCTGGAGTTGCTGGGCGGCCATAAGGCAGCCAGTGCGGGAGCTGCCCCGGCGCATATGTTCTCACTCAGCGTGCGGCGGTTAATTGATTCCGGCCTGCTTACCGGGCTGCCGGTGTTCCGTGGGTTGAATCAGGCGCATCCCGTGCTGCTGGACCAGACGCTGCGCCTGCTGCTGTTACTGCCCGGCCTGGCGATGGAGCTGGGAGTCTACGGCGCGATCCTGGTGTACCTGATTGCGGCCAGGCGGCGCGGTCAGTTGCCGCCCGATGAAGCACGCGACACGGCGCTCTTCTTCAGCCTGTGCGGATTGATCGTGGTGTCGTTCCTTAGCTCATCGGTCATCAGCAATAACGATTTCGGCTACCGTGCCGTGATGCTGCCGCAGTTCTTCTTCACCCTGCTGGCGGCCGATGTGCTGGGTGCATGGCGGTTGAAGAAAAATGATGGCCCGCTGGGCGCTACTCCCGCGCGACGCAGGGTGGTGTATAGTCTGCTGGCGCTGGGAATTGCGGGGTCTGTCTGCGGAGCCGTGCTGCTGCGGGCGTGGCTGCCGCTGGAATCGCGCCACGCCGAGTTTGGTTTCAGCCAGCTGCCGACTGACGGCTACCGCATGCGCACTGCGTTTGAGATGCTGGATCGCATTGCGCCGCAGAATGCCGTGGTGAGCTTTGCGGCTATCGATCCCGCAAGCGACCAGCAGGCGGATGAGGTGATGTCGCCGAGCAAATTCTTTCAGCGGATGCTGGTGATGAATACCGGCAGGCAGATGCTGAATGCTGAGATGGAGTGCGGCAGCCAGTTTGGCGGCGACCCGGCGGCCTGCCCGGCGATTCAGCAGGCCACCGCGCAGTTGTACGCTGTACCCGCGCCCAGCGGCGAGTGGGCACAGCAGTACTGCAACCGCTTCGGCGCGCAATATCTGCTGCTCGACCATTGGGATAAGCTAGCGGGCAGCAGTGCGGGATGGCCGGTTGAGCTGCCGGTGACGGCGCAGCAGCCGGGGTTCAAGATTTTCCAGTGCGCTGGAAAATAAAGCGGTGAGAGCCGCGGAAGAACAGATTGACGTAAAGTGGTGAAATGCTGCATCCAACTGGATGGGCAGAGATTAATGCGGACTATGAAGCTACAGCAACGGTTCTGGATCACGGCGTGCGTGGTGCTTGGTCTGGGCGCAGGCGCCCACGCACAGAGCAGCCCGCCGCTCACCGTGGATCGCGATCCGGTGGCTGCGCCTGCAGGCGACGTGCCTGCTGCCGGGGCGGCACAGTCCAATGCGCCAGTGGGGACGGTGGCGCGCTCCGGCAACGGTCAGTTTGTGCTGCGGCAGAACACGGGTGAGGTGGTGCTGAACGCCACGGTGATCGATCAGAACCAGCATCTGGTGGAGAACCTGGACAAGTCAGCTTTTCGCGTGACCGAAGACGGCGTGCCGCAGACCATCCTCGGGTTCCGGCATGAAGATATTCCGGTCTCCCTCGGCATCCTGATCGATAGCTCCGGCTCGATGTACAACAAGGTGGATGCGGTGCGCACAGCGGCGATGGATCTGATTCGGGCTTCCAATGCGCAGGACGAGACCTTCATTGTGAACTTTTCGGATGAGGCCTGGATCGATCAGGATCTCACGTCAGACGTGAACAAACTGAGTGACGCGCTGACTCTGTTTCATGTCGCCGGTGGAACCGCCATCTACGATGCGGTGGTGGAATCGGCCGATCACCTGGCGCGCTTCGCCAGGAAGCCCAAGCAGGTGCTGCTGGTGATTACCGATGGCGACGACCGCGACTCGACCGCGACGCTGGACTCCGCAATTCACCGGGTACAGGATATGGATGGCCCGGTCGTATATTGCATTGGCCTGCTGTTCGGTTCTGACGATATGGACCGTTCCTCGCGCAAGCATTCGCAACACGTGCTGCAGAACCTGGCTGACCAGACCGGCGGGCTGGCCTTCTTTCCGCGCAATGTGGATGAGGTGGACGCGATCACCCATGAGGTGGCGCAGGATATCCGCAGCCAGTACACCATTGCGTATCACTCCACGCGCCCTTATACGGAGCCCGGCTATCGCGAGATTCATGTGGACGCGAAGGCGAAGGGCTATGCGAAGCTTTCCGTCAGGACACGCAGCGGCTACTATCCGAAGCCGCCCGGCGACGCCGCTGCGGGCACGAATCTGAAGGATCAGCAGCAGAAGTAGGGCGCGGGATTCTGCTGCTCCGTTATCATCGCCTATACGCTTTTCTCCATTGCGTTGATGCCTATGAACGAATCGTTGAGCCGTGAGGTACAGGAGCTGGTGCAGCGCGTGCGCGGCGGTGACGTGCGTTCGCTGGCGCGCGCAGTCTCTGTGGTGGAGCAGGGCGGGCTTGCTGCGATGGCGGTGCTGAGCGCGTGCTATGCCACAAATAAAACGGGAACGGCACAGCGCATCGGGTTCACCGGGCCGCCGGGTGCGGGCAAGAGCACGCTGGTGGATCGCTATGCACGGCTGCTGCGTTCGCAGGGACAGACGGTGGGCGTGGTCGCGGTTGATCCGACCAGTCCATTCCATGGCGGCGCAATCCTGGGCGACCGCATCCGAATGCAGGGGGAGGAGGATGATGGCCTCTACATCCGCAGCGTAGCCACGCGGGGTACGCTGGGCGGGCTGGCGGCGGCGACGGCAGATATTTGTACGGTGATTGAGGCCAGCGGCAAGAGCCATCTACTGATTGAGACGGTTGGCGTTGGCCAGGATGAGGTGGAGATTGCACGTCTGGCGGATGTGACCGTGGTGGTGCTGGTGCCCGGGATGGGCGATGACGTGCAGAGCATCAAGGCCGGACTGATGGAGATCGCCGACATCTTTGTGGTGAACAAGTGTGACCGCGAGGGCGCGGAGCAGGTGGAGAGCGACCTGCGCGCCATGCAGTCGCTGGCCGCGGAACATGCGGCGTGGGTGCCGCCGATTGTGCGGACCACGGCCATCACGGCTGAGGGTGTAGCGGCATTGCAGGAACAGATTGCAGCGTGCATCGCGCAGCGTCCGCCGGATGGAAGTGCGCGTCTCTCGTGGGGGCCGCGCCTGCTGCAGATGGCGCAGCGTGAGGTTCTGTGCTCCGCTGCGACACATGGCGTAAATGCTGCTGCCATGGAAGTGCACGCGGCGGAGGTGGCTGCGGGCGCGAATCCCTATGATCTGGTGCAGAGGATTGTGGCGGGAGCAACCGGCGCGGGGATGCGGCTCGACCATCTCGGCATCGCGGTGAAGAGCATTGCGCAGGCGAAGCAGTTTTACCAGGCGATGGGCCTGCGCGTGGAACACGAGGAGACGGTGGAGCATGAGCAGGTGAAGACGGCCATGCTGCCGCTGGGCGAATCGCGGATTGAGCTGCTGGAGCCGACGGCGGCGGAATCTGTCATTGGCCGGTATCTGGAGAAACGCGGCGAGGGCCTGCACCATATCGCGGTGCAGGTGCCGGATGTGGATGCGTCGATGCGCGAGATGCTGGCCGCGGGTGTGCGGCTGGTGAACGCCGAGGTCAAACGCGGGGCGGGCGGACATCGCTACTTCTTTGTGCATCCGGCCAGTACCGGCGGCGTGCTGCTGGAGATTGTGGGAGCGGAGAAGTCATGAAGATTCTGCTGATGGATCTCTGCGGTGCAGGCGGCACGCTGGCGTTGGCGGAGAGCGAACGGCAGTCTGCGGTGATGGCGGCATCGGCTCTGGCTCCGCGCAGTGCCGCGGCCACGCTGCTGCCGGCGGTGCGACAGCTGCTGGCGGGGGCCGGCGTGGAGCTGAAGCAGCTTGCTGCCATCGCGATTGTGCATGGCCCGGGATCGTTTACCGGCGTCCGCATCGGCGTGAGTGCGGCTAAGGGATTGAGCGAGGGCGCGGGTGTGCCGGTGGTGGCGGTCTCGCGGCTGGCGGTGCTGGCTTCGCTTTGCCCGGGCAGCGGCTATGCCGTGCTGGATGCCGGGCGAGGCGAGTTCTACGTGCGCAGCAGCGACGGCAACGAAGCCATGATGACGCGGGCCGAGCTGGCCGCCGCATTGGCCGAGACGCCGGGAAGCCTCTGCGCATGTGAATCGCGTGTGGCGGAGGCCTTGGCGGAGTTCAACCCTGCGCTGGCTGCAGAGCCGACGGCGGCAGACGCCTATGCTCTGGCGGCGCAAAGGGTGGAAGCAGCTGATTTTGCTGATACCGCAGTGCTGGACGCGAACTATCTGCGCCGCGCGGATGCAGAGATGCTGGAAAAGCAGCGGGCCGCGATGGCGGGGCGGGTGGGAGCGCATTGATCCGGCCGGCGCGGCTGGAGGATTTGGAGGCCATTGTCGCGCTGGAGCGCAGTGTGCCGGAGGTAGGTCACTGGCCCGCCACGGCCTACGGGGAGATGCTGCAGCCGCAGGACGGCTCGGCCGCTCTGCAGCGCCGGATCTATGTGGACGAGGAGGCCGGGATACGCGGCTTCATCGTGATGACGCTGCTCCGCCATGGCGATGGGGGGCACGCGGAGATTGAGAATCTTGCCGTTGCGGCTACCGCCCGGCGGCAGGGAATCGCCCGCGGGCTGTGCCGTGCCGCCATGCAGGATGCCCGGCAGGCCGGCCTGGGCGGCGTGGAGCTGGAGGTGCGAGCCACGAATGCTGCCGCCAAGACGCTTTATTTTGGTCTGGGATTTGAGACAACCGGCATCCGGGCGGATTACTATACGAATCCGAAGGAAGACGCCTGTCTGCTGCGGGTCACGCTGGATGCAAGTTAAAGCGGGCATGGGACTTATAATGAGGGGCGATGGTTAAAGACGGTTATTTCTACGGCCTTGGGCTCCTGATTACTGCGGGAGCGGCCTGGTATCTGATGCATTCGCGCGGTATGACGGGCATTATCGTGCTGCTTGCCATTTTTTTCCTTTGGTTCTTCCGCGACCCGAAGCGCACCATTTCCACGGAAGAAGACATCGCGGTATCGCCGGCTGACGGCAAGGTGACGGACTGCGAGTGGATACAGACGGAGCATGGCCCGCGGCTGCGCCTCAGCATTTTTCTGAGCGTCTTTGACGTCCATGTGAATCGCACGCCTATTGCGGGCACGGTCACGGGAGTGGATTACCGCAAGGGCCAGTTTATGAACGCGATGAATCCTGAGTCTGTGATGTTCAATGAGCAGACGCTGGTGGTGGTGAACGACGGCCGGGTAGAGGTCGCGTTCAAGCTGATCGCGGGCCTGCTGGCGCGGCGCATTGTGTGCCATGTGAAGCCGGGCGACGTGCTGCAGCGCGGCCAGCGCATCGGGCTGATCAAGTTCGGCTCGCGCGTGGATGTGCTGCTGCCGGGCGACGCCCAGTTGCGGGTGCACAAGGGTTCGCGGGTGAAGGGCGGCAGCACGGTTCTGGCCAAGCTCACATTTCCCGCCGCAAGCTAGCCGTACAACATGGAAGCAGCAGGTTCAGAGGGCAGTTTCAGCATGATGCAAGACGAAGAGCAGGCGATTCAGACCCGGCGTGGACGGCGGCGGCGCGGCATGTATATTCTGCCGTCGGTTTTCACGTCGATCAACATCGCTGCCGGGTACTATGCCATCACCCAGAGCCTGCAGGGCTCACTGGCGGCGCCGTGGCACTTTGACCACGCTGCGCTGGCCATTGGCCTGGCGATTCCGTTTGACGCGCTCGACGGACGCATTGCGCGCATGACCGGCACGACGAGTGATTTTGGCCGCGAGCTGGATTCACTGGCCGACGTCATCACCTTCGGCGTCGCGCCCAGCATTCTGGCCTGGTCCTGGGGATTTCGCACGCTGCATATGCTGCCCGACAGCGTTGGCTACCAGAAGCTGATCGCCTTCGGCACCTTCATCAGCTTCATGTTCCTGATCTGCGGAGCGTGCCGGCTGGCGCGCTTCAATATCAGCGTGAATCCGGCGCCTTCCAATCCGGGCCGGCCTGACCGCAAGTACTTCGTCGGCATGCCCATTCCCGGTGCCGCTGGCGCGGTTGCATCCGTGATCCATTTCTTTGACGGCAGCCCCATCTACCAATGGTGGTGGGCGCTGGTGTGGATGATCTTTGTGGGCTGCGTCGGTCTGCTGATGGTGAGCCGCTGGCGTTTCTGGAGCGGCAAAGAGATTAACATGGGCCACCGCCATCCCTTCCAGACGGTGGTACTGGTCGCGGTGGTGATTGCACTGATAGCCCTGAATTCAGAGTGGGCGCTGATCCTGATCTCGCTGGGATATCTTTCCTCCGGTCTGCTGGCGCGGCTGGCCTATAGCTGGCAGCGCAGGCTCGCTGCTCCTCGCAGTGTGTAGTCAAGAAAATTTGCAGAGATTCCTGCCATCGCAAAAGGCAGCGGTATCAAAAGACAGGATTGCGTATGACAACAACCTATAAAGTGGCAATCGTGGGCGCGTCCACGCTGGCAGGTAAAGAGTTGAGCGAGGCGCTGGGCGAGTCGGCCTTTGCCGCGTCAAACTTTGTGCTGCTGGATGCGGATGACGCCGTGGGCAAGCTGGAGACGGTGGCCGACGACGTAACCTTCGTGCGCAAGCTGGAAGCGGAATCATTCGAAGGCGCTGATTTTGTTTTCTTTGCGGGCACACCGCAGACCACGCTGGATCACTGGCGCAAGGCACAGGAGCTGGGCGCTGCGGTGGTGGATATGAGCTTCGCGCTGGAATCCACGCCGGGCATTCCGGTGCGCGCGCCCTGGGTGGCGGAACTGCTGCCTGCAGGCAGTGATGCAACCTCCTCGCCCGATCTGCAGACGCCCGCCGTCGTGGCGGCGCATCCGGCAGCAGTCCTGCTGGCAACGGCGCTGGGGCAGTTGCAGAAGCGTCATGCGGTGAAAAGCGCATCGGCTACCGTGCTGGAACCGGCTTCGCAGTATGGGCGCGAGGCGATGGATGAGCTGCACCAGCAGACGGTGGCGCTGCTCTCCTTCCAGACGCTTCCCAAGGAGATTTACAACACGCAGACGGCATTCAATCTGACGCCGGAGCTGGGCGCGGAATCGAAGCTGCGGCTGGCGGAGAGTGAGCGGCGCATCCGGCGGCACTTCGCCGCACTGGCCGGGAACACGCTGCCCGCGCCCGCGCTGCAACTTGCCCATGCGGCTTCGTTCCACGGAACCATTGCGTCCGTGCTGGTGGAACTGGAGAATCCTGCGAGCGAAGAAGAGATGGCTGCGGCGCTGGATGGCGAGCACATGGATGTGTTGCTCGATGAGACGGAGCCGCCGACCAACCTGAGCGTGGCCGGACAGGCGAATATCCAGGTGCGGGTGCGGCCGGAGCCGCCTTCCTCCACGCCCGGCACAGGGCGCAGCACGCGTTACTGGCTGTGGATCGCGGCGGATAATTTGAAGCTGGCCGCGCTCAACGCCATTGCCTGTGCTGCGGAGCTGGCGCGCCTGCGGCCACAGGGCAAGGTGCAGTAAGCAGACGGTATTGACCATCTGAACAATAAGCAGCGGGATACACGGAAAAATTCACCGGTAATTCACAGGCATCCTGCGGAGATCTTGCGGCAGAATGAAATCTGCTCTGAACGATTCTTCGCGGCCTGCCTCCACAGGACATTGGCCGTACCTCTGCGCAGGCAGCAGTGCGGCCAACGAAGAATCATCCTTGAGACCACGCTAGAATATTAATGCAGTGAGCCGGCACGCAAGGGTTCACAATAAAAGACGATTGCATCTCAAGTGCAGGCGTGCCGGATTGTTCGTCGGCAAGGAGAAATAAGTGCCACGTATCCACTTCCAGCAGCAGCTGGCGGAGCTGAAAGAGAAGCTGCTTGCCATGGCGATGCTGTCGCAGCGCGCCCTGGAGACATCCGTGGAAGCTTATCTGAATCGCGATTCAGCGCTCGCGGAATCGGTGAGTGAGATTGAGACCGCCATTAATATGTATGAGCGCGAAGTGAGCGAGATGGCCTATGAGCTGCTGGCCAAAGAACAGCCCATGGCGATTGACCTGCGCTTCATTCTCTCGGTCATCAAGATCAATGCCGATCTGGAGCGGGTGGGCGACCAGTCCATCAATATCGCGGAGCGCGTGGCCACGCTGAAGGACCTGCCAAAGCTGAATATGCCGGACGATATCAGCCGCATCCGCAAGATGGGCGAGCACGCCGGGCGCATGATCAGCACGTCAATCCAGGCGCTGCTGGAGGCGGATGCGCAACTGGCGGAGACGATCCTGACGATGGATGATGAGATTGATGCGATGAACGTGCAGGCGCAGACCTCCATGATGAAGGTGATGGAGACCAGTCCGGCCGAGGTGACGCAGGCGCTGAACGCGGTGATTGTGGCCCGCAATCTGGAGCGTGCCGCCGACCATGCGACGAATATCGCTGAGGACGTGATCTTCTGGGTGCACGGCAGCGATGTGCGCCACCGTCTGAGCCTGGCGGACGCGGACTAAGCGCCGCGCCTTGACGGGCCGGAGTAGCCCAATTACCCTTGATGAGATGAGCATTCTTCCCATCCAGGCATGTCCGTGTCGCACATTCTGTTGTGGAATGTAGCGCTGCTGCCTGTAGCTGAGAAAAATCCAACCGGATTCCAAGACTCATCACAAGACAGAAAGCGCCCACGGTCAAAACGTGGGCTTTGTTCTTTCAACTCGCGAAAAGGAAACTTCACCCATGAGCAGTACAGAAGCCACCCCTGTCAACTCCGCCGCCGGTAAGCCGGCGAAAGAAACCAAGGCGCAGAAGTCTGAGCGTCTGAAGCTCGAAAAGAATCCGTGGGAGGCCTGGCAGGAGGTGCGCGAGTTCGCGCGCCAGGGCATTGAAAGCGTGCTGCCGGAGTGGGCCGGTTTCTACTTCAAGTGGTGGGGCATCTACACCCAGGGCGACGGCGTGGGCGCGGTGGGCGGCGTGGGCGGCGAAGGCAAGGCGACCGAATACTTCATGATGCGGATCGGCATTCCCAACGGCATTGTGAAGTCGCACCAGCTGCGCGGCATCGCGGAGATTGTGGCGAACCATGCGCGCGGCATTGCAGACATCACCACCCGCCAGAATATCCAGATGCACTGGCTGACGATTGAATCGCTGCCCGTGGTGGTGGATATGCTGGAGAAGCTTGGGCTGAGCCCGAAGGGCGCGTGCGGCGACGTGGTGCGCAACGTGACCGGCTCTCCGCTGGCCGGCGTGGAACGCGGCGAGATACTGGATGCATCGCCTCTGGCCATCAAGGTGGCGCACCATCTGACGGCGAATCCGGCGTACTTCAATCTGCCGCGCAAGTTCAAGATCGCCATCACCGGTTCGACCACGTGGGACTGCTATCCCGAGATTAATGACATTGGCCTGACGCCCTCTACGCGCGAGGTGAATGGCACGCAGGAGATTGGCTACTCGCTGCGCGTGGGCGGCGGTTTGTCGCGCGAGCCGCATATCGCCGTGCGTCTGAACTGTTTTGTGCCTCAGGACAAGGCCGAGGCCGTGGTGTATGCCGTGGCCGATATCTTCCGCGAGCAGATGGGGCTGCGCGAGAGCCGTACGCAGGCGCGCATGAAGTATCTCTTCCTGAAGCAGGGCTGGACGGCGGAAAAGTTTCTGGCGGAGCTGGAAGCAAAGCTCGGCTACAAGCTCGATCCCGCCGGACAGGAGAATGTGCCGGACGACGTCTACCGCGATCACGCCGGGATTCATCCGCAGAAGCAGGAGGGGCTGAGCTACGTCGGTGCCTCTGTGCTGCGCGGGCGCATGACCGCAGAGCAGATGAGCGCAGTGGCCGACCTGGCTGAGCGTTACGGCTCGGGCGAGATTCGCTGCACCGTGATGCAGAACTTCGTGATCATCAACGTGCCCAATGCGAAGACACAGGAGCTGGCGGCAGAGCTGCGGAAGATTGGCATTGAGGTGCAGGGAACGAACTTCTTCCGCGGCACGGTGGCCTGCACCGGCACCGAGTTCTGCAAACTGGCCATCACCGAGACCAAGGGTTTTGCCAAGTGGCTGGTGGAAGAGATGGAAGGGCGCATGCCGGGATTTGATCAGCAACTGCGCATCAACGTGACCGGATGCCCGAACAGTTGCGGGCAGTCGTGGATCGCGGATATCGGGCTGGAAGGCAAGAAGATTAAGCAGGACGGCGTGATGCAGGATGCGTACTACTTTGCCGTGGGCGGTGCGCTGGGCGAGCACGCGGGCATCGCGCGGCAGATCGGTTTCCGCGCTCTGGTGCAGGATGTGCCGCAGGCGATTGAGCGCCTGCTGGGCGGCTATCTGCAGCAGCGCAGCGAGGGCGAAAATCTGCGCGCGTACTTCCGCCGCAAGAGCGATGAAGAGCTGCGCACGCTGATTGCCGGGCAGCAAGTGGAAGCGATTGAGCATGACAAGCCGACGGGGCGTCCCCCGGCGGGAGTGAATTAATCGGTTGTATCTGGATACATGATGAGCCTGTTTCCCATCTTCCTGAAGCTCGCTGGCCGGCCCTGCGTTGTGGTCGGAGCGGGCACGATTGCCGAGTCAAAGATCCGCAGCCTGCTGGATGCAGAGGCGCGGGTGACGGTGATTGCGCCGGAGGCTTTGCCCGCTGTGGCAGAGCTTGCGAGTGCAGGAGAGATTGTGTGGGAGCGGCGTGAGTATTGCGCGGGCGATTTGGAGGGGGCGTTTCTGGCGGTGGCGGGAACGGCGACCCCGGAGGTGAATCGGGCGGTGTTTGCCGAGGCGCGCGACCGCGACATTCTATGCAACGCGGTGGATGATCCACCGTTCTGTGATTTTTATTTTCCATCGGTGGTGAAGCGCGGCGATCTGCAGATTGCGATCTCGACGGCTGGCGAAAGTCCGGCGCTGGCCATGCGGCTGCGCAAGGAGATCAATGCGGCTCTGCCCGCCGATGGCGCGGAATGGCTGATGGAGCTGGGCCGCCTGCGGCGTGAGGTGATCGCTGCCGAGCCGCAGAGCGAAGAGCGTAAGCTGCTGCTGCACAATCTGGCGGAGCGCAGTGTGTGCGGTGCGGAGTTCTGCCCGTCACGCAAACTGGCGCGCGACCACGCAGCAAAAGTGAAGGTGACGCGATGAGCAGGGTACGTGGCATTCCGGAGACGGTAGCGCGCAAGGGCGTGGTCTACCTGGTCGGCGCCGGGCCCGGCGATCCTGAGCTGCTGACGCTGCGCGCTGCGCGCCTGCTGGCCACGGCCGATGTGGTGCTGCATGACGACCTGGTACCGCAACAGTTGCTGGCGATGGTGCATCCGCTGGCGCTGCTGACCAATGTGGGCAAGCGTTGCGGCCGCGCGCGCGTGACGCAGAGCGAGATTCACGCGCTGATGATCGATGCTGCGCGCAATAACCTGAGTGTGGTGCGGCTGAAGTCGGGCGACCCGCTCATCTTTGGGCGTGCGGGTGAAGAGTTGCAGGCACTGCGCGAGGCGCGGGTTGAGTTTGCTGTGGTGCCCGGCGTGACGGCTGCCGCGGCTGCTGCGGCCAGCATTGGCCTTTCCCTGACGGACCGCAGACACGCATCCAAGCTGATCTTCGCCAGCGCGCACTATGCTGCCAGCAAGGATCAGGCTGCGCCCATTTTTGCTGAGGCTCCACCACAGGATGCGACGCTGCTGATCTACATGCCCGGGCGGAATTTTTCTTCGATTGCGGCGGAGCTTGCACGCCATGGCTTCGCGGTGGATATGCCTTGTTGTTGTATCTCACATGCAGCTTGCCCCGAGCAGCAGGTGAAGGCGACAACGCTTCAATTCCTGTCAACTCTGGAACCAGGCCCCGCTCCCGTAATTCTGATGATTGGCCGCGCCCTTGCCGGTGCGCTCGAACAGCAGCAGAAGACGGGCGAGGTCTCCAGCGATACCGTCAAGGAATTTGAAAGAGAAATCGGCTTCGCTCTCCAGCAATAAGCGAAGCGCGCATGGCGCGCGTTTCGCTTCCAGCCCAAGGAGACGATTCGCATGAGTGCAGAAATTTCAACAAAGAAAAACTGGTTTGCCACCATCTCTCTGGATGCGTGGGCGGTAACGCTGGCATTGTTGCTGGCCCTTCTGGTGCGCCTCGGCGTGATCAGTAAGGTGGCCTGGTAGCAATGCCCGCCGCCTGATTGAGCTACGACCAAATCACACCTCACTCACACAAGACATCTATAGGAGAAAGATCATGGCTACGAATACATCTGTTATTCCATCTGCATCAACCGGCCAAGGCGTTTTCAAGACGCTGCTGCAAACCATTCCCGGCATATTGCTGCTCGCGGTTGTGGGCTATGCAGGAAAATTCATTGAGCAGTTCATCGGCCGCTACGGCAAGGCGCATCATCTGACACTGCCGAATATTGAATATGTATTGTGGGCCATTCTCATTGGACTGCTCATCGCAAATACTGTCGGCGTGCCGAGACCGTTTCGCGCAGGCGTGGCGACGTACGACTTCTGGCTCAAGGTTGGCATCGTATTGCTGGGTGCGCGTTTTCTGCTCGGCGACATACGGCATCTGGGCGGAATCAGCCTGCTGCTGGTGCTGCTTGAACTGGCGCTGGCGCTTTCGCTGATGACACTGCTGGGGCGCATCTTTAATCTTAAGCCGAAGCTGGCAACGTTGCTGGCGGTGGGCTCGTCCATCTGCGGCGTGTCTGCCATTATCGCTACGCAGGGCGCGATTGATGCGGATGAGGAGGATTCGTCGTATGCGATTGCGGCGATTCTTGCGGTTGGCGCGGTGTCGCTCTTTCTCTTCCCGCTCATTGGCCATGCGATTCACCTGAGCGATCATGCGTATGGGCTGTGGGCCGGACTGGGAATTGACAACACGGCGGAGGCCACTGCGGCAGGCGCGCTCTACTCCGACGCGGCGGGTAAGCTGGCTGTGCTGGCAAAAGGAACACGCAATGCATTCATCGGCTTCATCGTACTCGGTTACGCGGTCTACTGGGCGTCTAAGGGACAGGCGAAGGTGGTGGAGCACAAGGCAAAGTTTCTTTGGCAGAAGTTTCCGAAGTTCGTGCTGGGCTTTTTGATCGTGTCTGCGCTGGCTTCTACATCGTTCTTTATAAAACCGCAGATCGCGGCAATCGGGAATCTGTCGCGATGGGCATTTTTGTTGACGTTTGCCGGCGTTGGGTTGCGCACTAATCTGCGCGAGCTGACCAAACAGGGGGCCAGGCCGCTCCTGGTCGGTGTGATCGGCGAAGTGGCGATTGCGGCGATCACGCTGGCGCTGGTCTTTGGAGCAGACAAGCTGTTCACGTTGTAATGCGTGCCAGCAGCAATGGCTTTGGGCACACACCAGTGCTGAGGCCATTGCTGCTTCAATGCGCATAGATGCGATAGGGCAGAGCGCGCTGCTGAAACTCTTTGAGCGCGGGTTGCCACGATGCGGCGATTGCCTGTGGATCGCCGGTGCGCCGGAGTGCGTCCATGGTGGCGTCATTGGCGATGAGCGTTGCACACTTCTCCAGCTGAAACTGTGCGGGATAGAGCTTGTGCAGCGCGCTGATGAGTTCGATGCCGAGCTCCGGCGCATCCAGCACGTTGCGGTCAGTGAGTGTGATGTGGATGCCTTCGCAACCGGTGGTGCACAGATAGGGCTTGGTTGCGGTGAAGTGGGCCGGAGCGAAGCTGACGCCGGGGATATGCCGTGCATTGAGGTAGACAGCGAACTGGTGACCATCCATCCACTCCGCGCCGATCTGCTCAAAGGGTGATGCCGTGCCGCGGCCGACGGAGACATTGGCGGTTTCCAGCAGCGCAACGCCGGGGTAAAGCGCAGCGGCGGTCATATTGCGCAGGTTGGGCGAGGGGTTGGTCCAGGGCAGGGAGGTGTCATTGAACCAGTCGGCCCGCTGCCAGCCCTGCATGGGCACTACCGTCAGCCGCGCGCCGAGATGATTTTCGCCGTTCATGTACTGCGCGAGTTCGCCGAGCGTGAGGCTATGACGAACGGGGATCGGCATGAAATCGGTGTAGCTCTCTTTGCCCGCGTCAGAGACGGGGCCCTGTGCCGCGATTCCGTTGATGAGATTGGGGCGGTCGAGGATGATGACGTCGATGCCGGCTTTGGCGGCGGCTTCAAGAAAATATCCAACGACAGTTTCGTAGGTGTAAAAGCGCACCCCTGCGTCCTGCAGGTCGATGACGACGGCATCGAGCTTGCGCAACGCGTCGACGGAGGGGCGGCGCTGTTCGTCCTTTGCGCCGTAGAGCGAGACGACAGGCAGGCCGGTGGCTTTGTCAGTCGAGTTGGTGATGTCGGTGGTGTCAACCGCGCCTGCGATGCCATGCTCGGGAGAGAAGAGCGTGATGAGTTTTGCGCCGGAGATAAATTTCGCGAGGTCGGTGTTGAGAACATCGATGGTGCGGTGGCCCTGAGCGTCGAGGCCGGTCTGGTTGGTGAGCAGACCGAGGCGGAGGTTACTGTTGTGCTTCGCGGCGAGTGTTTGCAGTTGGGCAAAGTGGGTGGCTTCGAGAACGTCGATGCCGGTGAGGACGAGAGGCTTAGGATAGCCGACGGCAGCTGCGGCAACAGTGGCGATCTCACTGCGCAGTTTGTTGATGGAAGGGCCGCCGTTGGGATGGACTCGATTGGTAAGAATGATGACGTAGGTGTCGCTCTGCGGGTCCATCCACAGCGAGGTGCCTGTGAAGCCAGTGTGACCGAAGGAGTCGACGGGGAATATAGTGCCGCGTGTGCTGGAGAAGGCGGTGTCGATGTCCCAGCCAATGCCGCGGAGGTCTGTTTTGTCTGCGGGCGATTGCGGATGCGACATGAACTGGAGCGAAACTTGCGAGAGCGGGAAGGTGCCGGTGCCGCGAGTGAGTTTGTCCAGCAGTGCCTGCGCATAGATGGCAACGTCCGCCGCGGTCGAGAAGAGACCGGCATCGCCGGCGACGCCGCCCATGCGTCGCGCGGTGGGGTCATGCACCACGCCACGGAGCATGTTGCCGTTCTCGTCATAGGCCGTGGGCGCGATGTTTGGTATCCACGTGGCGGGCGGCAGGAAGCGCGTGTGATCCATGTGCAGCGGCTGGTAGATGTGTGCGGCGGCGTAGGCGTCAAGCGTGGTGCCGGTCAGGGTTTCGATGAGTTGCTGCAGTACGACATAGTTGATGTCGCTGTAGACGAAGGCGCTGCCGGGCACGGATTTCAATTCGGAAGAGTCGGCGCGACGGAAGCCTTCTTCTTTGCCTGCCCATTTATCTTTCAGGTCAAGATCGGGCGGCAGGCCGGAGTAGTGTGTGGCCAGCTCGCGAATCGTGACTGCTTGCTTGCCGTTGGCTGCAAAGGCAGAAATGTATTTTGCGACGGGATCGTCGAAGCTGAAGCGATGCTCTTCGTAGAGCTGCATCAGCGCGGTCGCGGTGGCGAGGCACTTGGTGAGCGAGGCCATGTCGAAGATGGTGTCTTCCGTCATCGGCTCAAGGTGCTGCGCATGGGCAATCTCCAGCGAGCGGTTGCCGTAGGCCTTGTGGAAGACGATGTGGCCGCCGTTGCCAATGACGACGACTGCGCCAGGAATCTGATGCTCTGCGATGGCCTTCTGCACCAGGCTGTCAATCTGCGTGGCCGCGCTGCCACCGGGTGCGAATGCAGTCTGCGCATGCGCGGTGTGGGTTGCGGCAAGCAGAAGAAGTACGGAGACAGCAGTCTTCGCGCGCGCCGTGCTGGACGAGCCGAAGAGCAGGCTGGCGATATAGCCGAGCACGAAGGTGACAATGGATCCGATGAGGACGTACCACGTCCACGCAATGAGCGGAAGCGCGATGTGGTGGCCGGAGATGGTGATGCCGAGCGTGTGCGTCTGCCGTATCCAGAGTGCGATGTTCAGCGCGAAGCCGCTGACCATACCGACAATTGCGCCCGGCTGATTGGCGCGCCGGGTGATTGTGCCCAGCAGAAAGACTCCAAGCAGCGAGCCGTAGGCGACAGAAGCGATGGAGAGTCCGATCTCTACCACGTGGCCTCCGCCGCGCGAGAGCAGCGCGAGTGCGAAGAGCACAAGCGCCCACATCACGGTCGACGCACGCGAAATCATGCTGCGTTCGCCGTCGCTGGCCTGTGGCCGCCAGCGCAGGTAGAAATCGAACACCGTAGTGGAGGAGAGCGAGTTCAGCGCGGCGCTCAGGTTTGACATGGCGGCGGCCAGTATCGCAGCGACCAGCAGACCGGCGGCGCCGATGGGCATCTGCTGCACGATGAAGGTGGGGAAGATGCGGTCCGCGCTGGCGAAGGGAACTGCCGCCGGACGCTGCAGGTAGTACACGTACAGACCTGCGCCGATCAGCAGGAAGAGCGTGAACTGCATCAGAATGACGACGCCGCTGGAGAGCAGGGCGATACGGGACTGGCGCAGATTTTTTGCGACCAGCAGCCGCTGCACCATCAGTTGATCCGTTCCGTGGCTGGCCATGGTCAGGAAGGTGCCGCCCAGCACTCCGGCCCAGAAGGTGTAGGTCTGGGAGAGGCTGAAGGCGAAGTGGAGCACGCGGAGTTTGCCCGCGCTGCCGGCGATGTGGTGGATGGCGGTCCAGCCGCCGTCGACGTGGTGCCCCAGCGTCCACAGCGCCACGAAGGTGCCGCCGACGTAGATGAACATCTGCACCACGTCTGTCCAGATGACCGCGGCGATGCCGCCTTCAAAGGTGTAAATGAGCGTGAGCAGCGTGATGATGGCGATGGAGAGCACATCGCGGGTGCCGATGGCGATGCCGACGACGATGGAGACGGCGAAGACGCGCACGCCTTCAGCCGCTGCGCGCGTGATGAGGAAGAGCAGAGCGGTTATCTTGTGCAGCGCATTGCCAAAGCGGCGTTCGATGAGCTGGTAGGCGGTGTAGAGTTCGCCTTGGAAATACTTCGGCAGAAAAATAGTGCAGACCACGATGCGGCCGATCAAGTAGCCGAAGACGATCTGCAGGAAACCGAAATCTCCGGCGAAGGCGACGCCGGGAACGCTGATGATGGTGAGCGTGCTGGTCTCCGCCGAGACGATGGAGAGCGCGATGGCCCACCAGGGAATGGTGCCGTTGCCCAGGAAGTAGGACTTCAGGCTGCGGTCGCCGCTGCGGAAACGCAGGCCGAAGACGGTGATGGCGACCAGGTAGATGAGGATGAGAACGAGGTCGGCCGGACGCAGCCGAATCTCAGGCATGGCAACAGCCAGCGGTACTGTAAATGGCAGAATCAGAGCGGCCCCTCGCGCGCACAAATGCTCGAGTGGTAATGATAACCGCCCACGGGTGGTTTATTGTTCCTGGCGTACGCCGGCAGCGGCGGGCAGGCCGATATCGCCGGGTGCGGGCAGGGTGTGTGAATCATTCCACTGGCGGATGGCGGAGTGAAACTGATCGGCGCGTTCGATCCAGAGCTGCGTCTTCAGGTTGTAGCGCTCGGTTACATTGTGCATCCAGTAGGGGCGGTAAGAGCGCAGCCATGCCTGCTGATACATGTCGCCGAGCAGGCTGTATCCGTCGCGCAGATCGAGCATGCGTCCGTTGATGCCGCCAATCTCACTGAGCTCGTTCGCGAGTGCCGGGCGCTGCGTCTTGTCATTTTGCTCGGCAAGCGCGCGCGCATATCCGGCAGAGATCTCATCGGTAAGCTGGAACTTCAGGCCAATGAAGTCCATGCGGCGCGCGCCGAGCTCCAGCGCGTCAATGGCATCAGTCTCGCGCAGCGGAACTCCGGAGTAGGCGGCGGCGGCGCGTGCCTGTGCGATGAGGGTAATGGCGCGCTCGGCATGCAGACGCAGCTCGTGGGTGTAGGGCCGGATTTTTTCAGCGTACGACATGCCGTCCTTACTCCACGGATCCATCCAGAAGAGACCGTCGCTGCCGTCGCCGACTTTCGCTGTGCCTTTCAGCAGGGCATGCGCCAGGATCATCTCGCGCTGGGCTTCGTCAATGTCGCCGGTGGTGTCACCGTGGAAGACCCTGCCGTAGCTCTCCTGAAACTGCGGGATGCTGCTCTCGCCGGGCTGCCACGCTGCGGCGGCTCCAAAGAGCACGCCGTACCAGTCAGAGTTGAAGAGGCCTTCGCCATCGTCATTCCACGCGGTGTTCAGCAGGCCGGTGGATCCGAGTGCCTGGCCGTCGCGCGCAAAGCCCTGGATGTTCTCCAGCGCCATGCCGTTGTTGGGATAGACGCGGCTCCAGTTGTTCACGCCGGGTGCAACCCATGTCTCCATGCCGGCTGCGGTAAACGGAGTGATGTATTTTGCAAAGCCCTGAGGCTGCGGGTTGTACACCCACGCTACGGCGATCATGTTCTGCTTCACCTCAGCCGGCAGCGCGGGAATGAGCGTTGGATCCTTCATGGCGATGTCGCCCCAGAAGAGCAGCTTGCGGTGCAGCGGCGTCAGCGCGGTGTTCACTTTCTGCAGAAAGTCGAGGTAGACCGGGCCCAGGCCGCGCTGTTGCACATCAGCCTGCGTCTGGCCATAACCGAGTGAGACGGTCTCATCCGCTCCGATGTGCAGGAACGGGCCGGGGAACTCGGCCGCGAGCTCTTTGAACCACTGTGTGATCAGGTCAATGGAGCCGGGCTGGCCGGGAGCGAGCACATAGCCGTGCGGCGTCTCCGCCAGCGGCTGATACTGCTCCCACGTGAGCAGCTTGTGCAGATGGCCGAACGCTTCCTGCTCCGGCACGATGGTGATGTGATACGGCTTGGCGAAGGCGACCAGCGCGGCGATATCAGCATGCGTCAGCCCACCGCCGGGCGCAGCGGCCAGCGGTGAGCCGGTGTAGTCAAAGGTGTTTTCGCAGTAGGGCGAGTAGAGATTGATCTTGTAGGCGGCGAAGACCTGGATCTGGTGCTTCTGGAATTCGAGCGTCGGCACCGGACCGCGCGAGAGATCATCATCCATGCCGCGATAGCGCATGGCGGGCCAGTCGCGAATGTCGGCGCCGTGCAGATAGGCCAGCAGGCTGCCGCCGGTGATCATCTGCTTCAGCGTTTGCAGGCCGTAGAAGATGCCTTCCGGCGTGGCGCCGATGATGGTGACAGCGTTGCCTGCGGTGATGAGGGCGTAACCCTCAGCCTGCATGGCCGGGTCAAAGACGAGATGCGCGGCCTGCAGGCGCGTCTGTGCGGCGGGCTGAGTGGAGCGCAGCAGCTCAACGGTGAAGCTGGCTTCGCCGGTAGTGCCGATGATGGCCGGGATGCCGCGCGCGGCCATGGAGCGCGCAAAGTCAGAGGCGGCGAACTGGTCATCCACATCCGCCGCCGGCAGAATGCGCACACCCTGCGGCACCGGGATGGAACTGGTCTGGCTGACCTCGCGCGGCATGGGGATAAGGTGCAGCGGGGCAGGTGCGCTCTGGATCGCAGTCTGGGCCGCGAGCGCGGTGGTGAGCAGAAGGGCGAGTGCGGCGAAGGCGGCGGAACGGCAGAGGGCGGGCAGCTTCATCCCTTCACGCTACCGCACTCGGGCCGCGGGCGGGAAGAGGACCATGGGCGAAGGTGCTCTTTCCGGTACAGAGGCGAAATATCGGTGAAGCGCGCCGCAGACGGTAAAATTAAAGTTCCCCACGAAAACGAGACACTTGCAGTTGCCGCTTTGCGGCGAGAAAAGGGAACCGGTGAAGATGATTTGGATGAAGAGGACCGCGGTGCTGGCCGTGGCCGTGATGTGTCTGGCAACCGTGCGAGTGCACGCTCAAGCTGTGCCGCCGGCCGCGCCGGCCAAGAGCGTGGAGCAGCAGATTGAAGAGCTGCGCCAGTCCATGCAGAAGCAGATTGACGACCTGAAGAAGCAGCTGGCCGACCGCGATGCGCAGATCCAGGCGCAGAAGCCTGTGCCGCCCGCCGAGGCTCCGAAGCCGGTGGAGACCCCGGCGGTTTCCACCAGCGTCGCGCCGGTTGCTGAAGCGCCCGCGACCGTAGCGGATGTGGCCAGGTTGCATACCGAGATCGAATCGCCACTGGCCATCCACTACAAGAATGTGACGCTGACCCCGCGCGGTTTCATTGCGGCAGAGACGGTGTGGCGGCAGCGCGCAATGGACACCGACATTCTGACGCCGTTCAACCAGGCGCCCTATATGAATGCGGGGCAGGCGCACGTGAGCGAATTCAACGGTACCGCACGTTCTTCGCAGATCGGTCTGCTGGTGCAGGGAACCGTGCCTTTCGGCAAGCTGTCGGGATATATGGAGGCAGACTTCTTCGGCACCGGCATCAGCTCCAACAATTACCAGAGCAACAGCTATGCCATGCGGCTGCGCCAGGCCTGGGGGCAGGTAGCCCACGGCGGCTTTACCTTTACCGGCGGCCAGATATGGTCACTGGTAGCAGAGACGAAGAAAGGCGCAGGCCCTGGTGGTGAAGTCTCTCCGCAGCTTGTGGATGCGGCGTACCATGTCGGCTTCAGCTGGGCGCGGCAGTATGGCTTGCGCGTGTCGCAGCAGGTCACGCCGACCGTGACGGTGGCGGCATCCGTAGAAGAGTCGCAGATTATGTTCAGCACGGCCGGGACGACGGCGGCGAACCTGCCGACCAATTTTTTCTTTGGCAGCGCGGGCGCTGCCGGCGGCGGCTTCAATTCCACCACCAACTACACAGACAATCTGGCGCCGGATGTGTGGGTGAAAGCGACGTATGACCCCAGCTTCGGGCACTTTGAGCTGGGCGGTGTCTCCCGCTTCTTCCGCGACCGCTATTATCCGAACGGCGTTGTAGCCAATGCGCAGAACCATACTGAGGCGGGCGGCGGTCTGCTGCTGAATGCGCGCGTGCCGGTGACGAAGTACCTGGACGTAGGCGTACACCTGCTGACCGGTGAAGGCATTGGCCGCTATGGCACATCGCTGCTGCCCGATGTGACAGTGAAGCCCAGCGGCACGCTGGAGCCACTGCGTGCCGATCAGGGATTGCTTTCCCTCATCGCGCACCCAACGCCGAAGCTGGACATACTGGCATACGCGGGTGGCGAGTATGTGCAGCGCACCTTCTACCGCAACGCCGCCAACGGCACGGTGGGGTATGCGCCGCCGGATGCGTTCAACGGAAGCTGCAATACGGAGAGCGCGACGACCGGTGGAACCGGCTACAACCCGGGCGTGGGCAATGTGAACTGCACGGGAGCGACGCGCGCGCTGCTGGAGGGCACTGCCGGGTGGACCTATCGCCTGTACAACGGCTCACGCGGCAAGCTGCAGTATTCCGTGGTCTACAGCTACCTGACGCGCGAGGCGTGGGCAGGAATTACGAATGCTTCGAATTCTGCGGTGGCTGCTCCCAAGGCGAGCAACAACATGGTGTTTACCAGCTTCCGGTATTACCTGCCGTAGGGCGTAGCGTCTGCACGGCATCCTGAGGGCATCTGCGAAATATCTCAGATTGGCCGGAGCTTCCGCGCGAGAACGCTCGGAGTGCTGCGGCTACGGGAGATGTGTCTGGATTCTTCGACTCGCCGATGCTCGCTCAGAATGACTCAGGAGAGTGGGTAGGTTTACGGAGCGATATAGCCGTGCCAGGCGGCGGTGCGGCGGATGGCTTCTTCCAGCGGAATCAGGGTGCGCAGGCCGAGCTCGGTCTGCGCACTTTCCGTGGAGGGCACATAGCGCGCGATAGGTTTGGCTGGGTCGGGCGTGCCGTCAATCTGAACCTGCAGGCCGGGACGCAGGGTGGCAGCGGTGGTGCGGGCCAGATCAGCAATGGAGACGGAGTGGTCGGAGCCGACGTTGTAGACGCTGCCTGCCAGTGAGCGCAGCAGCAGGATCCAGAGCCAGATCATGAGGTCAGCGGCGTAGAGGTAGCTGCGGTGCGGCGTGCCGTCGCCCTTGATGTGCAGTGGTGTGCCGGCCATGGCGTCGCGGATGAAGTTGCCGGCGGCGAAGTGCGTGTCCAGCGGAAGATGCGGGCCGACAAAGGCGAAGCAGCGGGCGATGCTGACTTCAATATCCGGTTGCGACAGGCAGAGATTTTCTGATTCCAGCTTGGCTGCGCCGTAGATGTTGTCAGCGGGGGCACGGCCGGCGTAATCCTCTGGAATATGCGTGAGCGCGCTGGGCTGCGGGCCGTAGACTGCGCCGGAGCTGGTGTAGAGCAGCCGCCGCGCGCCGGTGGCTGCAGCGAAACGCAGGGTGTGACGGGTGCCGTCCACAATGGCGGCGCGAAGTTCTTCGGGCGTGCTGTTCACCTGCTGGCCGCCTGAATCGGTGGCCGCGTGGATGATGAATTCATGATGCCCCGCAGGGAAGGGAAAGCTCTTTACATCGCCCGCGAGCAGCGTAATGGCAGGGTCGTTTGCAAGATGAGGCGCTTTGGCTGCGAACATGGCGGGATTGCGCGTCAGCACGGTGGCCTGTGCGTTCAACTGCAGCGCGCGGTTGGCGTGGAGAAAGGATTCGAGGAGCCAGCAGCCGAAGAAGCCGGTGCCGCCGGTGATAAACAGCCGCTCATTGCGCAGGGCCGAGAGGTCCGTGTGCGCGAGGATGTGATCGAGGTCGGTTTTGGATACTGGCTGCATGGCTTAGTCCATCGTAGTGCGGGCGGCGATGGCCTGGTAGGAATTTTGGAGGGAAGGCCAGGAGATTTGTGCAGCGGAAGCTTTCCGGCGGTATGGGTGATGCGATGACCTTCTGGATTCTTCGGCTTCGCTCAGAATGACTCGGTGGAGAGTAGGGGCTGTATGGAAACCCAGGTCTCAGAAACGAGACCTGGGGCACCCAGAGTGGGTGGTGTGAATGTGCCGGTAGAAAAGCAGATCCCTCCGCTGCGCTGCGGGATGACAAACAAAAAACAAAAACTATAGCAAAGGCAGAAGCAGATTCTTCGCCTGCGCTCAGAATGACAAATCAAAAAAATAATTCAGAGTGACAAATTTATTTCCGGGTGAGGGCCTGGTAGTCAGATATCTGCTGCAAGGTGAATTCGTGCATGGCATCGCCGTTTTCCCAGGCGCGGTACCAGGCCACCAGCCACTCCAGCGCGGTCTCCAGATTCAGGCGCGGAGCCCAGCCCAGATCGGCGCGGGCTTTGCTGGCATCGAGCTTGAGATAGCCGGCTTCGTGTACGCCGGGGTCAGGGTCCAGCACCCACTTTGCGCCGTTGCCCCAGAACTTCGTCATCTTCTCGGCGATCCACTCCACCGGCTGCGCATCATCTTCTACCGGGCCAAAGTTATAGGCCGTGGCAAACTGCGGTTTCTGCTGGTAGAGCTCTTCCGCGAGACGAATATAGCCGAAGAGCGGCTCCAAAACGTGCTGCCAGGGGCGAATTGCCTTGGGGCGGCGGATGAGCACGGGCTCCTTTGCCAGGAAGCCGCGCACCAGGTCGGGGATGAGACGGTCGGTGGACCAGTCGCCTCCGCCGATCACATTGCCGGCGCGGCCAGTGGCTAGCGCCACGCGATGCTCGGCCAGTTTGACGATGGGAAAGAACGACTGGCGGTACGCTGCGGAGACGATCTCAGCGCAGGCCTTGGAACTGGAGTAGGGATCGTAGCCGCCCAGCGGATCGGTCTCGCGGTAGCCCCACACCCATTCCTTGTTCTCATAGCACTTGTCCGTGGTGACGGAGACGACGGCGCGGACGCTGGACGTCTTGCGCACCGCCTCCAGCACGCGCGCGGTGCCGATCACGTTGGTCTCGTAGGTGCCGATGGGGTCTTCATACGAGTAACGCACCAGGGGCTGCGCGGCCAGGTGCATCACGATGTCGGGCTTGAACTCCGTCATGGATGCAGTGAGTTTGGCGGCATCGCGGATGTCGCCGCGAATGTCTTCGATGACCGAGCCGATCTTCGCGGTCTCGAAGAGGCTGGGCGTGGTGCAGGGATCGAGCGCGTAACCGCGTACCTCTGCGCCCATGCTGCTCAGCCAGAGTGCGAGCCAGCCGCCCTTGAAACCGGTGTGGCCGGTGAGAAAGACGCGGCGGCCCTTCCAGATTGCGCTGCCTTGTACGGTCGCTACCATGTCTTCCACGGAGCCTTTCCGCTGGCCCACAATTCTTCCAGCTGCTGCTTGTCGCGGAGCGTGTCCATGGCCTGCCAGAATCCATGGTGGAAGAAGGCATGCACTTCACCTTTGGCCACCAGCTTTTCAATCGGCTCGCGTTCGAACATCTGCTTATCGTCGGTGACGGCATCAATCACGCGGGGCGAGAGCACAAAAAAGCCGCCGTTGATCCAGCCGCCTTCATCCTGCGGCTTCTCCTGGAAGGAATAGATCTGCGTGTCCTTCAGACCGAGCGCGCCGAAGCGGGCAACGGGCTGCACGCTGGTCAGCGTGGCGGCCTTGTTGTGCTTCTTGTGGAAGGCGATGGAGGCTGTGATATCCACATCGGCCACGCCGTCGCCGTAGGTCATGCAGAAATCTTCACCGGGGTTCAGATATTTCGCCACGCGGCGCAGGCGTCCGCCGGTTCCGGTACCGTCGCCGGTGTCTACCAGCGTGACCTTCCACGGCTCGGCTACGGAGCCGTGCACCGTCATCTTATTGTCCTTCATGTCAAAGGTGACGTCAGAGGTGTGCAGGAAGTAGTTAGCGAAGTACTCCTTGATCACATAACCCTTGTACCCACAACAAATTATGAAGTCGTTAATTCCATGCTGTGAGTAGAGCTTGAGGATGTGCCAAAGGATAGGCTGACCGCCGATCTCGATCATCGGTTTAGGCCGGACTGAGGTCTCTTCGCTGATCCGAGTGCCGAGACCGCCTGCGAGAATCACCGCTTTCATTGCGTCCTCTCTGAAGCTGGAAATGGGGATGGTGGAGACTTCCGCCGAACGTGCAGGCGCATCAAACTTAACCAAGTATAAACTGGGTTATCCTAGAAGGGATATGACTGACAAAGCCGCAGCTCTCCGCCAGCAGATTCTCGACCTGACGCGACAGTTTCACGCTGAAGCGTTTCCCCTAAAGACATTTGCCCCGGGCACTACGGTTCCGGTATCCGGGAAGGTAATTGACGGTAATGACATTGCGGCAGTGGTGGATTCGGCGCTGGACGGCTGGTTCACGACGGGACGCTGGGCCAAGGATTTCGAGAAGAAGCTGGCAAAGTTCTTCGGGCTGCGCTCTGCGTCGCTGGTGAACTCCGGCTCGTCCGCCAACCTGGTGGCCCTGAGCGCGTTGACGTCGCCCAAGCTGGGCGACCGCCAGCTGAAACCGGGTGACGAGGTCATCACCGTGGCCGCTGGATTCCCCACGACCGTGAACCCCATCATCCAGAACCGGCTGATCCCGGTGTTTCTGGATGTGACTCTGCCCACGTATGAAGTGGATGTGGAGCAGTTGGAGCAGGCCTACTCCCCCAGGACCAAGGCGGTGATGATCGCCCACACGCTGGGCAACGTCTTCAACCTGGATGCGGTGACGGCCTTCTGCAAGAAATACAACCTGTGGCTGGTGGAAGATTGCTGCGATGCGCTGGGCTCCACCTACAAGGGCCAGAAGGTGGGCACGTTCGGCGATATCGCGACGGTCAGCTTCTATCCGGCGCACCACATCACCATGGGTGAAGGCGGCGCGGTGCTGACCAACAAGCCTTCGCTGCAGGTGCTGATTGACAGTTTCCGCGACTGGGGCCGTGACTGCTGGTGCGAGCCCGGCGTGGACAATACCTGCGGCAAGCGCTTTGACTGGGAGCTGGGTAAGCTGCCCTGCGGGTATGACCACAAGTACACCTACTCGCACATCGGCTACAACCTGAAGGCGACGGACATGCAGGCTGCGCTGGGCGTCTCGCAGATTGAGAAGCTGCCGCACTTCATTGAGCGCCGCAAGGAAAACTTTGCGTACCTGAAGAATGCGCTGAAGCCGCTGGAGCAGTACTTGATGTTGCCGGAGGCGACAGAGCACGCTGACCCAAGCTGGTTCGGTTTCCCCATCGGCGTGAAGACCGATGCGCCGTTCACGCGCGACCAGCTTACCGGCGCGCTGGAGGCACAGAAGATCGGCACGCGTCTGCTGTTCGCGGGCAATCTGACCAAGCAGCCGGCGTATGAGGGCTGGGAGTTCCGCAGCATCGGCGACCTGAAGAATACTGATTTTGTGATGAATCAGGTCTTCTGGGTCGGCACGTTCCCCGGGCTGACCAAAGAGATGCTGGACTTCATTGCGAAGACGGCGATTGATTTTGTGGAGCAGGCCAAGAGCGGGCTGAAGACGCTGTAGGCAGCGGCAGAAACTGGAAACAAAAAATAAAGGCGGATTAATCCTCAGGATTAATCCGCCTTTGTGCGTATGGCAAGGCTGCGCCTCAGGATGACAAATGCAAGAGTGATACCTGAAAAATGCTCTAGCCTTCCTTCGGGAAATCAGGCGGATACTCGAAGTTGATGCGTTCCAGTTCGACGGCGTAAGGGCGTTTCTGCACCTGGGTGTAGATTGCGCCCACGTATTCACCCATCACGCCAAGGAAGACGAGCTGCAGCGAGCTGATGAAGAAGACGCCGATCAGCATGGGCGCCAGGCCGAAGCTGAAGGTCTTCCAGAAGACGATCTTCAGCACGAGATAGATCATCGCGATCAGGAACGAGATAGCCGAGCCGCAGAAGCCGGCGAACGCGGCGAAGCGCAGCGGCACCTTGGAGTTGTTCACGATGCCGAGCATGCCGATGTCGTAGAGCGTGTACCAGTTGTTCTTGGTCACGCCGTGTTCGCGGGCGGGCTGGTTGAAGTAGATGCGCTTGTAGGGCAGCCCGATCTCCGCGATCATGCCGCGGAAGTACGGATACGGGTCTTCAAACGAGCGCGCGATATCAATCACCTTGCGGTCGTAGAGGCCGAAGCCGGTGTAGTTCTGAATGGTCTCAATGGACGAGAGCCGCTCCACCAGCTTGTAATACTGCTTGCGCAGCCAGAACATGGCGGAGTTTTCTTCGCTGGTGGTCTTCACGCCGAGCACCATATAGCTGCCCTCTTCCCATGCCTGGATCATGCCGGGGATGAGGTCGGGCGGCTCCTGGAAGTCGGCGGCAATGCCGATCATGGCATCGCCGCGCGCCTGGAAGAGCGCATGGATGGGCGAGCGGATGTGGCCGAAGTTGCGCGCATTCACAATCACCTTCACGTTTGGGTCCTGCGCGGCGATGCGCTTCAGGATCGCGACGGTGGAGTCCGTCGAGTGATTGTCAATGAAGATGTGCTCGTAGCGGTAGCGGCCGATGCCGGCCATGATCTCGCGCACACGGAGGTACATCGCCTCAGCGTTATCTTCTTCGTTGTAGCAGGGTGTGATGATGCTGATAGTCTTCACGTCACCTCGGCAATGAAGCAGAATTTGCAGTACCTGTTAGATGGCAAATGAAAGCAAATGGTTTACCGCTACGGTTTTGCAGGGGCGGGGCGAAATGAAAATTTGCGATGCCCAAAGAAACTGTAGACCACGGTGCAGGCGGTGATGGCCGCGCCCGCCAGATAGGGCGACAGCGTACGCAGATTGCAAGTATGGCCGAGGAAGATGAACTGCGCATGAACCGGCGTAGCGTAGTAGATCGCATTTTTCACGATGGGCAGAACGAAGATGCCCGGAATTGCCGCGCTGCCATACACGATCAGACAGCGGCTCCACTCCTTCAGGTAGTTGCCCTTGGTCTTGAAGACGAAAAACTTGTAACCGAAGAACGCGACTGTGATGCTGAGGATATTCGAAAGCACGGACGCGAAGATGTAGCCATGCACGCTGTGTTTGGTGAAGAGAAAGGTGAAGAAGACGAAGGTGCCGTAGCCGAAGGCCGTGTTCCAGCCGCCGACGATGAGATAGCGCACAAACTGCGCGCTGGTCACACGTCTGGCGAAGGCCAGGAGGCTGCTGCGGCGCGAGGGAGGCAGAACGTCTTCGACCGAATCCATCATAAGAGGTTCTTCCATTGCATCATCCCCAAGATAACAGGCCAGCGAGCCAGCCGCCGCAGAAGTGCAGGTAAGAGAATTATCTCCCTACTCTTCCAGCAGCGGAATCATCATATTCTGCTTGAACTCTTCACGATCCAGGAAGGGGTACAGGTCTTCCAGCGGCTTTGAGCCCATGGTGCCGTCCTGCTTGATGTAGGAGCTGGCGCGCGGCACACGCTCTTCATGCGGCGCGATCATCACCTCGCAGAGCACCGGGCCCTTCATGTCAAGCACGGCGCGAATCTGCTGGTTCAAATTCTTCTTGTCTGCGATGCGGACGAAGGGCAGCTCATACGCTGCGGTCACTGCCTCCAACTCGGGCAGCGTCATGCCGCTGGTGCGGTCTGCGCCGACGAGCTTGTGGAAGTAGCCGGTCTGTGAGGCGCGGATGGAAGCGTAGCCGTCGTTGTTGGCGACGAAGATCTTGATGGGCAGGCCCAGGCGCTTGACCGTGGCCAGCTCCTGCACATTCATCTGGAAGCCGCCGTCACCGTCCACGCAGATAGTCTGATGTCCCTGTGCGCCCACCGCCGCGCCAATGGCCGCGGGCAGGGCGAAGCCCATGGAGCCGGTGCCGCGATTGTGGAAGCAGCGCTGGCCCTCCTTGATCTTCAGGCAGAGCAGAAAAATTTCAATGGCGAAGCCGGAGCTGCCTGGCACAATCACATCGCCGGGCGCCAGCTCGTCGCTCAGTGCTTCAGAGAAGTGATACATGCTCAGGTAGTCCGGCATCTCGCGATGCTCAGGCAGGACCAGCGGATACTTCGCCTTCCACTCCTGACACTTCGCGATCCAGGGCTTCCAGTCTGCGCCGCGCACATCGCCTGACTGTGCCTTCAACTCGTCGAGGAAGGCCTTCGCATCATTCACGATGGGCAGATGGATCGGCGTCTTCATCTTGCGGATCTCGGCCTCGTCGATGTCGACCATGATCTTCACGGCGGCGCGCGCCATGCGTTCATGCGCATAGGCCGTCATGGCCATGTCCAGGCGCGAGCCCACGACCAGCAGCAGGTCGCTGTTCTGCAGGGTGAAGTTTGCGCCGCGGGGCGCGAGCGAACCCGGACGGCCAAAGCTGAGCGGGTTGGCATCGGGGATAAGATCAAAGCCGAGCCAGGTGGTGAGTACAGGAATGCCGAGCGACTCGACCACATCGAGGAAGACCTTGTCCGCACCGGCGGCGCGGATGCCGTTGCCGGCCAGCAGCACAGGGCGCTCCGCTTTGTTCAGCAGCTTCACCAGCTCGCTGACCTGCTCACGCAGATTGGTTGCGGGCTTTGCCGGGATGGGCTCCGGCGTGAAGCCGGGAAGTTCCGCCGGATCGATCTGCGCAGCCTGCACGTCCAGCGGAATATCAATCCACACCGGACCGCGGCGACCGGTCAGCGCGAGGTGTGCGGCCTTCTCCAGGTGATAGCGGATGCTGTTTGGGTCTTCGATGGTCACTGCGTACTTGGTGATGGATTCCACGATGGTGACAATGTCAATCTCCTGCACGCCCATGATGCGGACGCCGGAGTCGCGCTTGAGATCGGCACGCTTGACCTGGCCGGAGATGAAGAGGACGGGGGTGGAATCGAGCCACGCGCCGGCCACGCCCGTGATGGTGTTGGTGCTGCCGGGACCGGTGGTGACCATGGCCGCGCTGAGGTGGTTGGTCACGCGCGCGTAAGCCTCTGCGGCAATGGCCACGGCCTGCTCATGCAGGTTGCATACGTACTTCAGTCCCGGCGTGTGGCCGAGCGAGTCATTGAGATGCATGGCGCCGCCGCCGACCATCAGGAAGACGTTCTTCACGTCCTGCTTGGCGACGAATTCCAGAACATAGTCAGAGAGCTTTACGGTTTTTTTCACAGTCATAATTTTTTAGGAGACAGGCGTTGCCCTGATTTTCAAGATAGCATCCACTACTTCGCGCACCGCGCCCTGCCCACCGTTGCGGACGGTGATCATGTCAGCGCTGGCTTTCGCGCACTCCTGGGCATCTGCCGGGGCAACGGCCAGACCGACGATCTCCATGGCTGGAGCGTCGATGTAGTCGTCGCCAATGAAGCAGATCTCAGACAATTGAAGGCCGTTCTTTTCTGCAAAGTCGCGTACTGCCGCCGGTTTATCGTGGCAGGCTTTGTACACGTTGGTGATCTTCAGGCGTGCGGAGTAGCGATCGACCAGGTTCATGCCCCCGGGGCTTGACTCCCCGGAGATGAGGGCGAGTTTGATGTCCGCCTTGCGGGCCAGCCCGATGGCGGTCACATCCGAGAAGCTGAACCGCTTCGATTCCTCACCACTGGTCGTGATCCACAGGCCGCCGTCGGTCAGTACGCCGTCCACGTCCATGGCAATCGCTTTGATGGCTTTCATTGCCTCGATCATTAACTATTTGCGCCTCAGGCGGGCAATGATGGGCTGCTCGCGCTCGACGACTTCCTTCACGCCGGAACCCATGCTGGTCTCGACCAGGCGGATGTCGCGCACCAGGCGGGTGATGCCGTTGGGCTCAAGTGAGGCGGCCTGATCGCTGCCCCACATGGCGCGGTTCAGGGTGATATGGCGCTCCACAATGCAGGCGCCCATGGCCACGGTGACCACGCTGGAGGCGATACCGGTCTCATGGCCGGAGTAGCCGATCGGCACCTTGAAGCGGTCGCGCAGGGTATAGATGGCGCGCAGGTTCAGTTCAGAGTACTCCGCGGGATAGGTGCTGACGGTGTGCAGCAGGATGAGGTCTTCCAGGCCCAGAATTTCCACGGCCTTCTCCACGTCAGAGAGGTCGCTCATGCCGGTGGAAGCGATCAGCGGTTTGCCGGTGGCGCGCGTGTGGCGCAGCAGGCTCTCATCATTCAGCGTGGCAGAGGCGATTTTGTAGCAGGGAACGTCAAACTGCTCGATGAAGTCAACGGAGGGATTGTCCCAGCAGGAGGCTAGCCAGGCGATACCCTGCTCGCGGCAGTATTTATCGATCTCGGTGTATTCGTCCATGCCGAATTCCACGCGATCGCGGTAATCCATGTAGGACATCAGGCCCCACGGGGTCTCGCGCATCACGCTGCGCTGGGCCAGCGGCACGCAGAGCTCAGGAGTACGCTTCTGGAACTTGACGGCATCGCAGCCGGCGGTGGCAGCCACATGGATTAGCTGCTTGGCGATATCCATATCACCGTTATGATTGACGCCTATTTCCGCGATGATGTAGCAGGGATTATCGTCACCCACCAGTTTGTTGCCCAGCTTAACGGTGCTCATCTCATGCGCTCCTTGTTTGAGTGAATGGGGGAAGTGGAGGAAGAATGTCTCGTTATTTAGGATGCGACCCGAGATTCGGGGTTTGCTTTCAACGACTTTTGACTATATACCGCAATGAGTTACCGGGCCAGTGAAAGCGGGGAGAAGACCAGCAGGTCTAGAATAGCAGGGGCAGCGTCAAATTTCGAGAGGTCCAACCAAAGTGCGGTGAAATTTGATACGCTTGCTTTCGTACTAAGGGCGAATTAATAGAGGTGGCAAGATGAATCATGATGACCGGCTGTTTCCTTCTGAACCTGCTGCGCGTAAAGTAGCGCGCGCTCTGTATGCAACTGTGCGTGACCTTCCGATCATCTCTCCCCACGGGCACACCGATGCCCGCTGGTTCGCTGAAGATATGCCGTTTCCTGATCCGACCACTTTGCTGATCCAGCCGGACCACTACATCTTCCGTATGCTGTACTCGCAGGGAATCTCCATGGAGTCGCTCGGAATTCCCGGCCCCGCGACCGAGGGCAAGCAGGTTGATCCGCGCGCGGTGTGGCGCATCTTTGCCAAGCATTACTATCTCTTCCGCGGAACCCCCACGCGCATGTGGCTGGACTTTGTTTTCAGCCAGCTCTTCGGCCAGAAGACGCTGCTGAGCGAGAAGAATGCGGACGAATACTATGACGCGATCAGCGCCGAACTGCAGAAGCCGGAGTTCCGTCCGCGCGCGCTCTTTGACCGCTTCAACATTGCCGCGCTGGCTACCACAGACGCCGCGGTTGACGACCTGAAGTATCACCAGGCGATTAAGAATTCCGGGTGGAAGGGACGCATCCTTCCCACGTTCCGTCCCGATGCCGTCGTGGATGCGGAGTATGCCGGGTTCAAGGAAAACCTGGACCAGCTGGGCGCGATCACCAAGGAAGATACTTCGAACTACAAGGGCTATCTGAACGCGCTGCGCAGCCGCCGCGCCTTCTTCAAAGCCAACGGAGCCACAGCGACCGACCACGGCCATCTGACGGCCATGACCGCCGATCTGAGCGCTGCCGATGCGGCGAAGCTCTACGACGTCATCTACTCCGGCAAGGCGGGTGAGAAGGAGATCAAGCTCTTCCAGGCGCAGATGCTGACCGAGATGGCCGGCATGAGCGTGGAAGACGGGCTGACCATGCAGCTGCATCCGGGCTCTGTGCGCAACCACAACAAGGTGGTGTACGAGAAGTTTGGGCGCGACAAGGGTGCGGACATTCCTTCGCCCACGGAGTATGTGCGTTCGCTGCAGCCGCTGCTGGACAAGTACGGCAACGACTCGCGGCTGACGCTCATCCTGTTCACGCTGGACGAGACGACGTATAGCCGCGAACTGGCGCCGCTGGCCGGTCACTATCCCGCGCTGCGCCTGGGGCCGAGCTGGTGGTTCCACGATTCGCCCGAAGGCATGATGCGCTTCCGCGAACAGGTGACGGAGACCGCGGGCTTCTACAACACCGTCGGATTCAACGACGATACCCGAGCGTTCCTCTCGATCCCGGCGCGGCACGACGTGGCACGGCGGGTGGATTGCGCCTTCCTGGCACGCCTGGTGACGGAGCATCGCATGGAAGAGGAAGAGGCGTTTGAGGTGATCCAGGATCTGACGGTGAACCTGGTGCGCAAAGCGTACAAGCTGGGGTAGTAAGGCAGGGAGTAGGGAATAGGGGTTAGGAAAAGCTGGTCTCACTCATCGCAAAGGACGTGATGAATGGGGTACTCAGCGAAGCGGGAGATTTGGATTTGTGGCAGGGATGAAACCCAGGTCTGAAGAAGCGAGACCCGGGGCACCCGGATTGTAGCGAGGATGAACATATGAGCTTGTATTTTGCGGTGGGTTCGCCGACCACGGAGATGACGCCGGAAGAGATTCGGGCTGGGCTGTTCAGCGCGCTGGAGAAGCTGGGGCCGAAGAAGAAGGTACTGGGCGTGCCGCCGGATTTCACGCGCTTCCACTCGAAGGCCGGTGAGCTGACGGAGATGGCCTGGGACTACTACGGCGACCGTATGACCGACGTGCTGCCTGCGCTGGGCACGCACACCGGCATGACCGATGCGCAGATCGCGACCATGTTCGGCAAGACGCCGCGCAGCCTCTTCCGTGTGCATGACTGGCGCAACGATGTGGTCACGCTGGGCGAGGTGCCTGCGGCATTCGTAAAAGAAGTCAGCGAAGGCAAGGTGGATTACACGTGGCCCGCGCAGGTGAACAAGCTGCTGCGCGACGGCGGGCATGACCTGATACTGAGCATAGGCCAGGTGGTGCCGCATGAAGTAGTGGGCATGGCCAACTACAACAAGAATATTTTTGTGGGCACGGGCGGCTCTATCGGCATTCATCGCAGCCACTTTCTGGGCGCGGTGTATGGCATGGAACGCATGATGGGCCGCGCCGATACGCCGGTGCGCCGGGTGCTGAACTACGCCAGTGACAATTTTGCGAAGAACCTTCCTATCGTCTACGTCCAGACCGTGGTGAGCAAGAATGCAGCGGGCGAGCTGGTGATGCGCGGCATGTACATCGGCGACGATGTGGAGTGCTTTGAGCTGGCATCGGCGCTGAGTCTGCAAACGAATTTTCTGATGATGGACCGCGAGATCAAGAAGGCCGTGGTCTATCTGGATCCGCATGAGTTCAAGAGCACCTGGCTGGGCAACAAGGCGGTGTACCGCACGCGCATGGCGCTGGCGGATGATGCGGACCTGATCGTGCTGGCGCCGGCGGTGCATGAGTTTGGCGAAGACCCGGCGATTGACCGGCTGATTCGCAAGTACGGCTACTTCGGCACCCCGCACACGCTGGAGATGGTGAAGCAGGACCCGGAACTCGCAGGCAATCTGAGCGCGGCCGCACATCTCATCCACGGCTCCAGCGAGGGGCGCTTCAAGATCACCTACTGCCCCGGCCATCTGACCAAAGAAGAGACGGAGAAAGCCGGATTTCAATACGGGGATATCGCGGCCATGAGTGCGCTTTATGACCCCGCGAAGCTGGCTGACGGCTGGAACACGGTCAACGGTGAGGAGATCTTCTTTATTTCCAATCCCGGGCTTGGTCTCTGGGCGTACAAGGGGCGGTTCGGAAGCTAGCCTGCGCAGGAGTTTTTCTGCCCTTCTGGATGCCGCTGCAAACTATATTTCGACTTCTGCACAGCTTTGCTTTACGGATGTACCCAGAAGTGGGTATGCTGGATAAGTTTGGAATTGGTAGTACCAATTAGCATTGCACCAGCAAAAAACGCAAACCAATGCACTTGAATTTTGTCTTGAGAGATTGAAGGGCTTTCTGAGGAGAAGGTTATGAGCGAGCAGTTGCAGCTTCCGAAGTATTCCGTTGGCGTAGGGGACCGATTCGCACACCAGGCTAAGGCGCAGCTCCAGGCATTTGTTCTGGCAGCCAAGGCGGGCGTGACGATTGCGCCGGTGTGGAACAAGTCAAACCGCGAACACACCATCATTGGTTCTGAGCCGACGCAGACGCGTGAAGCCGCAGATGCAGCCGTAAAGGAACTGCAGTGGAAGACGCCGTACTTTCTGGACGCCGACCACATCAACCTGAAGACGGTGGACCGGTTTCTGGCTCCGTGCGATTTCTACACGCTGGACGTGGCGGACGACATCGGCAAAGCCGCCAAGCCGGAAGACGTGGCTGCGTTCGTGGCGCGGCATCCTGAACTGATCGGGACCGTCACCATTCCTGATATTGCGAAGCCCTTTGTGATCTCGCAGGAGTTTGTGACCGGCGTGGCCAACAAGTTCCTGGGCGCGGTGCAGGAAGCGGGCCGAATCTACCGCTACATTGTGGAGAAGCGCGGGGCCGGCAACTTTGTGCCGGAAGTCTCCATGGACGAGACCGATCTGCCCCAGACGCCGGTAGAACTGCTGATTATTCTGGCGGCGATTGCGGATGAGAAGATTCCCATCCAGACCATTGCGCCCAAGTTTACTGGCCGCTTCAACAAGGGCGTGGATTATGTGGGCGATGTGGCGAAGTTCACGCAGGAGTTCAACGATGACCTGGCGGCGATTGCATTCGCCATCAAGCAGTACGGCCTGCCAGCAAATCTGAAGCTGAGCGTCCACTCCGGCTCTGACAAGTTCTCCATCTATAAGGCGATTCACGAGGCGCTGAAGAAGTTTGACGCGGGCGTTCATGTGAAGACGGCCGGCACCACCTGGCTGGAAGAGATCATCGGACTGGCAGAGGCGGGCGGAGACGGACTGAAGATCGCGAAGGAAGTGTACGCCGAGGCATTCGCCCACGCGGAAGAGCTTTGCGCGCCCTACGCCACGGTGATTGACATTGACCCAAACAAGCTGCCGGCCCCCGCCGTGGTGAATGGCTGGACGTCAGAGCAGTATGTGAGCGCTCTGCGGCACGACCAGAAGAACAGCGCCTATAATCCCAGCCTGCGGCAGTTGCTGCACGTCGGCTTCAAGGTGGCGGCCAAGCTGGGCGACCGTTATCTGAAGGCGCTGGAGGCGAACGAAGAAGTGGTGGGGCGCAACGTGACGGAGAACCTCTATACTCGCCACATTAAGCCCATCTTCCTCGGCTAGCTGCGGAGCAGATTGCAGGCATTTTTTACGGGTTTCACCGTATACTGGAAACATTTGTACGAAGATTGAACAAAATTAGCGGTCTCGGATCGACAAGGAGAAATAACGTCATGAGTCTTGGTTTCAAAATCCCCGAAAAGGGTTCACTCGACCTGCTTTCACTCGGAGCGCTGGTACACCGGCTGGATCCGGGCATTATCCCGTTCCGTAAAGCGACGAACTTTGCCGTGCATGTCAGCGGCGGCGAATTCAATGTGGCCGCGAACCTCTCTGACTGCTTTCGGCTGAACACGGGCATCGCATCCGCCATGGTGGACTACCCGATCGGCGACCTGATCAACGAGAAGGTGCGCGCCATGGGCGTGAAGTCGTTCTACAAGCATTTTGAGCACGACGGCACACGCGGGCCGAACATGGCGACTGTCTACAGCGACCAGGGCCTGGGCGTTCGCAATCCCGTGGTCTTCTACAACCGCTGTAACGAAGCGGCTGCGCAGCTGAAGCCGGGCGACTTTGACTGGAAGGCGATCTTTGCTTCCGGTGTGCGCTGGTTCCACAGCGGCGGCATCTTCTCATCGCTGTCAGAGACGACCTCCGCCCTGGTGATTGAAGCGATGAAGGCTGCGCGCGCAGCCGGCGTGGTGACTTCGTTCGATCTGAACTACCGCGAGAAGCTCTGGAAGACGCAGGGTGGCGCGGCGCAGGCGCACAAGGTGCTGGGCGAGATCGTGGAGCACGTGGACGTGCTGGTGGGCAACGAAGAGGACCTGCAGAAGGGCCTTGGATTTGCCGGACCGGAAGTGGCCGCGAGCGCCAAGGCGGCGAGCAAGCTGGACACGACGGTATTCCTGGGCATGATGGAGCAGGTTGCGGCCCGTTATCCGAAGACCAAGGTAGTAGCGACCACCTTGCGCGAAGTGCACACCACCAACCATCACACCTGGAGCGCGGTGGCGTGGGTGAACGGTAAGAGCTATCAGGCGCCGACGTGCGAGCTGAACGTGATCGACCGCGTAGGCGGCGGCGATGGGTTCGCCTCTGGCTTCATCTATGGCTTGCTGAACGGCGAAGCGCCGGAAGAGGCGATCAAGCTGGGCTGGGCGCATGGTGCGCTGATGACCACGTTCCCCGGGGACACCACGATGTCAACGGTGGAGCAGGTACGAGCGCTCGCCGCCGGCGGTTCAGCCCGCATTCAACGTTAGAATGGTTGCCGGTGAGAGTGAGTGCTCTCACCGGCTTCACCTTACAGGATTGCCCGCGGCTGCATCGTGAGCAAGTCACCGGCAAATTTTTGCAACGGAACGGAAGGAATTCATGGGACACCCTCTTTTTGATCTGAAAGGCAAGTGTGCGGTTGTGGTGGGCGGAACCTCCGGCATCGGCCTGGCCATGGCCATCGGCCTGGCGGAAGCAGGCGCCGATGTGGTGGCCAGCTCGCGGCGGCAGGAGCAGGTGGACGAAGCGGCCAAGGCGATTGAAGCCAAGGGCGTGAAGTCACTGCGGGTTACGTCAGACGTAGGCGACCGTGCCACGCTGGAGAATCTGCTGGCCGAGACAGTGAAGGCATTCGGCAAGGTGGATATCCTGATCAACTGCGCCGGCCGCATCAAGCGCGAGCCCACGCTGACGGTATCGGAAGAGACCTGGAACGCGACCATGGACACCAACGTGACCGGTACGCTGCGCGCCTGCCAGATCTTCGGCAAGCACATGCTGGAGCGCGGTTACGGCCGCATTATCAACATCGCGTCGCTGAACACCTTCGTCAGCCTGAAGGAAGTGACCGCGTACGCCACGTCGAAGGCTGCGGTGGGCGCGCTTACCAAGTCGCTGGCGGTGGAGTGGTCGTCGCAGGGCGTGGTGGTGAATGCGATTGCACCGGGCGTATTCCGCACGGCGCTGAACCAGAAGCTGCTGGATGAGTCAGAACGCGGCAAGGAGCTGCGGATGCGCACGCCAATGGGCCGCTTCGGCAAGACGGAAGAGCTGGTGGGCTCGGCGGTGTTTCTGGCGTCGGATGCAGCCACCTTCATCACCGGCGAAATCCTGGTGGTTGACGGCGGATTTCTGGCCAGCGGCGTCAATCAGTAGGGATTGTTCCACATTGCGGGACGAAAGCAGCCGCTTCGGTGGCTGCTTTTCATTTAACGGCGAAATTGTGAGAGCCATCACAGAAAGGCATTGCAGCCGCGGACTATAACCACTCCTGAATTTGTAATCGACTGGAGTGAATGATGATTCTCGATACGTTTAGTTTGAAGGGCAAGACGGCGCTGGTCACAGGGTCCTCGCGCGGGCTGGGAGCAGGCATTGCATTGGCGCTGGCAGAGGCGGGCGCGCAGGTGGCGCTGCACGATCATCCCAAGTTCTCGCCCGATGAGACCCATGCCACCATCCAGGCGGCGGGCGGCCGCTCGGCGATCTTCACGGCGGACCTGAGCGATGTGAAGACGTGCGACGGGCTGATGGACGGCGTGGTGAAAGAGTTTGGAACCATCGACATTCTGGTGAACAACGCGGGCATTATTCGGCGGGCGCCGGCGGTCGATCATTCCATGGAAGACTGGCTGGCGGTGATCAATATCAACCTGACGGCGGTCTTCCGCCTGACGCAACTGGCGGGCAAGCATATGCTGGCGCAGGGCAGCGGCAAGGTGATCAATACGGCGTCGCTGCTGGCGTTCCAGGGCGGCGTTCTGGTGCCTGGCTATGCGGCGGCCAAGGGCGGCGTGGCGCAGCTGACCAAGGCGTTTGCCAATGAGTGGGCAGGCAGGGGCATCAACGTGAACGCGATCGCGCCGGGCTACATGGCGACAGACAATACTGCTCCTCTGCGCGCCGATCCGGTGCGTTCGGAGGCGATCCTGAGCCGGATTCCTGCGGGGCGCTGGGGGACTCCAGCCGATGTGGCCGCGCCGGTGGTCTTTCTGGCGTCGAAGGCTAGCGACTACGTCAACGGCCATGTGCTGGTGATCGACGGCGGCTGGCTGGCGCGTTAGGAGCCTGAATTGCAGGGAAAGACAAAGGCAGTCGCGAGAGCGGCTGCCTTTTGTGTACTTTAGCGGCGGGGAATCACGTAGAAGAGTACGGCGAAGTAGTGGGCGATGCTGCCGGCGAGCACGAAGACGTGCCAGAGCGCGTGGAAGTAGCGCCGTGAATCCAGCGCGAAGAAGATGATGCCGAACGTGTAGGCGAGGCCACCGGCAGCGATCCACGCCATGCCGTGCCAGGTGATAGCCTGCAGCAGCGGACGCGCGGCGAAGAGGATGAACCATCCCATAAAGAGATAGATCACGGCGGAAGCGATGGCGAAGCGTCCGACCGCGATGCTTTTGAAGACGACTCCCGCAACCGCGAGCGACCACACGATGGCGAAGAGCGTCCACCCGAGCGCGCCGTGCAGCGAGATGAGCGTGAAGGGCGTATAGGTTCCGGCGATGAGCAGGTAGATGGACGAGTGGTCAAGCACGTGGAAGACGTGGCGTGCCCGCGTGCGCACCAGCGAGTGATAGAGCGTGGAGCAGAGATAGACCAGAATAAGCGTGGCCGCGTACACCGAACAACTCACGATCAGGCGGGCGGAGCCACGCGTGGATGCCACGATCAGGCATACGGCTCCCGCGATTGCCAGACCCGCGCCGACTCCGTGAGTGATTGCATTGGCAAGGATGTCGCCGAGTTTGTAGGACTGGCTCACTTCAGAACCATCATAGTTCGCGAGAGAGTTACCTGCTGGCGGCGCGGGCGATCATGGTGGCGACGTAGGCGGCGCCGAAGCCGTTGTCGATATTGACGACGGTGACGTTGGGCGAGCAGGAGTTCAACATGCCGAGCAGGGCGGTGGCGCCGCCGAAGGAGGCTCCGTAGCCCACGCTGGTGGGCACCGCTATGACCGGGACACCCACCAGTCCGCCGACGACGGAGGGCAGCGCGCCCTCCATGCCGGCGCAGACGATGAGTACGTCGGCCTGGGCGAGGCGTTCGCGCTGTGCGAGCAGGCGGTGAACGCCGGCCACGCCGACATCGTGAATGCGGTCAACGGTGCAGCCGAAGAGCTCGGCGGTGATGGCGGCCTCTTCTGCCACGGGAATGTCGCTGGTTCCGGCGCAGACCACGGCGATGTGGCCGGCCTTGATTTTGCCGGCGGATAAGCTCTCAAGCGTGATGACGCGGGCCGCAGGATGGTATGCGGCGGCGGGCGTAGTGGCCTGGACGGCGGCGAAGGCGTCGGCATCGGCGTGTGTGGCCAGCACGGCTACACCGGTGGCTGCCAGCCGGGCAAAGATGGCAGCGACCTGCCCGGGCGTCTTGCCTGCGGCGAAGATGACTTCCGGCAGACCCGTGCGCAGGGAACGGTGGTGATCGATCTTTGCGAATCCAGTGTCTTCAAACGGCAGGTTGGCGAGCTGCGCGCACGCCGCGGCGGGTGCGAGCTTGCCCTGCTGAACCTGGGCGAGAAGAGAGAGAAGAGCGTCGCGTTCCATGGCTTCTATTTTAGGGGAGAGCGCGGTTCACTGCGCGCCGGCCTGCCTGCCGCGCGGTAGGCGGTGGTAAAGGCTGCGCGCAGGAACGGGGCGGATTTGTGGCGGAACTGGCTTTTGAGATTCTTCGCTGCGCTCAGAATGACAAAAATAAAAGTTACGGAAGGACAAAAACGAGAGTTATGGAATGAGAAACCTGGGTGCTCCGAAAAAATCGCTGCAGGCGGGAATTCATGCCGCGAATCGGTAAAACAGAGGCATTTTCCGCCTCAATAAAGGCATAGCCAGCCGCTGTTGTGAGATGCTATTTATGGCGGCTTTGCAGATTTTCCCCGATTCTTGCTTCAGTCACGCCGGCAATTTTGTTGTTGTAAAGGGGAAAACCTGTGCCAACCATGACCCAAAGCAGCACTGCCACCATTGACTTCCTGCAGGATTGGACCACGCTTCAGCTGCCCGCGCATGTGATGGAAGTCCTGAGCGCCGCGCCCAATCTCTATGTTCCCAACTCCCGCGAAGATCTGCTGAACTGGGCGCTTGACCGGCCGGCTGATTCGACGAACTGGTCGCACGCCAACCGCGAAGACCGCGGCGAGTTTGAGGTTGCGTTTGAGGTTCCCGGCGTCGGCCGCATCGTGGAAGCGGTCGTCACCAAGGCGCGCAACGGCATTGCCGTGAACTTCCCGGATACGCGTCTGCGCCGCCGCGATCCGGATGCCATGGTCATTGGCGACACCCTGCCGACGGACAAGCCCACCTACACGGAGCGCTTTGGCGAGTCATTTGACCGCACCCGCCAGAAGACGCTGGACTGGCTGAAGCACCAGGATCTGATCGTCGTCCCGTTCTACTCCGGGCCAGACGACCTGCACTACGGCTCGCTGCTGATCTGCCCGCGCCAGGCCGGCTTCTTTGCCGGTGCGCTGGCTGACCTGCAAGGGATGATTCCCGGCAACCAGCTGCCTGCGGATTTCCGCTTGAACGGTGGCGTGCTCTTCGTCGCGCCGCCCTTCCGCCATACGCACTTTGACGGCAAGCAGGTGGTGGTTCACTTCCGCACGCAGACGCACCAGGAGGTCTACGCCTACAACCTCTATCCCGGCCCCAGCGCCAAGAAGGGCGTTTACTCCGTGCTGCTGGACATTGGCGAGCGCGAAGGATGGACGACGAACCACTGCGCCGCAGTCGGCGTGGTGACGCCGTATGACAATGAGATCGTCATCATGCACGAGGGTGCATCCGGCGGCGGCAAGAGTGAGATGACCGGCCACATCCAGCGCATGGAAGACGGCCGGCTGCTGATGGGCAAGAACGTGGTCACGGGCGAGGAGCGTACCCTGGTGCTGCCCGAAGCCTGCCGCCTGAATCCCATGGCAGACGACATGGCCTGCGCCCATCCGCACTACAACGAGGGCCAGACCAAGCTGAACATCATGGACGCGGAGAACGGCTGGTTCGTGCGTGTGGACCACATCCGCAAGTACGGCACTGATCCTGACCTGGAGCGCCTCTGCATCAAGCCGGACGTGCCGCTGATCTTCCTGAACCACTACATTGTGCCGGGCGGCAACTGCCTGACCTGGGAGCATATTGAGGATGCGCCGGGTAAGTTCTGCACCAACCCGCGCGTCATCATCCCGCGCGGGATGATTGACGGCATCACGACGGGGCCGGTAGCGGTGAACATCCGCAGCTTCGGCCTGCGCTGCCCGCCCACGCACAAAGACAGCCAGCAGTACGGCATCCTGGGCCTGCTGCACATCCTTAGCCCGGCGCTGGCCTGGCTGTGGCGGCTGGTGGCCCCGCGCGGCCACGCCAATCCCAGCATTCAGGACAGCAAGGGCATGCAGTCAGAGGGTGTCGGTTCCTACTGGGCCTTCTGCACCGGCCGCCGCGTGGACCAGGCGAACCTGTTGCTGCGCCAGATCGTGGAGAACACTGACACGCGTCACGTGCTGATTCCGAACCAGTACATCGGCGCGTGGAAGGTGGGCTTCATGGCGGAGTGGGTGGCCCGTGAATATCTGGCCCGCCGGGGCAGCGCGCGCTTCCATCGCGACCAGCTCATCGCCAGCCCGCTGCCTCTGCTCGGCTATGTGCCGCGGCAGATCCGCGTGGAGGGCTCCCTGGTGCCGCCGGTCTTTCTGGATGTGGCCAGCCAGTTGCAGGGCGGCCCTGAGGTCTTTGCCGAGGGTGCAC